>Ga0307512_10000960_pt1 | contig 42482 bp, 29 predicted proteins | sample 14_EM_MG_FD_200267 | JGI IMG/M metagenome (GOLD analysis project Ga0307512, IMG submission 200267) | Populus trichocarpa ectomycorrhiza microbial communities from riparian zone in the Pacific Northwest, United States - 14_EM | ecosystem: Host-associated > Plants > Roots > Unclassified | place... | reverse complement strand
TGAAGCAGATCTGCAACCACCCGGCGCTGTATCTGAAGGAGGAGGCCGGATCGGGTGACCGCCTGCTCGCCCGCTCCGGGAAACTCGCCCTCCTCGACGAGCTGTTGGACACGCTGCTGACGGAGGACGGTTCGGCGCTCGTCTTCACGCAATACGTCGGGATGGCCCGCCTGATCACCGCCCATCTGGCTGCCCGCGCGGTCCCGGTGGACCTCCTGCACGGAGGCACACCGGTACCGGAGCGCGAACGTATGGTGGACCGTTTCCAGAGCGGTGCGACCCCGGTCCTGGTGCTGTCGTTGAAGGCGGCCGGCACCGGCCTGAACCTCACCCGCGCGGGCCACGTCATCCACTTCGACCGCTGGTGGAACCCGGCCGTCGAGGAACAGGCCACCGACCGCGCCTACCGCATCGGCCAGACCCAGCCGGTCCAGGTCCACCGCCTCATCACCGAGGGCACGGTCGAGGACCGTATCGCCGAAATGCTGGAGTCCAAGCGCGCCCTCGCCGACGCCATCCTCGGCTCCGGCGAATCGGCCCTCACGGAGCTGACCGACCGCGACCTCTCCTACCTGGTGTCCCTCCGGAGGCAGACATGACCCCGGGCCCGGCCGACGAGGCCCGCCGGGCGCTGCGGGAGGCACGCGAGCGGGGGGAGCAGGACACCGGGAAGCGGCGGGTCGAGGGCCCGGGACGGGGGAGCAATGCCGACCAGGAGCTGACGCCGGAAGGGGCTGCGAGGCAGGAGCAGGGAGCGGCGGGATCCCTCGAACCGGAGCAGGTGACCGACAGAACTCCCGGACAGGACCAGGCTTCCGGGGTGCCCGGGGGCGGCGAGGCGCGGCCCGGTGATGTGGCCCGTGCGGCGCTGCGCCGGGCGAGTTCCGTGTTGCCGACCGTCGCGCCGGAGGCGAGGGGCTCGGAGTCGGGGCCAGGGGTGGGGTCCCGTGGCGGGCAGGACGACACCGCGGGTATGCGCCCAGCTGATGCCGGCCCAGCTGACACCGGCCCAGCTGACACCGGCCCCGCGAGTGTGCGGCCCGCTGATGCCGGCCCCGCGGATGCGCGGCCCGCTGATGTCGCGCGCGAGGCGTTGCGTGCTGCGCGGGCGGAGTCGCGTCAGGCTCGGGTGGACGACGAGCGTGCGGCAGCCGGGGCCGGGCGTCGGCCACGGCGCCCGGCGGCCGAGAGGACTCAAGGCGGTGCGCCCCGACGTGCTGGCGGCGTTCAGGCGCGCGACATGCGGGAGTTGCTTGCCGACGCCTTCCGTATGCCTTCTTCGGCGGCCGGGCCGGAAGAGCCGTACGACGACAACGAAACTGTGCGGAAGGGGAGTTCGGAGCCCCGGACGTCCACGTCCGGCGAAGGCCCGCAGACCGCCGGACTCATCGAACCCCTCACCGAACCCCACGCCGACGCACACCGTCCCGGTACCGCACGCTCCGCCCCCGCCTCCGCCGCGGCCCCCCTGGGCATCGACTCCCCGGCCGGCCACGCCGCCCTCCGTCCCCACTCCATGGCCGCCCCCGCCCGCGACGGCGAATTGCGTCGCACGTTTCCCGCATTCCCCTTCCCGTCCCGCGCTTCCGGTGATTCCCTCGCCCCGGCCGACGCCCGCTTCGCGGAAACGTGGTGGGGCAACGCCTGGGTCACGGCCCTGGAGGAAGGCGCGCTGGATGCCAAGCGGCTGGCGCGCGGCCGGAGTTACGCCGAGCAGGGCCACGTGGACGCCATCACGGTCACGCCCGGACTCGTGCTCGCGTACGTGCAGGGCAGCCGCCCCCGCCCATACCGCGTGCAGGTGCGGCTGGGCACGCTGGACGACGCGGAATGGGCGCGGTTCCTGGACGCCGCCGCCGAGCAGCCCGGCCACATCGCCGCACTCCTCGACAAGGAGCTGCCCCAGTCCCTCGCCGACTGCGGAGTGCCGCTGCTGCCGGGCCCGCGCGACCTCGACCCCCACTGCAGCTGCCCCGACCGCGGCCACCCCTGCAAGCACGCCGCCGCCCTCTGCTACCAGACGGCACGCCTGCTCGACGCCGACCCCTTCGTACTGCTCCTGCTGCGCGGCCGCGGAGAGCGCGAGCTGCTGGATGCCCTCTCCCGGCTGAGCGCCGCCCGCGCGGCCCGCACCGCCCAGGAACAGGAACCGGCCCCGCTCCCGGGCGTACGCGCGAGTGAAGCCCTTGCGCCTCGCCGACTCCCGCCACTGCCCGCACCGTTGCCCGTGCCGCCGCACCCCGAGCAGCCCCCGGTCTACCCGGCGGCCCCCGGCGGCCCCGACCCCTTCGCGCTGGACCAGCTGGCGACCGACGCCGCCGCCCGCGCCCACGCCCTGCTCAGCACCGGCCGCGACCCGGTCGCGGAACTGACGCTGTGGCAGGACGCGGTCAGACTCGCCGCCGCCCGCCCCGGATCCGGCCTCACCGCCGGCACCCGGGCGCTCTACGCCTCGCTCGCCTCCGCCGCCGGCCGCACCCCCGCCGAGCTGGCCCGCGCGGTCGCCGCCTGGCGGCAGGGCGGCCTCGAAGGGCTCGCCGTCCTGGAGGAACCCTGGGATCCGCCGGCCGGACGCTTCGACCGCGCCCGCCCCCTCCTCCTCGCCGCCGACCTCCCGGCATTCCGCCCCTGGCGCAACCACCTCACCCATCCCCGCGGCCACGTCCAACTCCGCCTCGGCCGCGAGGGCTTGTGGTACGCCTACGAGTCGGAACCGGGGCACGACGACTGGTGGCCCCGTGGCTTCCCCGACCTCGATCCGGTCGGCGCCCTGACGGGCCTCGGCGTCTCCTCGGAAGGCTGACAGGGTTCACACAGTCACTGTGGGGAAAGTCGACTCACGAGCCGCTAAACTGCCGCGTTGTCGCCAGGCGACACAGCAACCGGCCGAAAGTGAACGGGGACAGGCATGGCTACGGGGGGATGGGGGCCGGGAACCGGTCCGGGTCAGTCTGGCGGCCAAGGTCCGGGAGGTCAGGGCTGGGGCGCTCCGTACGGACCGCCGCAGGGCGGGCCCTACGGTCCGCCCCCACCGCATCCGGGGCCGTACCCGAACCAGCCGCCGTACCCGAATCCGTACCCGAACCCGAACCCGTACCCCTACGGCCCTCAGCCCACGCCGCGCGTTCCTGCCCGGCGCCGCGGCGGCTGCCTGAGCTACGTCTCGCCGGTGTGGCTCGTCGCCGCCATCCTGCGCTCCGCACACCGCGTCGCCACGCGGCTCTTCGTCCAGGAGGGCGACGGCCGGATCGAGGACCGCACCGTGGACCGCGTCCAGCTGGCCCGCACGGTGCTCGGTGCCGCCGCCACCATCGCCCTGATCCTCGCCTACAACGTGGACCAGAACCGCTGGAAGGACGCGGCCGAAGGCGGTGCCGCCCAACTCCTCATCGCCCCGTTCGTGCTGATCATCGCCGCGCCCCTGGTCATCATCGGATTCATCTACTACGCGCCCCCGCACCTGCGGCCGCATCTGCGCTCCCGGCTGCGCGTTCCGCTCAAGGCGGTCGGCTGGTACGTGCTGACGTTGGTCGTCATCGGCGGAACCCTCGCCCTGACGGCCCTGACCGTCAACGAACGCGACGGGAAGGACTGGTGGGAGTACGTACTGGCCGTCGCCGCGCTGATCGTGATCGTGTGGGGCTTCCCCTTCTTCTTCATGGCGTCGCTGTACTCGGCCCGCAGTGCCTTCAACAGCGCCCAGGTCCACCCGATGCTGCCGCCCGTCCTCACCCTGGCGCTGGTGTGGGTGTTCGCGGCCCTCAACCTGATCGGCGACGGCATGCCGGGGGGCCCGCCCATCGTCCAGTTCTGCTCCGCGCTGGGCGGACCGCTGTCGGTGACCGCCGTCTCGTTGTGGGAGCTGCGGCGGATGCGGACCCGGTTCGGAGTCACCGTCCGCGGCTGAGCGGGACCGGCTGCTTCCGTCCCGAGGGCGGCCGCACCGCCCGGCCCGCTTGTTGGTTGTCGGCCGGGTCGCTCCTACTCGATGCTGAGGGCGACGAGGGAGGAAGGGCGCGCGGCCGATGTGATCACCCGTAGTGCCACGTAGCGGGCGGTGCTGTCGGTCCGCAGGACGCCACGCGCCGACAGCCGCGCCGCGCCGCTGTACGTACGGCCGTCCAGGCTGAACTCGACCTGGGACGCCGGGGCCTGGCCCCCTCGCCACTGGGTCCGGATCTCGGTGATGTGCCGTTCGGCGCCCAGATCGACGACCATGCGACCGTCGGGACCGGGCGACCATGCGGTGCCCGCGTCGCCGTCGACAGCGGCTCCGGGGTCCGTCATCCCGGGCGGCAACGGTGCGGTCGGGAAGGCGATGCGGCCGAGTGCCAGGTCGGCGAGGGGGTACGGCGTTGCGCGCGGCACGGTGACAGTGGTCGTACGGCCCGCACGGACCGTGACGTCGAGGCTTTTGCCCTGGGCCGAGACCGTGACGCGGCAGGAGGGTCCGGTGAGCCGTACGGTGCCGCCGTCGCGTACCTCGGCGCGGAGCCCCGCAGGGATGCGGGCGCCGGAGAGGACCATGCGCGCAGGCATGAGAACGGCAGAGGCGGCGGACAGTTCGGCCTGGAGGGCCGAGCCCGATCCGTTGATGGTCTGAACGCCCTGGTAGAGGCGGATTCCCTCGGCAGCCGAACCCGGGATCGTCACGGTGGTGGTCACGGAGTCCGAGGAGAGGTTGAACAGGCTCAGGTGGTGGTCGGTGAGGGCAGCCTCTACGTGTGCGGACTGTGCCGACGGGGTCTTGAGCGCGGCCGCGGCTCGCAGCTCCTCGGGCGTTGCGCCGGGGAGCGCCTCGACCAGCAGGCTCTCGGCCGGTCCGTCGGAGAGGACGACCGTGTCGCCGTACACCGAGAGCGGGTTGGTGCCGTCCCGTACGAGCAGACCCGCGCGGCCGTCGATGTCCAGCCATCCGCCCCGGCTGGTGAGGTCCGGTCGTGGCCAGGCTGCCACCTCGGTCCACTGCTGTCCGTCGACCGATCCCTCGATCCGGTACGCACGGCCCGCTGCCGCCTCCCAGCGAAGCGTCACCCGGTCCACCTCCCGGGAGGCGCCCAGGTCGACCGCGATCCAGCTGTCCGCCCGTGGACGGTCCGCGCGCGACACCGCCCAGCGGCTGGTGGCGTCACCGTCGACGGCGAGCGCGGGCTCCTTGCCCGGGTCGAAGGAGGAGGCGGAGGCCGTCGCGCCGGCCTCGCGCGCCAGATCGCTGCCCGAGGCTCCGTCACGTATCTCGAAGGCGTACAGCGAATAGCCGTACGACGGGTCGGGACGCACCCCGAGCATGCGCAGGAAGCGGAACTGGCCGCGGGGAAAGGTCAGTTCGTCGGTGCGCGGGCCGGCGGACGTGCTGCCCCCGCTCCCGGCCGCGACCGTCCTGCTCCCCTCGGCCACCCGATAGGTGCGGTTCCCGTCCAGCCCCGGCACCCCGGGCATGGCCAGATTGCGCACCTCCAAGTGGCCCTCGCCGTATGCCGTCCCGGAGGTCGCGTACACGACGGCTCCGGACGGCAAAGTGGTGAACCCCGCAAATCCGTGGTCCAGCGTGAGCAGGCTCGCGCTGCCGTCGAATCCGTCCCGGAGCCGCGCGTACGTGACGACCGAGCGCCCGGTGACCTTGGCGCCGGTGCTCGGCAGGAACATCGGTGTCGTACCGCTGAGTGCGAACAGCCAGTCGTCATGGGCGGGTTGCCAGGCGAACTTCACGAAGCCGGACTTGCTGACGGCACCGGACCACGCCCCCGGTGACTGATGGGAGACGAGGCCGGGACCGGAGCCGTAGTCGGTGACGCCGCTCGCCTGCTCGAAGAGCTCGCGCTGCGAGAGGGGGCGCACGGGTGCCTGCCCCGACCGGGCCCGCCACTCGTGCAGCAGATAGCTGATGGCCAGTTCGGCCCGGGCCTCCGGCTCGTACTTGGGCTCGCCCGAGAACTTCGCGAGGCGGTACTGCGGCGGGTACTGCTGATACGCCTCCAGGCGTTCGGCCAGGGCCAGTTCACAGCGGGCCGCCGCGCGGTCGCCGACGACCTGGGCCAGGAAGGCGAGCGGAATGACGTCCCGGCCGTAGAGGTGCTCGCGATCGGCGACCATCGGCATCAGGGGCTCGCCCGCGTCGCTCATCACACCGAGCAGGGTGCGCCACAACGGGCCGGCATTCGGCTGTGCCGTGAGCACCTCGGGCAGGGCGCGGCCCGCGAGGAGGAAGTGGGCGCTGTTGCGTCCCGAAGTACGCCAGAGCTCTTCCTGGTAGTGCGGGCCGAACGAGCCGTGGTTCTCGACGATGAACGTGTCATAGAGGTTCTGCGCGGTGTTCGCGCTGACGGCGACCCCGTCCACCCGGGCCGGGTTGGCGAGGTCGGCAGCCGGCAGACCCGCCTCGTTCCGGCCCCACCGGCCGAACGCCTCGCGCCAGGCCTCGTACCGCGGATCATCGCTCGCCCAGGCCAGACCGGGGGCCAGCGACTGGGTGTAGACCCCCATCTCCTCCAGCTTGGTGTCGCCTTCGAAGCCGCCGCTCAGACCATGCGGGGTCCAGCCGTCGGAGTCGGGATCGTCCCCCGTGCCCAACTGCGCGGTGTACTGCGCCTGTTCGCGGACAATGGCGTCCACGTCCCGGCGCGTCGCCTCATCGAGGTCGTCCCACAACAGGCGGGCCGCGAGCACGAAGTACGACTGGAACGTGGTGTCCCAGAACAGCTTCCGCCCCCACAGGGTGCCGCCGGCCAGCCGGTTGGATGCCGCAAAGTACTTCACGGTGGCGAGGGTTCTGGTGCGCAGGGTGTCCTTGTCGACTCCGGCGCGTTCGGCGTCGTAGGGACCCCGGGTCAGCAGGACGGCGTTGCCGAGTACGACGGCGAAGCCGAAGTCCTTGTCGGTGTAGTGGCCTTGGGCAGGGTCCCATTGCCCTTCCGACCACCGGGTGTGTGAGAGCAGCACGCGGTAGTACGTGTCGGAGACGGGGTCCGCTCCTGAGGCGGCCGTGGGTGTCGCGGCGGCGGCCCGGCCAGAACCCGAGGTGAGCGGGAAGCCGGTCACGATGCTGGAAGCGCCGAGTAGTTGCACGGCTCGACGGCGGGTGAACCCCATGGCGTGCTGCGACATCGACACAACCTTTCGACAACGTTGTCAAGGAGTGTGGTCATTTTGCGGCTGCCCCGTGTGCCCGTCAAGGCTCTCGGCACCCCTTGCGGCGCTCGGCGGATCACACGTGACGATCGGCGCACGCGCACCGCCGGCCCAATCGAGCAGTTCCTGCAGCACCGTTGACCGACGGTCGAACGGCACCTAGGTTTTCTGGTGACGAAAGCGCTTGCAGCCGCCCCGACGTTCACCCCGCACGGTCCACCGGGCCGCCCTCCGGCGTCATCTCGGTCGTCCGCCTGATGGAGAGTTCCTGGCGATGATGCGCACCCCGCGATCTTCTTCCCGGTGCCTCCTCAGGCGCGATGGAAACGTTGTCATTGCAGTCGACCGCGGGTGGCGCCCCGCGGTTCGCTGACAACGATGTCGAAGCCGCAGCCCCGAAAGGCACCCTCCGACGAAAGGTGATCTCCGCCATGTCTCCTGTGAGCCGTCGACTCTTCCTGGGCGGGGCCTCGGCCGCCTTCCTCGCGGCAGGCACCCGGCCCGCCGCCGCCGCGGTATCGGACACCATCCGGCACAGATCCAGAGACTGGACCTTCGAGAACGACTCCCTGCGCGCCACCGTGACGTACCAGGACGGCGGGATCCACCTCGCGCGGCTTCTCAACAAACGCGCCGGAAGCGACTACCTGAGCGCCCCCTCGTTGCTCTTCGCCCACGAACTCGACGGCGCCGACACCGTGCGCGCGGACGACGGAGGCTGGCAACTGGGAGCGACGGGCGGGGAACTCATCGCCGTACGCACGAAGGAGAGGTCCTGGCGGGTCGGGGAGCGCGTCCGCATACCTCTGCGCAGAACCACGCCCCGCCCGTTCCGCGTCACCCTGGTCTTCGAGATCTACGACGGCGACGCGGGCCTGCGCTACTTCACCCTCGTCCGCAACGAGGACACGGCCCGCGAACTCACCCTCACCCGCTCAAGAGTGATCGACCTGCCGCTGCCCAACCAGCCGCACACCCTGCACTACGTCCCGAACATGAAGTGGTTCAGCACCCGCGGTTCGCTGAGCACCGAACCCGTCGGCAGGTCCTGGCCGAAGAAGGCCCTCACCGTGTACGACACCGGGCACGGCTGGAGTGTGAGCCCCGAGCTCAACTGGAAGACGCAGCGCGGCAACGGCAACTACCCGACCGACTACATGCTGCCGCCCTTCGCGGGCATCAACGCCTGGCACGAGCAGGACACCGTCTCCGTGGACACGCACCCCGAAGCGCTTCAGCTGACGCTGCTGCCCGGGGAGGAGTTCGAGTACCTCGCGGTGAACCTGACCGTGTTCAAGGGGGATGTCGTCGACGGAAGGATGGCCGACGAACTGCACTTCCGCAAGCGATTCAAGTACCAGCACACCACCACGCTCTTCCACCAGAACGACTGGGACTACCGCGGTGGCCCGGGCCATGAACTGCCGGCCGGCTACTACTACGACACCGTCATCCCGCAGACCGGGCGGGCGGGCCTCGACATGGTGATGCTCGACGACTACTGGAACACCACGCGTGACTCCATCGAGCCCAGCGACTCGATGAAGAAGTCCATCACCAGCCTGGCCACGCTCTCGAAGACCCTCAAGGACAACGGACTCGGCTTCGGCCTCTGGTTCTCCCTGACGGGAGACGGCCACCTCAAGGGCCGCGACCTCGCCGACCCGGCCCAACTCGCCTACAAGAGGGGCCAGATCGAGACTCTGCTGAACGACTACGGCGTCACCCAGCACATGATCGACCTCACCGAGTACTGGCAGAACGAGCAGACGACCGCCCACTCGCACGCGAGTGACAACGTCTACCGCAAGGCCGTCCTCACCAGGACGATGCTCAACGACCTGGTGACCAAGAACCCCCAGTACCTGCCCAAGCTCACCAGCGAACTCGACATCGCGCCCACGCAGGGCGACCGCAACAACGGCCTGCTGCACATCGCCTACAACGGCTGGAACACCTCCAACGGAGGCATCACCGGAGAGGACCTGTCGCTGCGCACGGCGCTCACCGCGTTCGGTCACCTGCCGATGGGAGCGACGTACATGAACGGCGGCAGGATGACCGGCCGCATGGAGGACTACTACTCCTACATGGCCGTCCGCGCGGTCAAGTTCGGCCAGGATCCCGGCGACGCGAGCAAGTGGCCCGCGGCGGCGGTGCAGCTGATGGGCGTCTTCAACGCGTGGCGCAGACGGCCCGAGATCACCGCCCTGACGGACGGCCAGTTCCTTCCGGTGTACCTGGGCCAGGGCTGGGACACGACGGAGTGGGACAGCAGCAAGGGTCCGTACGTGTGGATGTGGGCCGACGCCCGGCGCCGCACCGCGCTCCTCATCGCGACCGCGGCCGGAACTCCGCAGACCGCCGTCGATGCCAAGGTGCGCTGGCTGGAGGGCCCAACGACCTACGCTGTCACCGACATCACGATCGATGACGACGGCAGCCAGGCCCACGCCGCGAAGGGGCAGTTCACGGGCGAGCAACTGCGCACCGGGGGGCTGCCGATCGACCTGTCCGAGAACACCTCGAAGGGCAAGGCGTTCTGGCTGGAGGCAGTGGTGCGGTGAGGTGTCGGGTTTCCCTTCCCGGCGTCGCCCCCTCGCCGGTCACGGGTCCCAACCCGCTGACGGTTTGCGGACGCCGGCGGGAAGGGACCCGGCGGTTCAGCCCCGGGCCACCGCGATGGACCCCGCGAGCCGCTCTCCCGCCTCGTAGACCATGTATGGGACGCCGCCATCGGTGCCGAAGGAAGGTGACGCGGAGCGCCCGTTCTCCGGAGCCGTGCTGCGCGAGTTGTAGAAGACGCCGAGGTGGTTGCGCTTGCTGAAGTCGTTGCCGACCTCGGTGATCATGATGTCGCCGCCGCTCTCCTTGTCCTTGTTGTAGACGACGTAGGTGCTGTTGTTGCGGTAGAGAAGGCTCGGGCCGCCTATGTTGACGGCGCCGACGTCGCTGTGCCGGACCAGCGGCTGCTGGTCGTAGCTCCAGGTGCGGCCGTCGGCGGACCAACCCCAGTGGATGTCACGGTGGTTGGTGGTGTTGTTGAGCATGAACACCATCACGTAGCGGGCGCCGCGCGAGGGCAGGTCCTGGCGGAAGACCCGGGCGTACGACGTCTCCGTGGTGCCCGCCGGGAGCATGGAGGCGGACAGGACGACCTTGTCGTACGTGAAGTGGATGCCGTCGGCCGAGCGGGCAAGGCGGGTCGTGGTGTTCTCTCCGTGGAAGTACAGCCAGAACTCCTTGGCGTCCTCGTTCCACAGCACGTGGGGGGAGGAGACATGGCTGACGGAGTAGTGCGGGGACCACTTGTTGGAGACGATCGGGTTCGAGGGGTACTCCGTGAACGGCCCTTCCAGCGAGTTGCCGTGGGCCAGGCAGATCCCGCCGGGCGCGTCGTGCGGCGCGTAGTACAGGTAGTAGCGGCCGAGGGGGGAGCTCAGCTTGTCGTAGACGCCCCTGATGCAGGGGAAGATGATCTCGCCGGTGGGGTTGTACTTGAGCTGAGACGGCGTCAGAAGAGTGCGGACGTAGGCGTAGTCGGGGAATCCGCCGGGCGCCGCGGCCGCGGGCTGGGCGCCCAGGGCCGTCCCGACGGTGAGGGCGGCTCCGGTGGCGGCGGTGGCGCGCAGGAAGAGACGCCGGTCGAGGTGAGGCTCGTGCATGGTGGTCTCCAATTCCGGAAGGCTTGCGGCTCAGAGGTAGGTGGCGGCGGTGACGCACAGGCCGCCGAGGGCGACCGCCCAGACATACGGCAGGGTGCGCACCATGACTTGTTGGGGAGTGACGCCCGCGTACTGGGCGCTCCACACGGTCTGTGTGCTGGTGGGGTCGGCGACGCCGAAGACCTGGTTGTACGAGGTGGCCATGCCGAGGACGGCGGCCGCGGGGTAGATGCCGGTGGCGATGAGGACGCCGGCGATGCCCGCGCCGAGCCCGAACACGTTGAGCGGTCCGCGGTAGAGGCACAGCGGGACCAGGAGCGTGAAGACGAGGACGAACAGCACGGTGTTGTGCGGGCTGACGGCCTTGACGAGCGGTGCGAGTGCGTCCACGGTGCCGGGCAGTTTCACGGCCGCGAGCAGGATTCCGATGGCGATGAACAGGGCGATCGGCGGGGCGGCCACTTCGAAGCCGCCGTAGAGGGTGCGCAGCAGCCGCTTGTTCATCTGGCCGGGGCGGGTCGTGGTGACCAGCGCGTACAGGACGCCCGCCAACAGCGAGGGAATGATGGCGAGTTCGAAGCCGAGCGCGAGAACGAGCGGGACGGCGGGGGCGAGCAGCGCGTACCAGGGCGCGTCGCCCAGCTGCTCGCGTCGTGAACGCGGCTTTGTGTCAAGGGACTTGAGAGACCAGGCGTGCTCGGTGCCACGCCGTCGCGTCTCGACGAGGACGAACGCGAGGGCGGCGGCCAGGGCGAACGGGAAGAGCTTCACCATGAAGCCGCGCACGGTCGGGATCGGCAGTTCCAGCGCCGTGGAGAAGAACTGCCACACCGGCAGCTCGAAGGGGATGCCCACGGCGATGCCCATCAGCACCGTGCCCGCGGCGGTCACCTTGGGCACGCCGACGGCGATCATGGCGGGGATGCCGATGATGCCGGCGAGCATGGCGGCGGGTGCCGAGCCGGTCACTGTTCCGACGAGTGCGGACACGGCGAGGACGCCGAGGGCCACCACGGTCGGGCGGTCACCGCCGAACTCGACGATCTTGCGGACGAGCGTGCCCGCGATGCCGGTCTCGTCGAGGAGCTTGCCCAGCCAGGAGCCCAGAATGATCGCGATCATGGTGGCGGCCAGGGCCGGCGCGCCTTCCTGGAGAACGGTGTCCAGCACGCTGTTCTTGCCGGTGAGCGGCGCCCCGGCCAGGAGGGCGATGACGACGGCGAGCAGCACCAGCGCGAAGGCGGTGGGCAGTCTGCGGGTGAGCATCAGGGCGACGCCGGCCGCCATGACGAGAAGGATGACGACACCCATGGGTCACTTCTCTCTTCCGGGCCGGGTGAGCGCCGCGCGAAGGGCGGCGGTGAGGAGCAGGGTGCTGCGACCGAGTCCGCAGACGGTCCGGGCGTAGGCGTGCGCGGCGACCTCCTCGGCACCGGCGACATGGCCGGGGACGTGGAGGGGGCCGAGGCGCAGCGCGCTGTGGCCGAGCGCCTGCTTGAGCGCGGCCTTCGCGGGGCCGTGGTGGAGGTGGGCGTGCACGGCCTCGTGGGCCAGCGCGGCCGCGCGCACCGAGCCCGGCGGGTACCAGGCACGCCAGCCACGGGCGTCGACCAACTCCTCGGCGAGAGTGAGGGTGTCGGTGTAGAGCTCGACCATCGGGGGTCGTGACGTGTAGCGGGCGAGCAGCATCCGCTCCAGGCCGCCGTCCCGCTCGATCACGTGCGCGGTGGACGGGACGGGGGCGAGCCCTGATCCGAACTCGTCCGCCCTGCAGGCCCATTGGCGCAGCAGCTCGCGGTCGCGGCCTTCGTGGGTGGGGGTGGCGGCCAGCAGTCGTACGGCCCATTCGATGTCGTCGACGGCCGCGGGATCCATCAACTCCGGACTCTCAAAGGCAAGTTGACTGGCAGTCATGACCGCACCTCCAGGACCGCGACCACCGGCTCGTCCGCCGCGCGGGACCGCAACTCGCTGTGGGCCAGCGCCAGCAGGGGCTGGGGATCGAGGAGGCCGGACAGGTCGGCGATGCGGGAGCCGAGCAGCAGCCGCAGGGCGGGAGCGCGTACCCCGCCGTCGCCGTACGAGGTGGACTCGCCCACCAGCCGGGCGAGCACCTCCGGGGCGCCGGCCACGGTGGTGGTCTCCACGCGGGCGTCAGCGGCGTGGTGGCGTACGACGCCGTCCACGTCGACGATCCGTATGGGGCGGCGGGTCGGACGCAGGCGGCGGTGCCTCTCCGTGCCGTAGACGGTGTGGGCGGCGGTGCCGGCGAGGACCTGGACCGCCGCGGGATCGGTCTTGAGGCTGGCCGCCGCGGCACGCAGGCGCTCGGTGTCGTCGGCGCGGTGCGAGCGGTCCTGGGTGCGCAGTTCGGTGGCGCCGGTCGCGACCGCGCACACGGTGCTGGTCTGCGGGTCGACGGTGACTTCGACCTCGACGCCTTCGGCGGCGGCGCCCTGGGCGACGACGGCGCGCTCGGCCTCGGCCCGGACGGCGAGGATCTGTTCCTGCGTGGCGCCGGGCACGATCCGCTCGACCTGTTCGCGGACGAGCGCGAGGGCGACGCCGATGGGGCTGATGACCTCGTTGTGGCGGGCGATCCGGCCCTCCATGCCGCTGGTGCGGGCGAGGTGCGGGGTGACGGACGCGGCACCGCCGCCTCCGCCGACGAGGACCGCCGTGTCCTTGTCGAGGCGGTAGTCGCGGATCATGGCGTCCACCACCGTCTTCACCTGGGCGGTGCCGGCGTCGAGGATCCGCGTGGCCGCGGTCGCGACGTCGGTGCCGAGCACGGCGGCCAGCGGCGCGATCGCGGCACGTGCGCTCTCGGGGTCGCAGCGGGCGAAGTCGCCCTCGGGGACGCGGCCGAGGGCATTGGCGGCACAGGTCATGGTGACGGCGAACCGCCCGCCCGCCGCGTCGAGCACGGCGTAGTCGGCGGGGTCGCCGTCCATGGGCCGGACGGTGTCCACCTTGGCGTCGCGCAGCTGGTCGGGGGAGGCGAAGCAGGCGTACGGCAGGCCCGCGATGTGGGCGCTGCGCGGTCCCACGCCGGTCACCCGGCCTTCGCCGATCCGCACCATGGAGCCGCCGCCGACGCCGACGGTGCGCACGTCGAGGGCGCTCAGATACGAGGTCTTGCCGAGGATGGTGGCGTGCCGGACGGCGACCTTGCCGCGGCGTACGACGCTGATGTCGGTGGAGGTGCCTCCGGTCTCCAGGAACACGCCCTCGCTCACCCGCTCCTGCATCAGCGCGCCCGCGACCCCGGCAGCCGGTCCCGACAGGACCGTCAGGAGCGGCCGGCGGCGCATCTCGCCGAGTGCCATCACGCCGCCGTCGCAGCGCATCACCATGAGTGGCGCGGTCACACCCGCCTTGGTGATGGAGGCGTCGACGAGGTCGGCGGTGGCCAGCATGCGGGGCAGGATCGCCGCGTTGACCACGGCGGTGCGGGTGCGCTTGTGCAGCCCGTACAGCGAGGTGATCTCGTGCGCGGCGGTCATCGGCAGCCCGTACGGCCGGGCCGCGTCCAGGACGGCCTGCTCGCCCTCGGGGCGGTCGACGCTGAACGGCTGGCTGGCGACGAGGACTTGAGCGCCTTCGCCCTTTAGCTGTTCCACGGCGTGACGGACGGCTGCTGTGTCCTGAGGGTCGGCGACATGCGCGTAGGCCAGCGGAAGCCTTTTACCGGGGGCGAGTTCGAGCTTGCCGAACGCGGCGAGGCGGCGGGTGAGCACCGCCGCGGGGCCGGTCCCGATGCCGATCAGTCCGACGGTCGCCACGTCGCCCTCCAGAAGGGCGTTGGTGGCCTGGGTCGTGCCGTGCGCCAGGAACGCGACGTCGGCCGGGGCGCAGCCGGTCTGCTCCAGAAGCCGGTCGAGCGCCTCGACGATGCCGTGTGCGACGCCGTCCTCGTGATGGTGGCTGGTGGGGACCTTGACCTGCCCCAGGAGTTCGAGCGTCGCGGCGTCCACGGCTACGGCGTCGGTGAAGGTTCCGCCCACGTCGATGCCGACGCGGATGCGGGGTGTGTTCATATCCGTGCACCTCCTTGTGCTGGATCGGTTCGCGCGGGCGGTCACCGGGCGGGGCGGGTGGAGCAGCCCCGCCCGGAACTCCCGTCCGTGCGGGGGTCGTTCAGTAGCCGCGTACGTCCGGCCAGTGGCGTTGCACTCCGTCGCGGTCGAGGAGCCGTGCGAACTCCTCGAACCGCTTGTCCTCGGCCTGCACCCGGTGGGGCTCGACGTCCTCGGCGACGCAGTGCGCGGCCAGGGCCCCGGCGACCTCGCCGACGTTCCACTCCACCGGGTGGAGCCGGTAGCAGCCGTTGGTGATGTGCGTGGTGCCGATGTTCTTGCCGGCGGGCAGCAGGTTGCGGACCCGGCGCGGCACGAGCGCGCCGAGCGGGATCTCGAACGGCACGGACCCGATGTCGATGTAGGTGTCGCCGCCGGTCGAGGGGTGCAGGTCGATGCGGTAGCTGCCGACGCCCACCGAGTCGCGGTGGCGCGTGCCGCCGTAGGGGCCGACGAGTTCGATTGCCACGTCCTGCTCCGTGACCGTGGTGACCGCCTTGATACGGCGGGACTCGCGGACGTACGCCGCCTTGGCCAGGCCGTCCGCCGTACCGGTCACGTCCGGGCGGACCCGCAGGCCCGGGAAGCCGGTGCCGCCGTCCGCGCGCGGCGCCTCGGTCTGCAGCCAGTACAGCAGCGACAGCGACAACTGCCGTGCCTCGCGCAGCGCTTCGGCCTCCTGGCCGATGTACGGCTTGAGCCAGTAGTCGTTGAGCGGCCAGTTGACGAGCGTGATGTCGGAATCGAAGGCGCCGGGGGAGTGCAGCTTGCGGGCGAGGATACGGCGGAAGCCCCACAGTTCCTTGTCGCCGGCGTCGGCGCTCTGGTCGGCGGAGACGCTCAGAGGGTCGAGGGTCGGATTCGGCAGAAAGGTCCGCGGCACCGGCTCCAGCGTGCGCGGGTCGGGCGCCTCGAAGCCGAGCAGCGGGCCCGGCCAGAAGGAGGGCCGGTAGGTGCGCCAGAAGCCGTAGTCCTGCGGGCGGTCGATCGTGTGGTTCTCGCCCTCGTGGTGGGAGAGCGCGAAGCAGACCGTGATGCCCTGCTGGTTGAGGGGCTGAGCCTGGTCCGGGGCGTGCGGCTCGTCGAACTCGGCGCATGCCTCGGCCCCGTTCGCGTGCTCGACGCCCGCGAGATGGAGGAGCTCGCCCGTCTCGGTGGCGTCCAGGACGTAACGCGCGGTGAGAGTGCGACGCGTCCCGTCGCGCAGGTCCTTCAGGGTCACCGACCGTACGACATCGTTGTCGGACTCGGCGGAGACCGGCCGGTGCTCGGTGAGTACGGTGAGCCGTCCCGCCGCACGGTGGGGCGCGAGCATGCCCTCCAGGACGGCGAGGGCGACCCTCGGCTCGTGGCAGAGCTTGCTGACACGGCCCGCCCCCGGGTTGAGGTCGGTGAGCGCCGAGGCCTCGGCCCGCAGCGGGTACCACTGGCGGTAGTACCGCCGGATCTCCTCGCGCAGCCTCCGGTACGAGGCGGTCGTGCCGAACCGCTCGACCCACGGGTGCTCGTCGGGCGGTACGGCCTGGCTGGTGAGCTGGCCGCCGATCCAGTCCGTCTCCTCGGTGAGCACGACGCTGCGTCCTGCCCGGCAGGCGGCGAGTGCGGCGGCCACGCCGCCGAGACCGCCGCCCACGACGAGGATGTCGGCTTCGGGTATCACGCTTCTCCTAGCTGGTGGGTCGGGTTCATCGGGGGGTTGGGGGGTGTGGGGGGATCTGCGGGGACCGCGGTCAGGAACGGGCGCGCGGTGGTCCTGCCGTCAGGCCCGGTCGGAAGACGCAGCCGACGAGTGGTTCCCGCGCCTCCTCGCCCGTGACGAGCCCGGCCAGCAGACGTACGGCCGCGGCGCCCAACTGCGGCCGGGGGATGTCGAATCCGGTGGGTTCGGGCTCGCCCGCCAGATCGGAGGGCGGGCTGCCGAGCAGGGCGAGAGACACCTCCGCGGGGCAGTCGAGGCCCGCCTCGCGCACGGCGGAGAGCAGGCCCCGCCAGGCCGCCCCGGTGTCGGTCTCCTCCGCGACGAAGGCCGTCACCCCTTCATCGGCCCAGGCCCGCAGCCGTTCGGGCGTGAGCTCGCGCTGCGGATCCGCGGACCGGAAGACGGTCGCGGGCCCGGAGGGCAGCCCCGCTGCTTCCAGCCCTTCCAGGAAGCCGCGTTGACGGTCCGTCGAGGCGGGCGCGTCGTCGTCCTCGCGGACGAGCACGATCTGTCGATGCCCCAACCCGGCCAGATGGCCCACGACATCACGCGTGGCCTCGACATAGTCCGCGCCGACCCATGCCACGCCCTCCAACTCCTCGCGGCGGCCCAGGTGTACGACCGGGAAGCCGTCCTCGACCAGCCGCTTGAGCTCCGCCCGGGGTGTGTGCCGGCCGATGAAGAGACAGCCGTCGGCGAGCCGGATCCGGCTCAGGGCGTCGGGACCCGCGGCCCCCGCGCCGCCGGTGCTCGACCCGGTGAACAGCACCAGGTCGTAGCCGAGCGCCGCCGCCTCGCGCTCCACGCCGACCAGGAAGGGGTAATACGAGTGCTGCACATCGGTGGGGAACGTGGCGGTGAAGCTGAAGACGCCGAGGAGGTTGTTGCGGGCGGCGGCCAGCCGTCGGGCGGCCGGGTCGGGCACGTAGCCGAGGCTGCGGGCCGCCTCCAGGACCCGGCGGCGCGTCTCCTCGGAGATGGTGCGTCCCTTGGCGTCGGGCTTTGCGGAGAGCACCAGGGACACGGTCGCCTGGGACACTCCCGCGAGCCGGGCCACCTCGGCCTGCCGGGGCCGTGACGTGCGTCCGGCCGGAGCGGGAGTACGTCCGGGCCGCTTCCTGGGTTCCACAGTGGCTTCTTCCTTCGGGGCAGGGGGAGGGAGGGGCGGGCGCTGTCGGCGACAAGTCGTTAATGCGTATTACCTAATGCGCATTAACGAGAGACTGTGCACTTCCCCGCCCGGCGGGTCAAGAGTTGAGGCAGAAGTGCTCCGTCGGCGGACGTACCGGATCATGGAGCTTCTCGAGCTCCGCACGGTGCGTCTGTACGATGCACGCGCATCGTGTCTCACGTACCCGGCCGGGCACGGAGTGCCGGGCCGCATCCTTGCCCGACGGGCCCGTCGGACCGGACGCGCCGGTGTGGTCACCACCGGGCAGTAGTAGGTGAAACCCGATGCAGAGGATCTTCGCGAGGCTGTCACAACGTGGGATGACTTGCGCGGGGTTCCGACCCAGGTGCGTGAGAAATAGTGAGATGTGGGAGCGTGAGTCGGGTGAGTGAGAGTACGTCCAGCACCCTGCAATATCGCTTTGACGGGCCGGAAGAGGCGCCCGTACTGATCTTGGGACCCTCGTTGGGCACCACATGGCACATGTGGGACCGCCAGGTGCCCGAGCTGGCCAAGCATTGGCGGATCTTCCGCTTCGACCTGCCGGGACACGGCGGCGCGCCCGCGTACCCGGTGGGCGCGGTGCGCGAGATCGCCTCCCGGCTGCTGGCCACGCTCGACGCGCTCGGCGTGCAGCGCTTCGGCTACGCGGGCTGTGCGTTCGGCGGCGCGATCGGCCTCGAGCTGGCGCTGCGCCACCCGGAGCGGCTCGCCTCGCTCACGCTGATCGCCGCCTCGCCCCGCTTCGGGACGGCGGACGAGTTCCGCCAGCGCGGAGTGATAGTGCGGACGAACGGGCTCGACCCCATCGCCCGTACCTCTCCCGACCGCTGGTTCACCGGCGGGTTCGCCGCCGCGCAGCCCGCGATCACCGACTGGGCCGTGCAGATGGTGCGCACCACGGACCCCGGCTGCTACATCGCCGCCTGCGAGGCGCTGGCGGGGTTCGACGTACGGGCCGAGCTCGGCAGTGTCGGTGTGCCGACCCTGGTGCTCGTCGGCTCGGACGACCGGGTCACCGGCCCCGCCGAGGCCCGCACCCTGGTCGCGGGCATCCCCGACGCCCGCCTCGCCGTCGTCCCCGGCGCCTCCCACCTGGTGCCGGTCGAGCAGCCCGCCGCCGTCACCGACCTGCTGGTCCGGCACTTCTCCACCGCCTGGCAGCCCGCGTTCGACTCGACCACCGGCCAGGTGGCCATCCCCGCGGCACCCGTCAAACCGGTCCTGGCCCCGCCTCCGCAGCTCGCGCCCATCGCCGAGATCGCGCCCGCCATCGCCGTACCCGGACAGATGACGGGACGGCCCGACCCCTACGACGCCGGGATCAAGGTGCGCCGCGAGGTGCTGGGCGACGCGCATGTCGACCGGGCGCTGGCGCAGGCGGACGAGTTCTCGGGGGACTTCCAGGAGTTCATCACCCGGTACGCCTGGGGCGAGATCTGGGACCGTCCCGGTCTCGACCGTCGGTCGCGCAGCTGTGTGACCCTCACCGCGCTGGTCGCGGGCGGCCACCTGGACGAGCTCGCCTTCCACACCCGCGCCGCCCTGCGCAACGGCCTCACCCCCGGTGAGATCAAGGAGGTGCTGCTGCAGGCGGCCGTCTACTGCGGCGTACCGGCGGCGAACAGCGCGTTCAAGGTGGCCCAGCAGGTCATAAGAGAAGAGACCACCCCCACCGAGTGATCGTCAGCCGGGCGGCGAGAGCACCAGTCTCAGCTGCCCGAGCCCCCGTGGGACGGGGCAGGATGGGAGCCATGAAGCTCACGAAGAAGTCGCACGCCTGCGTCCGCCTCGAGAAGGACGGACGCACGCTCGTCCTCGACCCCGGGGGATTCACCGAGGAGGACGCCGCGATCGGCGCGGACGCGATCCTCGTCACGCACGAACACCCCGACCACTTCGACGAGGAGCGGCTGCGGGCGGCCATGGAGGCCAATGCGGCCGCCGAGATCTGGACCCTCAGGTCGGTCGCGGAGCAGATCTCGGCAGCCTTCCCGGGCCGCGTGCACACCGTCGGCCACGGCGACACCTTCACCGCCGCGGGCTTCGACGTCCAGGTCCACGGCGAACTGCACGCCGTCATCCACCCGGACATCCCGCGCATCACGAACGTCGGCTATCTCGTCGACGGCGGCAAGGTCTTCCACCCGGGCGACGCCCTCACCGTCCCCGACCGGCCGGTCGAGACGCTGATGCTCCCGGTCATGGCCCCCTGGAACAAGATCGCCGAAGTCATCGAGTACGTCCGCGAGGTCAAGCCGCAACGCGCCTACGACATCCACGACGCTCTGCTCACCGACCTCGCCCGCCCGATCTACGACCGCCAGATCGGCGCGCTGGGCGGTGCGGAGCACCTGCGGCTGGCGCCGGGTTCGTCGGCCGAGGTCTGAGAGCCCGGGCCCGAGAGCCGGGCGGGGCGCGTTGTCAGACCCGCCCGGTAGGTTGTCGGGCATGCGCATCGCGACCTGGAACGTGAACTCGATCACCGCCCGCCTGCCGAGGCTCCTGGCCTGGCTGGAGAGCAGCGGCACGGACGTGCTCTGCCTCCAGGAGGCCAAGCTGGCCGAGGAGCAGTTCCCGTTCGACCAGCTGCGCGAACTGGGCTACGAGGCGGCGGTGAACGCAACAGGCAGGTGGAACGGCGTGGCGGTGCTCTCCCGCGTCGGCCTGAAGGAAGTGGTCAAGGGCCTGCCCGGCGACCCCGGTTACGAGGGCAGCGAGGAGCCCCGCGCCATCTCGGCGACCTGCGGCCCGGTCCGCGTCTGGTCGGTGTACGTGCCCAACGGGCGCGAGGTGGACCACCCCCACTACGCCTACAAGCTCCAGTGGTTTGATGCCCTCAGGGCGGCCGTCGCCGGCGACGCGGCGGGCAGCCGCCCGTTCGCGGTCCTCGGCGACTACAACGTCGCCCCGACGGACGACGACGTCTACGACGTGGCCGCCTTCGAGGGCCTCACCCACGTCACCCCGGCCGAGCGCGCGGCCCTCGCCTCCCTGCGCGAGTCCGGCCTCTCGGACGTGGTCCCGCGCCCCCTCAAGTACGACCACCCCTTCACGTACTGGGACTACCGCCAGCTCGGCTTCCCCAAGAACCGCGGCATGCGCATCGATCTGGTCTACGGCAATGACCCGTTCACCAAGGCGGTCACCGACGCCTACGTGGACCGCGAGGAACGCAAGGGCAAGGGCGCGTCGGACCACGCGCCGGTGGTCGTGGACCTGGACGTGTAGAGCACCCCTGGGCCTGTCCTTGAGCCTGTCCGGCGTGCATTGACGAGACTTGCTGACGAGACCAGCTGAGCGACATCCCAGCCCGTCCGGCGTGCGCCGACGAGATCAGCTCAGCGGCATCTCAGCCGGTCCGGCGTGCGCTGACGAGACCGTCTCGGCCACATCTCAGCCCGTCTGGCGTGCGCTGACGAGATCAGCTCGGCGGCATCTCAGCCGGTCCGGCGTGCGCTGGCAAGACCGTCTCGGCCGCATCTCAGCCCGTCTGGCGTGCATTGACGAGATCAGCTCGGCGGCATGTCAGCCGGTCCGGCGTGCGCTGGCAAGACCGTCTCGGCCGCATCTCAGCCCGTCCGGCGTTTGAGGACGAGGCCGTTCAGGCCGAAGCGGGGGGCTGGGGGCGGCAGCCCCCAGGTCGGTCACGGCACAAGAGCCCGCAGATCCACCGCCCCGGCCAGCGCAGCGAGCCCCGCATCGCCGGGATGCAGATGATCCCCACTGTCGTACGCGGGCAGCATCCGCGCCGGGCGCGCAGGATCCCGTACCACGCTGTCGAAGTCGATCACGCCGTCGAACACCCCGCCCTCCCGGATCCACGCGTTCACCGCGGAACGCTCCGCATCGACGGCAGCCGTACACCGCACCTCGCCCTCGCACGGGAGGATCGTGGCGACCAGCATCCGAAGCCCCCGCGCATGCCCGCGGTCCGCGATCTCCCGAAGCCCCGCGATCACCCGCTCCGCCGTGTTCTGCCACCGCACATCGTTCACGCCCTCGAAGACGATCGCCGTACGCGCCGAGGTCTGGGCGAGGACATCGCGGTCGAGCCGGTTGAGCGCGCTCACCCCGGCCGTGTTCGTGGACACCCCGTCGCCGGAGTACGAGTCGGTGACCACCTGGTTGCCCGAGATCCCTTGGTTGAGCACCCCGTAGTGCGGGACCGCGTCCTGCTGCAGCAGGCGTGCGGCCAGCACGTTGGGCCAGCGCCGGTTCGCGTCCTGCGTCGACATGGTGCCGTCGGTGATCGAGTCCCCGAGCGCCACCACCGACCCCGGCCCGCCGCCGACGTCCACACCGGTCAGCAGCGGCCAGTTCGGCAGGGTCGTCGTGTACGCCGTCGCGGAGCCTTCCGCCGCATGGTCGCCCGGCTCGCTCACGTACGACCGCTGCACGGCGAGCCGGTGCATGGGCAGCGCCGCCACCGTGTCCGGCAGGTGGAAACTCACCAGCAGATTGGCGTCCGGGGGCACCACGAAGGCGAGCGGATCGCTGAACACCTGGGCCCCCGCCGGGATCTGCACGCCCGCCGCGCCCCCGAAGGACACCGCGACCGGCACGTCCCGCGCCGTCGCCCCCGCCGCCTGCACGGCCACCGTCGTGCTCCCGATCCGCACCGGAGCCCCCGCGAAGGTGTTGTCGAACCGCAGCCGCACCCGCGGGCCGCCCGCCGACGTGTGCACCACGAGTCGCACCGTCCGGTCACTCCACGGCCCCACGGTCGGATAGCCGGAGGTCGCCGCCGCCCAACTGCCGGTCCAGCCCCCGGCCGACGCCCGCACGGCCAGTGCGAAGACATGCATACCGGCGGCGCGCGGCAACTGCACCGAGGTGACCTCTCGCCCCGGCACCAGCGGCACGGTCACGACGTACAGCTTTGCCTGCCCGGCGAGCCGACCGGTGGGTGTGTTGATGTGCGGCAGCGCCACCGCCTTGGTGGCGAGCGGGCCGGCGCGCCAGTCGGGAGCGGTCAGCCGGTACGGGGAACGGGTGCCGTTCCGGTACGAGACCGAGCCCGTGCCGCTCACGTCGGTCCCGCCCGTGCCCGTCACCAGGAAGGCCAGTGCGTTGCCGCGTCCGCCGACGCGCACGGCCTGTCCGTCGGCCCGTACGTTGTCCGGCTCGCCGGGCTGCCGACGCGGCCAGGTCAGCCGGGCCCCCTGCACGGTGAGCGCGCGGCCGGGCGTCCAGCCCGCGGCCGTCAGGTCCTGCGCCGACAGGGAGGCACCGGCGCCGTCGAAGTCCGCCACGTCCGGGCGGGCGTCGTCACTGACCGCCGTGCTGTCGAAGAGCCGCTCCAGCGGCAGTGGTTCCGCCCCGTCGGCGGCGGCCCCTGCCGATGTGGCCGGAGCCAGGAAGGCCAACGAGACGATGACAACCGCGAATCCCCGGACCCGTCGACGCACGGCCGACTCCTCCCGCTCACCTTTGGGACGAAAGACGCATCGTGAAGCTAGAGAGACGACAGGGACCCGTCAACGAGCCATGCGCGGACTCGGCGTGAAATCGCCCCGAAGTGACCGTCCGCGCGCCTGTGGTGCGCACGTGGGTGCGAATGACACGCTGGGGGTATGAAGATCCCTTTTCTGGGCCACCGGCATGAGAAGCACGGCATCCCCGACCCGGAGGGCATCGCCGAGCTTCTTGCAGAGTGCGAACTGCTCCGCTCCCAGGCGTCCCGGGAGGGCGTCCAACTCGACGACTCCGCCGCCTCGTTGGAGGCGCTCGACCAACTGCTGCCGCGCTGGCGGGACGACGCGGAGGTGCTGCACTGGCTCGGCAACGACGCCGGGCTGTACCTGGGAACCGTCCTCGTGCGCACCGTGCCCGGTGCCGCCTGGGAGATCTGGCCGAGCGGTCAGCCGGTCGTCCGACTGGCCTCCGGCCGTGAGTTCGACGTCGTGACCTCCGGACACGAGTGGGCCGCGTGCGGCGTGCCGGAACTCTCGCAGCTGTACGGCGAAGTCGCGGAGACGTGAGCCGACTGACCTAAGATCGACGTAAATACGGCTTATGCCCGAAAAGTGCGTGTCGTGCGGTAAGTAAACTCTTGTCCGGATAGTTTGCGGCAACCACGACACAGCTGAGAGTGGGTAGGGCTGCGTATGGCCGTCGATCCGTTGATCGAACTGCGTGACGTCAACAAGTACTACGGGGAGTTGCATGTCCTGCAGGACATCGACCTGACCGTCGGCAAGGGGGAGGTGGTCGTGGTCATCGGCCCGTCCGGGTCGGGAAAGTCGACACTGTGCAGGACGATCAACCGGCTGGAGACCATCCGGTCCGGGACGATCCTGCTCGACGGACAGCCGCTGCCCGAGGAGGGCAAGGCCCTCGCGCGGCTCCGTGCCGATGTCGGCATGGTCTTCCAGTCGTTCAACCTGTTCGCCCACAAGACCGTTCTGCAGAACCTCTCGCTGGGGCAGGTCAAGGTCCGCGGACGCAAGAAGGAGGAGGCCGACCGGCGCTCCCGCCGGCTCCTCGACCGCGTCGGACTCGCCGACCAGGCGCCCAAGTTCCCGGCGCAGCTCTCCGGCGGCCAGCAGCTGGGGGTACCTCCCAGGCCCTTCAGGCACTGGGGGAGTGTGGCCATCGCCCGCGCCCTCGCCATGGAGCCCAAGGCGCTCCTGTTCGACGAGCCCACCTCCGCCCTCGACCCCGAGATGATCAACGAGGTTCTCGAGGTCATGCGGCAACTGGCCCGCGAGGGCATGACGATGGTCGTCGTCACCCACGAGATGGGCTTCGCCCGCTCCGCCGCCAACCGTGTCGTCTTCATGTCGGACGGCCGGATCATCGAGGACCGAGCCCCCGAAGAGTTCTTCACCGACCCACGCACCGAGCGCGCCAAGGACTTCCTGTCCAAGATCCTCAAGCACTGAGCAACAGAGCCATACCCGCCCGGCGGCAGCCGGAGATCACTGCTTGCGCAGGGGAACCGACACGTACGACGGGTCGTTCGCCGGTGAGGAGAAGGTCAGCTGAGCGCCGGACGGGTTGTGCTCGATGTAGAGCGGGTCGACCGTGTCGACCACCAGGGCGAGCCGGTGCCCTGCCGGGACGTCGTAGGCCGTGGAAAACAGGTCCAGGTCGAGGCTGAACGGCTTTCCGGGTGTGAGCCCGTGGAAGGTGTACGGCGCGTTGCTGACCAGCTTGCCGAGGCCGAGCGGCCCCACGTCGTAGAGGTAGGCGACGAGGGTGCCGCTCTCCTTGGTCGGAGTGACCGTGGTGTGCAACTCGGTGGTACCGCGGATCTGTTGGGCCTGGCCGTACTTCTCCGACTGCCACACGGCGGCCCAGCGGCGGGGCAGCAGGGGGATCGAGGCGACCGGGGGCAGCTGGGCCACCTGGTCGAGGATGCTGGACAGGAAGACGATGCCGCCGTCCGCTCCGGAGTCGACGTTCGTGTGGATCGTGGTCGTGCCGGCCAGGGCGATCTTCCGGTCGGTCGCGGCGACCGACTTCCAGTCCGGGTAGCCCTCGTAGCCGCCTGTGGAACGGGACTTGAGCTGGACCGGCTGCTCGCGGTCGATGCCGTTGTCCGCGCCCTTGAGGTAGTGGTCGAACCAGCGCTCGGTGTCGGTCCACACGTCGTTGGGCAGTCCGAACAGCCCGGTCAGTTCGGCGGTCGCGTGGTCGCCGGGGCGGAACTCCAGCCGCTTCGGGCCGGTCAGCTTCTCGTAGAAGTCCGCGTACTGGTTGGGCGGGAAGATCGTGTCGCCCCAGGCGTTGGCCATCATGACCGCGGCGCCGTTCTTGTTGAGTTGATCCACGTATGTAGCGGCCGAACGTTTCTTCCCCCAGTTGATGATGTCCTGTTCCCTGGACAGGTTGGAGGCGTAGAAGTCGTTGAAGATCTGCCGGACTTCGGGGCTCTGGCGGCCGGTGACCAGGCTCGCGCCGTCCAGCAGCCCGGCCGCCTGGACGTGCTGGGTGCGGCCGGAGTAGATCGAGCCGATCAGGTCGGCCCAGCCGCTGAGGGACGCGACCGCTTTGATGCGCTTGTCGTGCGCGGCGGCGAGCAGGCTGATGCCGGCGCCGTACGAGACGCCTGCCATGCCGATGTGCTTCGAGTCCGCAGGGGTGTTGGCGAGCGCCCAGTCGATGACCTTGGAGGCGTCGGCTATGTCGGGCGGGCCGGCCACTTCTATCTCGCCGCCTGACTGCCAGAATCCGCGGACGTTGTAACTGACCACGATGTAGCCGGAGTTGGCGAGTTTCTGGGCCTCGGCGAGATACTCGACCTGGGGCAGGCCCCAGCTCGTGGGGAGGACAAGGAGCGGGTAGCGGTGGGTGCCGTCGGCGCCCGCGGGCGTGGTGACGTTCGCCTTGAGGGGCGTACCGCCGTCGCCGGCGATGTCGACGAAGCGGACGGCGCTCGCCGCCTGTGCCGCGGGCGCGAGCCCGAGAATGCCGCCCGCGACCAGCGTCGCGGAGACGGCGCCCACGGCGGTCGTACGAAGTGCCTTGCGAGTGTGTCCCACGGGCCACTCCTCACTCGTGTAAGTGCAAAGTGACCCGACGGTAACCTCGGTCCTTTACCGGAAGTAACCCGTCGGTAAGTTACGTGCCAGTAACGATTGTTGGAATGTGTTGAAACTCAGGAGGCGCGGTGGGAGTTGCGGGAAGCCGCGGTCGCCGGCAACTCCGTCTGGGCGGCCCGCGTCACGTCCGCGACCAACTCGACGACATCGGGGCCGTACGCCTGCGAGTTGACGACCTTCAGCAGCAGCACGAAGGAGTTGTTGCCGTGCTTGCGGGCCAGGCGCTCGTGGTTGCGCGCGAGATAGCGGCTGGCGGCCTGGTTGGTGATCGCGGTCTGGCCGCTGAACAGGAAGACCGGCCGCGTCAGGCCGGGTTGCCCGGCCGTGAGCCGTGCCAGCAGCACGTGTTCGGACAGGCCCTTCTCCATGCGGTAGCGCTCGCTGCCGATCTGGAACGCCAGTCGGTCCGGGCCCGGTTCCGGGTCGATGTTCACCCGCACCCCGGGCAGCATGGCGTGCATATGGGCCGCCATGCGCCGGTTCGATCCAGGGCCGCCGACGCAGAACTCCGTTCGCTCCCCGAAGCCCTGGCGGGCCGCGTCCTGGGTGATCACCTCGGCGTGCGCACCGCAGTCCTTGATGATCGCGGAGAGTTCCAGGAGCGCGAACACGTCGTACCGGTGCACCGCGAGATCGGGGCTGCCCGCGTCGCGATTGACGACGAGCAGCGACTCGGAGTTGTCGGGCAGCCCGAAGAAGGCCTGCTTGCGGCGGAGCTTCCGCTTCCACAGGTAGGTACGGGCGAGCCAGCCCAGCGTGGCGCTGATGCCCGCACCCACCACGCCCAGAACGATGTTGCGCACGTCGTCATTCATGGGCGCGCATGGTAGCGGGCGAACGCAAACCCGTGTTCGAGCCGGGCTGAACGCGGCGCTCCTGACGTGGCCATGGTGATGGCATAGGCTGCGCGAACCGCCTTTCACTGGAGGTACGGATGCGTCGTCCCGTCGCGCGGAAACTGTCGGTCCTGGCGGTCTCGGCCGCCGTGGTGTCGGTGGGAGCGGCGGCGCCGCCCGCCGCACAGAGCAGTGCCGGTGCAACACCCGCAAAGGTCCCGGTCGCCGTCGGCTACGGCGGCGCGGTCTCGAGCGTCGACGCGGACGCCTCCGCCGCCGGCATCGAGGTCCTGAAGAAGGGCGGCAACGCAGTCGACGCGGCCGTCGCCACCGCAGCCGCTCTCGGCGTCACCGAGCCCTACTCCTCGGGTGTCGGCGGAGGCGGCTACTTCGTCTACTACGACGCCAAGTCCCGTTCGGTGCACACGATCGACGGCCGCGAGACCGCGCCGCTGACGGCGGACTCCAACCTCTTCGTGGAGAACGGCAAGGCCCTCGCGTTCGCCGACGCCGTCAGCAGCGGCCTGAGCGTCGGCACGCCCGGCACGCCGGCCACCTGGCAGACGGCGCTCGACACGTGGGGGAGCAGAGGACTCGGCACGGTGCTGAAGCCCGCGGAGCGGATCGCCCGCGACGGCTTCACCGTCGACGACACCTTCCGTACCCAGACCGCCTCCAACGAGACCCGGTTCCGCTACTTCCCCGACACGGCCGAGCTGTTCCTGCCGGGCGGACAGCTCCCGGTCGTCGGCTCCACCTTCAAGAACCCCGATCTCGCCCGTACCTACGAGGAGTTGGGCAAGAAGGGCGTCGGCGCGATCTACGACGGCGACCTCGGCAACGACATCGTCGACACCGTGAACAACCCGCCCGTGGACCCGGGTTCGGGCTGGAACGCCCGCCCCGGCAAGCTGTCCGACCAGGACCTCGCGGCCTACCGCGCCAAGCTCCAGGCTCCCACCAGGACCTCGTACCGCGGCCTCGGTGTCTACTCCATCGCGCCCTCCTCCTCCGGCGGCACGACCGTCGGCGAGGCGCTCAACATCCTGGAGAACACGGACCTTTCGAAGGCGAGCGAGGTCCAGTACCTGCACCACTACATCGAGGCCAGCCGGATCGCGTTCGCGGACCGCGGGCGCTGGGTCGGCGACCCCGCCTTCGAGGACGTACCGACGAAGGAACTGCTGTCGCAGAAGTACGCCGACTCGCGGGCCTGCCTCATCAAGGACGACGCGGTGCTGACGAGCCCGGTCGCGCCCGGTGACCCGCGCAACCCGGCGGCCTGCAACACCGGCGGCACCGCGGCCCCGACGACGTACGAGGGCGAGAACACGACCCATCTGACGGTGGCCGACAAGTGGGGGAACGTCGTCTCCTACACGCTCACCATCGAGCAGACCGGCGGCAGCGCGATCACCGTGCCCGGCCGCGGGTTCCTCCTCAACAACGAGCTGACGGACTTCTCCTTCACCCCGGCGAACCCGGCCGTGCACGACCCGAACCTGCCGGGACCCGGCAAGCGGCCGCGGTCCTCGATCTCGCCGACGATCGTGCTCGACAAGCACAACAAGCCGGTGGTGGCGCTGGGTTCGCCCGGCGGTGCGACCATCATCACCACCGTGCTGCAGACGCTCACCGAGTTCCTCGACCGCCGTCTGCCGCTCGTCGACGCCATCGCCGCGCCGCGGGTAAGCCAGCGCAACGCGGCCAGGACCGAGATGGAACCCGCGCTCTACAACGACACCAGTGCGACGGGGCTGAGGGCTCAGCTGGAGGCCATCGGGCACTCGTTCAGCCTCAACCCCGAGATCGGCGCCGCGACCGGTGTGCAGCGGCTGCCGAACGGCGAGTGGCTGGCCGCCGCCGAGAAGGTACGGCGGGGCGGCGGCTCGGCGATGGTGGTGTATCCGGCTCCGTGATCAGAGTTCGGGGGCGGTCGGCAGGTCCTCCGTGCGGAAGGCCAGCCGTCCGTCCTCGACGTCCACCGTCACCCGGCCGCCCTCCCCGACCCGGCCGTCGAGGAGCAGCCGGGACAGTTGGTTGTCGACCTCGCGCTGGATGGTGCGGCGCAGCGGGCGGGCGCCGTACTCGGGCTGGTAGCCGCGCTCGGCGAGCCAGTCGACGGCCGGGTCCGTGAACTCGACCGTGATGCCCTGCGCGTGCAGCAGACGGCGGGTCCTCTCCAGCAACAGGTCGGTGATCCGGCGCAGTTGGTCGCCGGTGAGCTGACGGAAGACGACGATCTCGTCGATGCGGTTGAGGAACTCCGGCCGGAAGTGCTCACGCAGCGGCCTGAGGATCTGTTCGCGCCGCGCCTCCTCGTCGGCCTCGGCACCGCCCGCCCCGAAGCCGATGCCGGCGCCGCGCCGGGTGATCGCCTCGGAGCCGAGGTTGCTGGTCATCACGATGACCGTGTTGGTGAAGTCGACCGTGCGGCCCTGGGAGTCGGTCAGCCGTCCGTCGTCGAGCACCTGGAGGAGGACGTTGAAGACGTCGGGGTGCGCCTTCTCCACCTCGTCGAGCAGGAGCAGCGAGTACGGGTGCCTGCGCACGACCTCGGTGAGCTGGCCGGCCTCCTCGTGGCCGACGTAACCGGGCGGGGCGCCGACCAGCCGGCTGACGGTGTGCCGTTCCTGGTACTCGCTCATGTCCAGGCGGACCATGCGCTCCTCGCTGCCGAACAGGGCCTCGGCGAGCGCGCGTGCCAGCTCCGTCTTGCCGACGCCGGTCGGCCCGAGGAAGAGGAAGCTGCCGATCGGCCGGTCGGGGCTGGCGAGCCCGGCGCGGGAGCGCATGACCGCCTCGGCGACCACCGCGACGGCCTCTTCCTGTCCGACCACCCGCTGGTGGAGGTGTTCCTCCAGGCCGAGCAGTTTCTCCTTCTCCTCCTGGGTGAGGCTGCTGACCGGGATCCCCGTCTGCCGAGACACCACCTCGGCGATCGCCTCGGCGGTCACCTCCAGCTGCCCCTCGTCGGCCTCCTCGTCGCCCGTGGTGTCCGCCATTCGCTGCTTCAACTCGCTGATGCGGTCGCGGAGTTGAGTCGCCCGCTCGTACTGCTCGTCGGCGACCGCCTGGTCCTTGTCGCAGTTCAGCTGCTGGATCTCGCGCTCCAGGGTCCGTACGTCCGTGCCCTTCGTCCGTGACCGCAGCCGTACCCGGGCGCCGGCCTGGTCGATCAGATCGATGGCCTTGTCGGGCAGGCGGCGGTCCGTGAGGTAGCGGTCGGACATCTCCACGGCGGCCACCAGGGCCTCGTCGGTGTAGCTGACCTGGTGGTGGGCCTCGTAGCGGTCGCGCAGCCCGCGCAGGATCTCGATGGCGTCCGGCACGGACGGCTCGGGCACCAGGATCGGCTGGAAGCGCCGGGCCAGCGCCGCGTCCTTCTCGATCCGGCGGAACTCCTCCAGTGTGGTGGCGCCGACGATATGGAGTTCGCCGCGGGCCAGCGCCGGCTTGAGGATGTTGCCGGCGTCCATCGCCCCGCCGCCCTCGCCGCCGCCTCCGGCACCGACGACGGTGTGCACCTCGTCGATGAAGACGATCAACTGGTCGGAGTGGGCCCGGATTTCACCGACGATGTTGTTGAGGCGTTCCTCGAAGTCGCCCCGGTAGCGGGTGCCGGCGACGACCCCCGTCAGATCGAGGGCGACGACCCGCCGCCCGATCAGCACGTCGGGCACGTCCCCGTCGGCGATCCGCTGCGCGAGTCCCTCCACGATGGCGGTCTTGCCGACGCCCGCGTCACCGATCAGCACCGGGTTGTTCTTGCCGCGTCGCGACAGCACCTCGATGGTCTGCTCGATCTCCTCGTCCCGCCCGATCACCGGGTCGATACGGCCCTGCCGGGCCAGGTCGGTGAGGTCGCGACCGTACTTGTCCAGGGTGGGCGTGCCCGTTGCGCGCGTCTGCTCGCCACGGCTCTGTGCGGTGTCCTGCGCCTCCGGAGGCACCCCGGTGGGAGCGAAACGGGCCGAGTTGAGGATGTGCCCCGCGGCCGAGTCGGGGTTCGCGGCCAGGGCGCTGAGCACATGCTCGGGGCCGATGTAACCGGCACCGCTCGCCCGCGCCAGGTCGTGGGCGTCCAGCAGGGCCCGCTTGACCGCCGGGGTGAGGGAGAGCGAGGTGGGCGGCGGTGCCTCCTCCGGCGTGTGCTGGGCCGGGCCGGAGCGCTCGTCGATCTCCGAGGCCAGCGAGTCGGGATCCGCGCCGGCCCGGGTGAGCAGACTCCGGGTCGGCTCGTTGGACAGCGCGGCCCGCAGCAGATGCTGGGTGTCGAGGTCCCGGCTGCCGTGCTCGGCCGCGTACTGGGCGGCGCCACGGACCAGTTCCCGGGCCGGCTGACTCAGCAGCCTCCCGATGTCGATCTGCCGGGGGCCCGGGCGCGGGCCGCCGAAGAATCGGGCGAGGAATTCTCCGAAGGGGTCGTAGTCCTCAGGTCCACTGAAGCCGCTGGTCATGGCCTTCCGTTCCGGCGTCCCGACTGGCGGCCCGGGACGCGCTCGCTGATCGACGTGCCGGCCCACGCGGGTGCCCCAACAGGGCCCGGTCACACCACCTTCGCACGCCTGCCGGAAGGGGGCATGTCCAGGAGCACGGGCAGCTGTTCCACCGCCAGGACGACGTCGGCCTGAGCGGCCAGTTGGGGGTCGTGCGTGATGAGGAACGTGGTGCGGGACGTGGTGCGGTACGTGACCAGGCGGCGCAGCGGCTCCATCACGCGCCGGGCCGAGTCGGCGTCCAGGCCCGTCGTCGGCTCGTCCAGCACGAGGACCGGGGTGTCGCGGACGAGCGCCCGTGCGATGGCCACCCGTCGGCGCTGTCCGCCGGACAGCTGCCGTCCCCCGGGGCCGACGGGGGTGTCGTAGCCGTGGCGCAGTCCGCGGGCGAAGCCGTCCACGTCGGCGGCCGCGGCCGCCCGGAGGATGTCGTGCTCGGCGGCGCCGGGGCGGCCGTAGGCGATGTTCTCGCGGATGGTGCCGTCCAGCAGCATGGGGTCCTGGGGCACCAGGGTGATCAGTTCGCGCAGCGTGCGCAGCGGGATCCCCGTGATGTCCCGGCCGTCCAGGAGGATGCGGCCCTCGGTGGGGTCGTAGAAGCGCAGCAGGAGTTTCGCCAGGGTGGATTTTCCCGCGCCGCTGGGACCGTCGATGAGGACCAGTTGGCCCGGGTACGCGGTGAAGCCGAGGCGGTCGACGATCCTCCGGTTTGCCGCCGGGATAGGTGAAGCCGACGTTCTCCAGGGTCACCACGCCCGGACCGCCGCCCTGTCGCGGTCCGGCGTCGCTGTCCGCGCGGGAGGGGCTTCTGGTGACGGCAGGGCGTGTGTCGAGCACCTCGAAGAGCCGTTCGCAGGCCGCCGTGGCGGAGGAGATGCTCACGGCGAGCCCGCCGAGGGACTGCACCTGCGGATAGAGGTGGCCGAGGTAGGCGGCGAAGGCCAGCAGTCCGCCCACCGTCAGCCGGCCCGCCGCGATCTCCCGGGCGCCCGCTCCGACCACCGCCAGGACGGTCAGCGACTCGAAGACGTCGGCGAGCGGCAGATAGGCGTTGGACAGCCGGGCGCGGTCCAGGCTGGTGCGCATCCGGTCGGCACCCCGCCGGTGCACCCGCAGACGTTCGGTCTCCTGCTGGTTGTATGCCTGCACCACCGGCATGTTCACGAGGTTCTCGTCGAGCGCGTCGACCAGCTCCCCGTACCGGTCGCGCTCCGCACGGGACAGCGCCCTGATCGGGCGGGACAGCCGCCGCGTGGCCAGCCACAGGACGGGGGCCGCGGCGAAGGTCAGCACGGCCGGCTCCCAGCGCAGCCAGAGCGCGGCGCCCGCGAAGAAGACCAGACCGACGGCGGTGTTGAGCAGCTGCACCGGACCCGAGGCGACCACATGCTCCGCCTCGTCGATGTCACCGGTGAAGCGGGCCGGCAGGTCGCCGGGCGGGTTGTTCTCGTGGTAGTGCGGGGGCAGCCGCTGCGCGTGCTGGAACACCTCGTCGCGGCAGCGCAGCCGGAAACCCTCCTCGGCACGGCCGGTCAGCTGACGGGCCGCGAACGTCACGGCCGAACCCAGCAGGGCCACCGCGAACCACAGTCCTGCGGGCTTCCAGAATTTCGCGGGCTAGAGCTGTGTCAATTCTTTGAATTCCGCTCGGTGAGGACCCGCGGCCCGCCGTCCGTGATCGCCACCGTGTGCTCCACGTGGGCCGCGCGCGAGCCGTCGTTCGTGCGCAGGGTCCAGCCGTCAGCGGCCGCGTGGTAGTCGTCCCTGCCGCTGCCGATCAGCATGGGTTCGATGGCCAGCGCCATGCCGTGCCGCAGCGGAAGGCCGCGCCCGGGGCGGCCCTCGTTCGGAACCGGCGGGTCCTCGTGCATACGCCGGCCGATGCCATGCCCTCCGAAATCGTCCATGATGCCGTACCCTGCGGCGCGGCACACCGAGCCGATCGCATGGGCGATGTCGCCGATGCGGTTGCCGACCACCGCCGCCTCGATGCCCGCCGCCAGTGCGCGCTCCGCCGTCTCGATGAGGCGTACGTCGGCCGGCCGGGGCTCGCCCACGACGAAGCTGACGGCCGAGTCGCCGGCCCAGCCGCCCAGTTCGGCACCGCAGTCGATGGAGACCAGGTCGCCGTCGCGCAGCCGGTAGCCGGTCGGGATGCCGTGCACGATCGCGTCGTTCACCGAGGTGCAGACGACGGCCGGGAAGGGGACCGGGGCGAAGGAGGGGCGGTAGCCGAGGAAGGGCGAGGTGGCGCCCGCCTCCCGCAGCACCCCGCGCGCCACCTCGTCCAGCTCCTGCAGGGAAACGCCCACGTCGGCGGCCTCCCGTACGGCTGTCAGGGCCTGGCCGACCACCTGCCCCGCCTCGTACATGGCGTCGATCGATGTGTCTGTCTTCAGTTCCACCATGCCAATTACTATACCGGTATTAGAATGACGGCATGGTACGCAACCCTCTCACCCCCGAAGAGCGTCAACGCGGCGAGCGGCTCGGGCGACTGCTCCGCGAGGCCCGCGCCGGGCGGAGCATGACGGACGTAGCGGCTCGGGCGGGCATCTCCGCGGAGACGCTCCGCAAGATCGAGACGGGGCGCGCCCCGACCCCGGCCTTCTTCACCGTGGCCGCGCTCGCCCGGGCGCTCGGCCTGTCGATGGACGAACTGGTCGAACTGTGCGCCTTGGCGCCCGTGTGACGCGCATCGGTCAAGATCCAGTAATGAGGCGTCTGCATGCCCGTCGAAAACTCCTCGTAGCGCGCCCGTAACACGATTGGTGTTGCCTACGGAACCGGAGTGCTCCGGTATGGCGGGAGTTGAGCAATGGCTGTGGATCAACTCCCGGGCAGGGTGCGGGAGTTCGTGAACTACCTGAATAGCCTGCTGGCGCGCCTGGACCAGAACGGCGGCTGGTGCGCGGTGTTCTGGCAGCGCGACCCCGACGGCATGCGGGCCTGTCTCGAGGGGCGTGAAGTGCCGCCCTGGGACGTGGTGGAGTCGGTCCTGCAGGACCTCGCCGCGGAGTACGGTCCGGATGCCGCGAGCCACGAGAAGGAGCGGGCCCGCGGACTGCACGCCGCCGCGCTGGCCGTGTACGACGCCCGGCCCGGCGGCCGGGACGCCCTCGGGGACCGGCTCGACGTCATGCTCCGCGAGCAGCGTTACGCCGCCGAACGCCAGGCGGAACTGGGTCACCTGCTCGCCTCCGCCATCACCCGGCAGGAGGCCGACGCCTACCGCCTCGACCTCGCCTGGGCCCGCGACGACCATGAACGGGCGACCGCCCGGTGCGCCGAACTCCGCTCGCGGATGGCCGAGTTGGACCGCCACGAGGCGGGTGCCCAGGCGGCGGCGATCCGCCGGGGACGCCGCGGGGACGGGGCCGTGTTCCGCATCGACAGGGAGTACGCGAGGGACGAGGCGCCGTCGACCGACACCCGCCCGGCCGGGCGGGCCACCCAGGACTCCGGCTTCGCACAGCAACGCGGACCATACGCCCCTGAGCCCCCGACCCCGCAGACGGGCCCGCACGGGCCCGGCGCCCGCGGCCCGTCACGGGACGATGCACCGTACGGAACCGGGGCGCGCGGCGCGTCACGGGACGGTGGGCCGTACGAGAGCGGCGTCGGCGGCGCGTCACGGGATGGTGCTTCGTACGATTTCGGGGTCGGCGGTCCGGCGCAGGACGTTGCGCCGTATGAAGCCGGCTTTCGTGGTGCGTCAGGGGACGGTGGGCCGTACGGGAGCGAGGCCGCCGGTGCGTCACGGGACGATGGGCCGTACGAGAGCGGCGTCGGCGGCGCGTCACGGGATGGTGCTTCGTACGACATCGGCGTCGGCGGCGCGTCGCAGGATGGTGCGGGGTACGGCACCGGCGCGTCATCGCACCATGCCCCCTTCGAGGCCGCGAGCCCGAGTGCGGTGAGCGGCGCCGACACGTACGACGCCGGCTTCCCGAACGCGCCCCGGCAGCGCGACGCACGCGCCGCAGGTCCCGGTCCCGGGTGGGCCTCGCAGCCCGCCGGCCCGGTGCAGCAGACACCGGAACCCTCGGCCCCCGCCCCCAAACAGCGCAAGCGGCGCCGAGGCAGCGCCCGCTTCGCCGGTATGGCCGATGAGGACGCCGCCCCCGTCGTGGCGGCGCCGGCCGCCGCACCCGCCCTGCCGGGCCCGGAAGCCGCCGGCCGCACCCCGCGCGGAGCCCGGTTCGCCGGAGCCGCCGAGGTGGCGGAGCCGGCGCAGGAGCCGAAGGTCGAACCGCTGGACGCGGCAGGGGCCCGGGAGGTCGCCGGGGCCGTCGAAGGGCTCGTACGGCTGCGTAACGAGGGCCGCAGCGGCGAGGCGCACGCCCTGCTCGTCGAGGCCACCTACTGGCCCGCCGCCCGTTTCCCGCTGCTCGCCGCGGAACTGCAGCGCGCCGGGCTCGGCGCCGACTGGGCGACCCTGCTGTGGGAGGCCGCCTCGCTGCCCGCCGACCGGCTCGTGGCCGCGGCGGATGCCCTGGTCGCGGCCGGGCGCGGGCCCGACGGGGAACAGATCCTGCGGCAGGGCGTCGCCCGGCCCGCCGCCGAGATAGGGGAGGCCGTGCTCGGCCTGGTCGCCGAGGGGCGTCGACGCGAGGTCCACGCGCTGCTCGACGCGTACGTCCGCGTCCGCACCCCCGAGGAGGCGGCCCGCAGCGCCGAGCCCGACCCGCAGGCCCTCGTACCGCTCCTGCTCGAAGCTGCGCAGGGTGTTTCGGACGAGCGACACTGGGACCTGGTGCACGCCCTCCGGGTCGCCGGTTTCGCCCCCTGACACACCCACGTCCACCTCTCCCGCCGGCCCCTCCGCTCACCCACCGGGGTGCGAAACGTGATCGACTCCGCGGGTTAACGGCGATGGTCTTGGCAAGGCTCTCCCGGAGGCTTACGTTCATCCCTCTACGGCCGTATCTACGGGCGTAGAGGCTCTGACGTCCCGCCGAAGGAGCAGCTCATGGCCAACGTCGTACGTGCCGCTCTGGTCCAGGCCACCTGGACCGGCGACACCGAGTCCATGGTGGCGAAACACGAGGAACACGCCCGCGAGGCGGCCCGCCAGGGTGCGAAGGTCATCGGATTCCAGGAAGTCTTCAACGCCCCATACTTCTGTCAGGTCCAGGAAGCGGAGCACTACCGCTGGGCCGAGCCGGTGCCCGACGGGCCGACCGTGAGTCGTATGCAAGAGCTCGCGCGCCAGACAGGCATGGTGATCGTCGTGCCGGTCTTCGAGGTCGAGCAGTCCGGCTTCTACTACAACACCGCGGCCGTGATCGACGCCGACGGCACCTTCCTCGGCAAGTACCGCAAGCACCACATCCCGCAGGTCAAGGGCTTCTGGGAGAAGTACTACTTCAAGCCCGGCAACGTCGGCTGGCCCGTCTTCGACACGGCCGTGGGAAAGGTCGGCGTATACATCTGCTACGACCGCCACTTCCCCGAAGGCTGGCGGCAACTCGGCCTCAACGGCGCCCAGTTGGTGTACAACCCGTCGGCCACCTCGCGCGGCCTGTCCGCCTACCTCTGGCAGCTGGAGCAGCCCGCGGCGGCCGTCGCCAACGAGTACTTCATCGCCGCGATCAACCGCGTCGGCCAGGAGGAGTACGGCGACAACGACTTCTACGGGACGTCGTACTTCGTCGACCCGCGCGGCCAGTTCGTCGGCGAGACCGCCGGCGACAAGGCCGAGGAACTCCTCGTCCGCGACCTCGACTTCGACCTGATCGAGGAAGTGCGCCAGCAGTGGGCGTTCTACCGGGACCGACGACCCGACGCCTACGAGGGGCTGGTGCAGCCGTGACCGACCTGTACGCGCGCCACCGTTCCGTCCTGCCCGACTGGCTCGCCCTCTACTACGAGGACCCGCTCGAGATCACGCACGGCGAGGGCCGCCACGTCTGGGACTCCCACGGCACCAAGTACCTCGACTTCTTCGGCGGCATCCTCACGACGATGACCGCGCACGCGCTGCCCGAGGTCACCAAGGCGGTGAGCGAGCAGGCCGGGCGGATCATCCACTCGTCCACGCTCTACCTCAACCGGCCGATGGTCGAACTGGCCGAGCGCATCGCCCAGTTGAGCGGCATCCCGGACGCCCGCGTCTTCTTCACCACCTCCGGCACCGAGGCCAACGACACCGCGCTGATGCTCGCGACGACGTATCGCCGCAGCAACACGATCCTGGCGATGCGCAACAGCTACCACGGCCGCTCCTTCAGCGCGGTCGGCATCACCGGCAACCGCGGCTGGTCCCCGACCTCGCTCTCCCCGCTCCAGACCCTCTACGTCCACGGAGGCGTCCGCACCCGCGGCCCGTATGCCTCCCTCAGCGACGCCGAGTTCATCGCGGCCTGCGTCGACGACCTGACGGACCTGCTCGGCCACACCCGCCCGCCCGCCGCCCTGATCGCCGAGCCCGTCCAGGGCGTCGGCGGCTTCACCTCGCCGCCCGACGGCCTCTACGCCGCCTTCCGCGACGTGCTCGCCGAGCGGGGCATCCTCTGGATCGCCGACGAGGTGCAGACCGGCTGGGGCCGGACCGGCGACAACTTCTGGGGCTGGCAGGCGCACGGGCAGAGCGGTCCGCCGGACATCCTCACCTTCGCCAAGGGCATCGGCAACGGCAGCTCCATCGGCGGTGTCGTCGCCCGAGCCGAGATCATGAACTGCCTGGACTCCAACAGCATTTCGACGTTCGGCGGCACCCAGGTCACCATGGCGGCGGGCCTCGCCAACCTCTCATACCTGCTGGAACACGACCTGCAGGGCAACGCGCGGCGGGTCGGAGGGCTGCTCATCGAGCGGCTGCGGGCCGTCGCGGCGCAGGTCCCGCATGTGCGGGAGGTACGGGGACGCGGCCTGATGATCGGCATCGAACTGGTCAGGCCGGGGACCGATCAGGCCGATCCGGACGCCGCGAGCGCCGTGCTCGAAGCGACCCGCGCGGACGGACTGCTCATCGGCAAGGGCGGCGGCCACAGCACCAGCGCCCTGCGCATCGCCCCGCCCCTGTCCCTCACGGTCGCGGAGGCCGAGGAGGGCGCCGCGATCCTGGAACGCGCTCTGCAGAGCCTGCAGTAGCAGCGGACTGAGCAAGGGAACACCGCCATGACCACCACCTTCGGGACCCTGGAGCCGGCCCTGTCGGTCCGTCAGGTCCTCGCGCTGGAGCGGGTCCTCGCCGGGGAGCCCGAGGTGGTGGCCGGCGCGAGCCAGCTCGACCGGCCGGTGCGCTGGGTGCACGTCGCCGAGGCGCCCGACGTGGGCGTGATGCTCAGCGGCGGCGAGATGGTGCTCACCACGGGCGTGCTGCTCGCCGGCGACGAGGAGAAGCAGGCCGAGTACATCCGGTCGCTGCACCGCGCGGAGGCCGCGGCCGTCGTGCTCGGCCTCGGGCGGGCGTTCCCCGCCCCGCCGGACGTGATGCGCAGGGCCGCCGAGCGGTGCGGGCTGCCGATGGTGGTCCTGCACCGGCCCTTCCCCTTCGCGGAGTTGACCGAGGAGGTCCAGGCCCGGCTGGTACGGCGGAAGTTCGCCGCCGTCAGCCTGTCGGAATCCGTACGCACAGCCCTGACCGGACTCATCACGGCGGGCGCCCCGCTGCAGCGCCTCCTCGACGAGGTCGCCCAGCACGGCGCCTGCCCCGTCGTCGTCACCAACCTCGCTCACCGCGTCCTCGCCACGGCAGGGGAGCGGCCCGCCGTGGACGACGTGCTGCGCGACTGGGAGCGCATCGCCCGGCAGGCCGGCGGCAGCGAGGGCGACGGCTGGATCCGCGCCGAGCTGGCCGGGCGGGGTGAGCGGTGGGGCCAGATCATGCTGTGCGGCTACCGCGGCGACACCGCCACCGGACGGCTGCTCGCGGACCGGGCCGCCGAGGCCCTCGTCCTGCACCGCATGCTCGGCGGCAACTCAGCCCACACCTGGGAGGAGCAGTCGGCGCAGGGTCTGCTGACCGACCTGGTCAGCGGTGTCGTACCGGCCAGGCAGCTGCTGCCGCGCGCCCGTGCCGCCGGACTGCCGGTCAACCGGCGCACCTTCGTGCCGCTGGTCGTCCGCGACGGCGAACCCGCCCAACTCGACCGAGTACTCCGCATGTTGGGGCTGTCCGGGCTTGTCGCCGAGCTCGCCGACGAAGCCACCGCCGTCCTGCTCAGCCTCGCCCGCGACCAGGACGCGGCGGCCCTCACCGCGCACTTCGCGGCCCGGCTGCGGACCGAGTCCGGGTCGCTGAAGGCCGTGGTGGCCGCCGCCGACGCGCGCATCGCCTGGGACGACGTGCCGGCCGGTCTGCGCGAGGCCCAGCACGTCGCCGACGCCGTGGCCGACTCCTCGGCCGCCCTCGACCTCCCGGCCGTCGTACGCCTCAGGGACGTACACCTGCGCGGCCTGATCCGGCTGCTGCGGGACGACCCGTACGTGCAGTCCTTCGCCGAGCGGGAGCTGGACGGGCTGCTGTGCTCGGCCGACGAGGACCTGCTGTCCGTCCTGCGTACCTACCTCGCCACCGGCCGCAACAAGTCCCGCACCGCGCAGCTCCACCACGTCTCCCGGCCGGCGCTCTACCGCAGGCTCGATGCGATACAGGGGCGGCTGGGCGTGGACCTCGACGACTTCGAGCAGGCCGCCTCCGTACACATCGCGCTCCTCGCACACGACGCGCAACAGCACTGAAACATGCCACGACCTGGGAAAACGGCGGTGAAACATGGGTCCACGACAGGGTGACACCGTGACACGCCGCACGCCCGCAGACGTGACACCGTGCAACTCAAAGTCGGTTTTCGGACTTCCTAGTCTTCTCGCACACCGAGTGACCGGAGGTCCCGATGAGCAGAGTGATTCGCGCCGCCCTCTTCCAGACCGCGTGGACGGGCGACAAGGAGTCGATGATCCAGGTACACGAGCAGGCGGCCCGCGACGCGGCCGCGCAGGGTGCTCAGGTCCTGTGCTTCCAGGAGCTGTTCTACGGGCCGTACTTCTGCCAGGTCCAGGACAAGGCGTTCTACGAGTACGCCGAGCAGGTCCCGGACGGGCCGATCGTCAAGCGTTTCCAGGCGCTCGCCAAGGAACTGGGCCTCGTCCTGATCCTGCCGATGTACGAGGAGGAGCAGCCCGGCGTCCTCTACAACACGGCCGCCGTGATCGACGCGGACGGCTCCTACCTCGGCAAGTACCGCAAGCACCACATTCCCCAAGTGCCGGGCTTCTGGGAGAAGTTCTACTTCCGCCCGGGCAACGCCGGCTGGCCGGTCTTCAACACCGCCGTCGGGAAGATCGGCGTCTACATCTGCTACGACCGTCACTTCCCGGAGGGCTGGCGGGCGTTGGGTCTGGAGGGCGCGGAGATCGTCTTCAACCCGTCGGCGACCTCGCGGGGCCTGTCCGCCTATCTGTGGCAGCTGGAGCAGCCGGCAGCCGCCGTCGCCAACGAGTACTTCGTCGGGGCGATCAACCGGGTGGGTGTCGAGGAGCTGGGCGACAACGACTTCTACGGGACCTCGTACTTCGTGGACCCGGAGGCCCAGTTCGTCGGCGAGGTGGCCTCCGACAAGGAGACCGAACTCGTCGTCCGCGACCTGGACCTGGCCAAGCTGCGCGAGGTCCGCGACCGCTGGCAGTTCTTCCGCGACCGCCGCCCGGACGCGTACTCCCCGCTGACCGCACCGTAGTAGGGACGCTGTCCCGCGCCCCGTACGGGGCGCGGGGAACTGCGCGACCAGCCACACACGACCCGCACTGTTCGACACAACCCAGCGGAGCGTAAACACATGAGTAGCCGTACTGTCATCCGCGGCGGTCTCGTCATCACCGCATCCGACGAACTCCACGCGGACGTCCTGATCGAGGACGGCCGCATCACCGCCCTCGCTGCCGCAGGCACTTCCGCCGCGGAGGCGTGGACGGCCGAGCGGACCATCGACGCCGCCGGCAAGTACGTCATCCCGGGCGGCGTCGACGCCCACACCCACATGGAGCTGCCGTTCGGCGGCACCTTCGCCTCCGACACCTTCGAGACCGGCACCCGGGCCGCCGCCTGGGGCGGTACGACCACGATCGTCGACTTCGCCGTGCAGAGCGTCGGCCACTCCCTGCGCGAGGGCCTGGACACCTGGCACGCCAAGGCGGAGGGCAACTGCGCGATCGACTACGGCTTCCACATGATCGTCTCCGACGTCAACCAGGAGACGCTCAAGGAGATGGACCTGCTGGTGGAGGAGGGTGTGACCTCCTTCAAGCAGTTCATGGCCTACCCGGGAGTCTTCTACTCCGACGACGGCCAGATCCTGCGCGCCATGCAGCGCTCCGCCGAGAACGGCGGCCTGATCATGATGCACGCCGAGAACGGCATCGCGATCGACGTTCTGGTGGAGCAGGCGCTGGCGCGAGGAGAGACCGACCCCCGCTATCACGGGGAGGTGCGCAAGGCGCTGCTTGAGGCCGAGGCCACCCACCGCGCCATCAGGCTCGCGCAGGTCGCGGGTGCGCCCCTGTACGTCGTGCACGTCTCGGCGATGGAGGCGGTCGCCGAGCTGGTCAGGGCGCGGGACGAGGGGCTGCCCGTCTTCGGCGAGACCTGCCCCCAGTATCTGTTCCTGTCCACCGACAACCTCGCCGAGCCGGACTTCGAGGGCTCGAAGTACGTGTGCAGCACGCCGCTTCGCCCCAAGGAACACCAGGCCAAGCTGTGGCAGGGCCTGCGCACCAATGACCTGCAGGTCGTCTCCACCGACCACTGCCCCTTCTGCTTCGTGGGCCAGAAGGAGCTCGGCCGCGGCGACTTCTCGAAGATCCCCAACGGCCTCCCCGGCGTCGAGAACCGCATGGACCTGCTCCACCAG
>Ga0307512_10000959_pt1 | contig 42482 bp, 54 predicted proteins | sample 14_EM_MG_FD_200267 | JGI IMG/M metagenome (GOLD analysis project Ga0307512, IMG submission 200267) | Populus trichocarpa ectomycorrhiza microbial communities from riparian zone in the Pacific Northwest, United States - 14_EM | ecosystem: Host-associated > Plants > Roots > Unclassified | place... | reverse complement strand
GTGAAGCATGTGCGATTGGAAGTTGTAAGACCAAATTACTGGACTTGACTCTGAGGCATCACAGTATGAGCAAACAATGGGGTGATTTGTACAAGGGGATGAATTGGAACATTGTGCTGCAGCAGCAAGGGAGAACTTAACAAGGTTGGGGCATGAGCTTTTCTGCATGTTGATAGCAACATGCCCCGCTCGCCCTTTCGCTTTTTTAAAAACAATCTTGCAGAGTGGCACTGGCCAAAGACACAGCCCACATGGTTCGGAGAGGTGCCTGACTGAGGGGCCATGAAGTATATGGGCACCAATGTGCTCCACAAGATGCTGTCGGTGATCTGGATAATCTGGATTGAAAGTTACAATGGGTTTACAATTCAGACACATCAAGCCAATATGCTCAATGCCAGCATCCAGAACAGTGTGCTCCATCATAAAACATGCCTTCCCTGGTAGATACTAGATATTAATGCTTCGCAATATCAAGACTAGTAGCATGAGAACTTACCATCCTTTTCTTGATATAGAAAATGATCAGAGGGTTTAAAGTGTGGGATAGCTTTGCAATGACTGTGGCAAATACTGTCTTGCAAATTTGTAGCGATTGCCATGAGGTCAGAAGAGTGAAACAGAAAAAAAGCATCGCAAAGTTTGTGGGATGCGACATCTGGGTTTATAGGCAGAATGAGTGTGCCAGGGACCATTGCAGAAAGTCAAAACAAGTCCTGGGATCTCCAGTCGTGTTTCCCATCTGGATCATCTGAGTCAGTTGATGATACCAAGCGCAATCCTTGGTATGACACCTGAGAAACCCTCTCAGAGAGAACTGAAATGGGAATTTCATCGATGGGTTGGTGATCAAGAAACAGGCCATTGACCTCAGTGATACAGAGGAATGGCTTTTCCTTGCACTCTATGACTGTTGCAATGGGCTGATAAACGGAAAGTGTTGGTCTGTCATGGTCAATGTGTGCATCCCCAGCCTGAGAGTAGGGAAACCCGATGCTACCAGTGGTCTTGAATTGGCCTTCTTGGGCTACACAATGAAGACAATCAGTTGAGCTCACTGATGTCACATATTGGAATTGCTGGGTGAGAGTGTGGGACTTCTTCATTGTTATCCCTCTGATCTGTACTGTGTGTGACACAGTTTCTGGTCCAGAGGTTTTGCTGTTATGCCAATGGCCCTCTGAGTCAGCTATGGCATCCTCAAGTTCTTGCATACCTGAAGTCGCATCCAGTACCTCAGACTTACACCTGGGGCTATCTAGTTGGTATGAGGGAGTGTCCTCCTCCTGGCCAGCATCATTGGTTCTGCCTGTGAGGGAACACACCACAAGATTTGTTCCATACTGTAAGGTGTGCACATGCGTTGGCCTCAGAATGGCCTGTTTTCGACCTTGCCCAACGCCTCTGATGCCACAGGGCAGCGAGCATGCTGCTGCTCTCCTTTTTGGTATCAGCGCTTGTACTTCATTGTTAGGGACACATAGCTTAGATTGTAAATAGCTACAAAAACATCTATATAAAATCACACACAGAATGGTGAGCACAAGGAGACCAGGCCCCAAGACCAGGCCCCAAGTGCCACTGGTCTGCACATGCTTGTTTCCCCCTCTCTCTCTTCTCACCTCTGGGGATAATCTTTTGAACTCATTCACAGACACCAACTCTGCCCTACACATATGGAGCAAGAATCGATGCATTTTCTGTGGAGATGGCTTGGAGGATGGGCATGATCCATGGGTACTTAGCCTCTAGGGAGTGTCATCCATGCTTCCATGATGTTGCCAGTGTTAAACTGGATGGATAAAGCTTATCAGGATGCCGGTATGCCCTCAGCCCTATGTGGTCAAGAGAGTTTGAGAATGTTGAGATATCATCCAAATTTCTGGAGACTGAAGAAAGGCAGAGTCGATGCAGACTCCTGTCCCATTCTGGGTGCTTCACTAGGATGGTTGAGACCTCTGTAGTTGAGGTGATATGAAGAGCAAGTTGCAATATATCCAGATTAGTGTTGTTTCCTACCATGGTGCGAAGAATCCCAAAGAGAGACTCCAGTTGGTTGGTCCCCAGCAAGACCAAGAAGAATGGTTGCTTGGGGTGGTCAACTTTCACTTTTGCAATGCAGAAAAAAGTGTTCTTCACCATCATACCGATGTCAACAAAGAGAGGGTTTGGAATAAAGTGTGACTGTGCATTGTCAAGGACATAGAGTGCCAAGACAAGGTGTATTGCAGCACTCAGATGTTCAAGCTGTTCAGACAGCAAAAGCTCAATGCATATGTATGGGAAAATGAGGTGATATGATAGTTCACCATAGATATGCAGAGCCTCACACACTTTGATGTAAGTCAGAGTGCTTGAAAGTGGATCCGCCATAGGAAGCAACCAAAGATCCTTCAGGAGAGTGTACACGAGCACGACATCTTGCTTATCGGTGGGGTCGAGCACATGGTTGATATGCATATCAGTCAGCCCAGTATCCTTGAAATGCTTGTGAATTAGTGAGTGCGTGAGGTGGACATTGCGAACAACACTGCCATTCTTGCGAAGGATAGCATTGCAGAGCTGTTTGAATACATGTTTGTAGTCCTTATCTGTGGTGATGTCATCGGGTCCAACAAAGTAGTCCATCAAATCAAGATGGACAAGCTGGTCATAGATAGGTGATGATGGGGCAAGGGGCACAACATAGCACAAGTTCGCCAAGGCCTTTCCACAACAAGATTCCCCATCTGATGCCAAAGAGATCACTTGAAGTTTTGTCAGGTTTTGCTTGTTATTCGTGGCATCGACAACAGCCTTTAGCAATGTGGTGTGATCTATTGCAGTCTCACGCTTATAGCTTCTGGAGATAAGGATAGGGCGTGCACTGTGAAGCCGTAGTGCAGGACTTAGGTCCCCTATCGCACCAACTGTTGCCTATCAAACCGGAAGCATGGCATGTTAGTTTATTAATAGACGTGAATAAAAGACAATGTTTGACATGCAGAACACCAGAAACATTGACACACACCTCATGTGCCAAATGAATGTCACTGCACTGCACTTCCTCCCACAACATCTGTAAATCCTCTTCACTTGTGAACTCCAGGCTGGTATCCTGTCCATGCTCACGGCACAACCCAAGGACCTTGTTTGTCTTGTCATCCCAATGCGGGCGCTTTTCCACTGAGATCTCGTCAAACATTATCACGGCATGAAGCATCCCTTGTGTGGATGCCCCAAGAATATCACAGATGTCCTTGAAACTTGCAGCAATGTTGGATTCCACCTCACCCAATGTAGGGAAGGAAGGTGATGCAATGATATGGGGTATAATGGTACGTCTCCGGATCGTAGAAGTTGCAGGTGTCCCAAAAATGTGGTGGGCAACATCTGCTACCCGCGCGCCGCCTAGGCATAAGAACAATAATGCTTGTAAGTCCTCAGTTTCGTCGAACCCCTTCGGGTGGTACGTTCCCTCTGTGGTTGCCTTGACCAGATCAAGGATTGTGTGAACTCTAGTGCCACGACGGAAGCCTGCATGCAGGACACGGTCAATGCAAGGGATGCGCTGCGACGAAATTGCTAGCAACAACTGCTTGTGTAGATCGATGACGCCTTCTTTTCTGACCAGGGATTTCAGGTCATTTAGACGACAAAGGCGAAGAGAATCCATCGCTTGCGTCTTCCGGTGTATAATGTCGATAAGCCCACTGATACCATGGTATACAAGTGTCATGTTCTCATGTATCCCATTGGTAAACCTTGCAACGATCTTCCGAATAACTTCATTGCTCCTCAGGTCATCACATTGCTTGCATCGGTCCTTTCTTCCAACAATGCCAGTGCATGAGTGTGAGATGAGGAAAAACCCGTCGCAGCGCCCACTGTAGTCCCAGGGCAATGGAAGGATGGTATGGAGTGCGAATGGATATGATGTGTCAGCCTGCTGGCCCTGAGGAAAGTGGAGTTGGTATCCGGGGCATCGTCTAGTAGGTGCGTTGGGAGCTTGCTGATTCTTAAGGCTGTCAACAACTTTCTGCGTCTCAGATTGCAAATCGTCATCGTCAGACATGATGGTAATGTCTGGATGATGTATGCTCGCACCGCTGCCATGTAAGTCCTTAGACTTGGAGAAGATAGCGATTTCATCAGATTTGCTCATATCGGGAAGGACCGACAAGTCTCCAGCCCCTTCCAGTGCCGCGCAAATGCTAACGCCATGTGCATTGGGTTCCGATGATGCTGTTATTGGTATGTTTCCTGTCGCGTGAGACCCAGAAAGCAGAGTGCCAGTGACTGATTCCATCGCATATGCAATAACAGGAGCTGGAATAGGAATTGTCAGAGAGATGAGGACATTTGGTTGCTTTGTGAAGAAAGATAGAATCCCCTTCTGGGATTTCTGGTGAGCATTAGCTTTATCCTTCTTCTTGAGATTTCGTTTGCACGCTTTGCTGACCCTGGGTTTGTGTTGCTTCACTAGGTTCTGTTTCCCACCCATGCCCACTTTGATAAGTTCGCCACAATCTGGGCATTGCACCTTTCCATCGATGACAGCAAGGTTCTGATAGGGTCCCTAACAACCAGTAAGCATCGACAATTTCTGGGTCTATTGTGGACATACCGTCGCGTCAACACCACTAGCCTCGTCGATCTCATCTCCCGGTTCCAACATACACTCCAAGGTGCACGACATAGTTTTGGAGGTGAAAATAATGCAAGTTGAATACAGCGTAAGGCGTACATGTACACTGGGCTCAGAATGAGCCCTGCTCCTTCATTTCCTACATTGTCTGATCGTCGATCGTCGCCCTCGTCTTGCCTGGCGAGCCTCCCACCGCTACTATACTAGGAAGGGCCCATCACACTCTGCAGAGTCTGCACTCTCTCATTGTCCTCATTAGGCCTCATGAACAACTGCCGTGCTTGCCACCAGACTGAGGAGTGCCCGCTGCGCTCCCCATTCTCTACTCCCATCATTAGGGCTTACTGCCGTTCTTGCCGCTGCGTCTCCATTCCCCCCCATCTCTCCATTCCTCCCTTGTCACTTAGCTCTTGTTCTCCCTTGTGCTCTATTTTTACAACGTGCCTGAACATATATAGCATAAATTCGGCCATAACGGGTGCTCCTGACCTCAAATTTTGAATTTTTTGGGGGGTCAGTTTTTGTCATTCCGTCGTCGGGGGGTGAACTAACTATCTAACCCCGGGTCCCGGGATGCCGGTCCGCGCCCCCCTTGACAGAACCGCACGCAGGTGCTCGGATGTAAATACATGGTCGGATGGTGTGTTACCATGATAATGGGATTTCAACTACGGGAGCGCTATCATCATAGGCGGTATATTACTCGCACTGTATGATATGATACCTGCCATCTATTTTGTCTGTTCATCTGGCGGCGTTTGGGCTTGATGATTCTGGTTCTTCCCGTGCGTATATTTATCTAATAGAGTCTGTTTTGGCATTATTTGGGTCTATTGTGGTATTATTTGGGTCTATTGCGGCACTGTTTGCTGCATGCTGTGCACTGGGCGCTCAGAGCCACCTTATCGCAGTCTTATCGCTTCCCATCAGCCCATCAGTACCATTCCCTCCCAGCAAATCAAAATAACTCCCATGTCCCAGACCACCGCGATCCCGTCGACCTCTGCCCCTGCCTCCTCGAATTTCCAATCAATTCTCCAGGGCGCCTTGGAACAATACAACCACAACACAAAGAATGACCTTCTCGCAGACCCCCTCTTCGCCAAAGTCAACTCCTGCGAGTCTCCTGCCCAAATTTTGTCCGTGCTTCAAGGAATTGTCGGCCAATTCGATCAGCGTCGCAGGAGTGGTGAATGGTTAACAAAGTTGCTCAACCCAACTGTGCACGTCCTCCATGCGTTTTCCGGCGCTATCGGCGGGGGTGTTAGCTTGGTGAGCCCCAGATGAGAACATCAGTAGAATCCAAGATTTTATCATTATTACTTAGGTGTTCCCACCTGCCAAGGTAATCTCTGCCGCTATCGGTATTCTTCTCCAGGTGAGCATCCTCTTCGATCTCCTTGTCCCAGCCATTGTGACACTGTTGTTTACAAAGGCGGCCAAGGATGTCGCTGCGAGCCAAGGGGTGCTTGTGGATCTCTTTGGTCGCATTGAGAACTTCTTCAAGCGGCTCGGGTCCTATACCGAAGTCCGACCAACTCCACTAATGGAGGACATAATCGTGAAAATCTTCGTTGAAGTACTCTCTGTCCTTGCCATTGCAACAAAGGAAATTAGACGCTGCGGAGCGAGTGAGCGGATTTCAAGCGATTCTTTGCACCGACTGATAGTTGTTTAGTAAAACATTGGAGGAAGCTCATAGGAAACAGCGATCTTGAGGATGCGCTGAAGAAGCTGGATGTACTCACCCGGGAAGAGGCGCGGATGGCAACTGCGGAACTCTTGAGGGTCACGCGCGGCGTTGACGACAAGGTGACAGCAATCCTCGATGGTGCGTCAATTATCCAGTTATTCACGCTGTCATGGTCTTGAGCATGTGAAAATGACCAGATGGAAGAGGGACAAAAGACCTCATACATCAGACCGCAAACGAGGCGAAGGTGATTATGCAACATGCCGCAAACGATTTCAAGACGGCCATGCAACAGACAGCAAGCGAAACAAAGGCGATCATGCAAAAGACCACGAATCAAGCCAAGGTAATCATACACCTGACTGCAAACCAGGACGAGGCGACCCTGCAGCAGATATCAAGCAATGTAGACGGTGTTCGGCGTCAGTCACCTCCCACTTCACCATTATTACTCCGTGATGTTGAATCGCTCTTGCAGCAAAGCCGACGCGACAGGAGATTCGAAAATGGCTTTCTCCACCAGATCCCTCTACAAATCACAACATCGCCTGCAGTGCCCGACATAGAGGGACTGCGACCTGGTTCTTCGAGGGTAGTATTTACAAGGAATGGAAGACCATCCCTTCTCTGTTGTGGATATATGGGAAACGTACGCCTTCCTCCCTTCCACATATTATGCACTTGATGGACCTCTGTCCCCGTAGCGGGCGCTGGCAAAACCATCTTTTGGTGCGTGACTTTCTCTGTTTGTTTTTTTTGGCCTCCGGTGAACTGAAAGTTGTTGACTAGCTCTGGAGTAATCCAAGAGATCATGGAACTATGCAAAGCTGAATCGGCGTCCATCGCATATTTTTACTGTGATTTTCGTGACGAAGATAAACAGACCCGCCGCAGCCTCCTTGTTTCAGTTCTTTTCCAACTGTCTGCCCAGTCCAGTCATCCTTCCGATACACTCTCCCACCTCTTTTGGACACACGACGAGGGCAATCAAAGCCCCTGTGATGCTTCTTTGATACAATGCCTGAAGGAGTTGCTGTCCCAATCGACTCAATATTCTGTTTTCCTCATCGTAGACGCCATCGATGAATGCCCCGATAATTCTGGTATTCCATCTTCACGAGATCAGGTCCTTGACCTTGTCAAGGATCTCTTCGAAATGTCTCTCCCGAATCTCCACCTTTGTGTCACAAGTCGACTAGAAAGCAACATAGAGGCTAAACTTGAGCCGCTGACACCTCGTCGTGTCTCTCTTCATGATCAAAGTGGTCAAAAGAAGGACATTATTAATTATATCACCTTTGTCGTTCATTCAGACGGGGAGATGCGGAGATGGCGCAAGGAGGACAAGAGGTTGGTGATCGAGTCACTCTCTAAGAGAGCCAATGGAATGTAAGTGCCGCGTACTTTACGTTGGAGATACGTAGTCATATTGTGACCCAGGTTTCGTTGGGTCTATTGCCAGCTAGGAGAACTTCGGCACTGTCTCCCACTAAGCGTGAAGGGAATTCTCGATGAATTGCCTGAATCGCTGGATGAGACCTACGAGCGGATATTGAGAAACATCAACAAAGCAAACCGAGGGCATGCGTTTCGTCTATTACAATGTCTCACAGTTGCCTTGAGACCACTTCGTGTTGAGGAGCTCGCGGAGGTTCTCAAGTTTGACTTTGATGCGACACGGCGCGGAGAGGTTCCGAAGTTAAACCCAAAATGGAGGTTGGCGGACCAACAGCAGGCGGTGCTTTCCACATGCTCGAGTCTGGTCGCTATCGTCAATCGTGGCGGTTCTCAAGTGGTGCAATTTTCCCACTTTTCGGTCAAAGAGTTCCTGATTTCGAGTCGGCTCGCGGGTTCAAGTGGTGATATCTCCCGGTATCATATTCTTCTGGAGCCTGCGCATCAAATCCTCGCGCAGGCCTGCCTTGGCGTTCTGCTTAGTTTGGGCGAAGACGTTGGCCCGAAAGCGGCAAAGCGCATCCCCCTTGCCAAATATTCCGCCAAACACTGGGTCGGCCATGCGCAGTTCGGGGACGTGTCGTTAAGCATCTCGGAAGCGATGCAAGATTTCTTCAACGAGGACAACCCGCATTGGAGAGTATGGCTTCGTGTGTATAACGTGGATATCAGGTCTCGGCCTCCGGGTGACACCGTGGTCCCGCCGGGTTACCCAGTCCCCTTATACTATGCTGCGTTGTGCGGGTTCTATGATCTGGCAGGACGACTTGTTGTCAAGAATCCAGGGCACGTGAATGCCAAAGGTGGTCAGAAGGGCACTCCGCTGGGTGCGGCGTTACTCGGGAAACATTTCCATGTCGCAGAGTTACTGCGTCGGCACGGTGCGGACGTGAATTGGCGAGGCAGCAAGAACTGGACGCTACTGCATCTAGCGGCGCACACGGGAAATGTCGATGCTGTGCAGTGGTTACTCGATCGCGGCGCAATCTTGAACATCAAGACTTTCCTCGGACTAGGAGGAATACAGACCGCACTGCACTCTGCAGCTTCCCAAGGCCACCTTCAAGTATGCCGAATGTTACTCGGGCGAAATGCTGATGTCAACGCCCGGAATGCACTGGGGCTTACTCCTCTGCATGTAGCGACAACCCAGTGCAATCGCCGTAATCAGCTCGACGTCATGAAATGTTTGATTGAGAAGGGTGCGGATGTGAATGCACGGGATAAGGACAGAGGTACCCCGCTGCATCATTCATCGTCTTGGACGAAAGAAGGTTACCTACCATCCAAGGGGACGATTCAGGGTTCACGCCTGCTGCTCAAGCATGGTGCGGTGATAAATGCCAAAGACAAACAGGGGAGGACCCCTCTCCAACTAGCATCGGATGCACGTCGTAATGGGATGGTAGAATTTCTGTCAGGATGGAAGCCAGATGAACACGGGCTGCAATAGTTTAAGGCTTGTACTCCCGCATGTGCCGTACATCCCATGCTTATTTACTCATTGGTATTTTAACGGAGCATCGCGGCATGGATGCCACTGTTGTTTGGTTGCCTGTCACTCCGACCATCCCATCCTCGATGTTGCAGTCTGCACTGCGCTAGCCATCTAAGCGTCATCCGATGTTGATGGGCATTTCCCCTGCTCTCGAAATATTCAAAGAATGGGTCGAAAGCTCGAGTGCTAACACCCTCTTCGGTCATAGATTGGGCGGTCGGTGTCCATAGCCCAAATGGGCACAACACCGTGCCACCCCCAATGAAGATATGCTCTATTACAGCTGTAGCATCATATGTTAGTGAACACAGACTGGTCCCATTGGCTAACCCACTTGTCCGGTTCAATCCGGCAAAGAGAAAAATAGACCCATCGACCTCAACTCGACATGCCTTGAGCAAACTGACGCAAAGATTGTACGCCCAGCACCAGGCAAGCATATCCCTTCTAACTCACTACTCATTGAGGTTCCCCACCTTCCTAGCCCATCTCCCACACAACACTGACCATACAACCCTCACAATAAAAGTTCTCAGGTACTGCACAACCGGTCCGCAACTTCCATCACCAATGCCCTGATATCCTTCTTGCGTACCTTCAACTTCCCATCTTCCGCCAACTTGCCCATCAATGTCTCGCTCACCTGCAAAACGCCGAGCAGTGGAGCAAGTTGATCTTGATAAAAGGGTGATAGCCGGATCAGAAATGCCAACGTCGCGGTCAACCGGTGCACTACAAACAGTCCCTGTCAGTGACTTGTGCTCATCTCCTCGTGATCGGAATCACGGTATGCGCGAGCACAAAGAAAAAAACTCACCCGCGTCCTCGCTCTCTTCCTCGTTAGCGAGCGCCTCAGTGACCGCGCTCACCAATTCAACCTCCCACTCTCCGTCCTCCTCGCCCGGCCGAATCCCATCGATGGCGGCGTCTTCTTCACCCTTGACCCTCGCGACTCGGCCCTTCTGCACCCAAGCACCGACGTTGAACGCAAGGCTCGCGGCCGCCACCCGCACGAGACGATCCGAATGAAGGAGCGTTTGCACGAGCACGCTCGTGAGCGCCGCCCTTGCCCTCGAGTCCGCAGCCAGCAGCGATCGGGAAAGGGACGTGCCGAGGGCGTTCGTGGCGAGACGCAGCAGTGTGAGGACTGTGGCGCGAGGTGAGGACAACAAGGATTCGCTGGTCGAAGTCAGGACTTTGACGAGCGGGGCCAGCGTGGCTGGAGCAGTTGTTTGTTCGAGGATCGCGAGACGCCAGATGTCCAGAAGCGGGAACAGGGACGCAGCTGGCAGAGCTCCCGCAAGGGTGGATATTGTCTGCGAGACGGCGGCAACTACCACTGGGCTGGGTGGAGCTTTCGATTTCTCTACATAACGTTGTTTGAGCCAGGGGAATACTTTCTGCGCCAGGTCGTCCTTGATCTTTCCTGGATTTTCCAGAGACGGTGTACCATCCATGAAGGAGACAAGTTTATCATGCACGGTGTCGAGCGCAGGAACTTGGGCAAATAAGATGGGTTCGGTAGAGAGGGCGGATATAGATGGGAGGTCCAACGACATGTGTGGATGAGCTGAACAACCCATCAGGCTAAGGAACTCTTTGCTCGTAAGTGCCAAGTCAACTTACGAGGGAAGGCCTGGTACAAAAGGAGATCGACCTGTGTACGGAGCTCCGATGCATTTGCGCCCTTCAGTTCATCAATCTGTGCGCGGCATGATATCCATCAGCAGGGGTCAAGGAGAAAGACAAAGGGAGAGAATGAAGGAAAGGGTCAGATGAAATTGCACACGCACCCTCTTCCCATCCAAGAAAAATCCAAAAGTCGGAGTCGCAGCGACGCCATACTCGCGCGCGACCATCGAGCCCATGCCCACGCCCAAATCGACCTTGGCGAACGCGACCTGGCCCTCGCCCCTCTTCGCCTTCTCCCGCGCGAGGTCCTCGAACACGGGCTCGATCATCCTACATGGCGGGCACGTCGCGGACGTAAACATCGCCACGACGGCGCGGTGCGAGCTGAGCAAGGCGCGGAACGATGCTGGGTTTGTCGACGCGTGGATCGCGCCGGCGAGTGGACCGGGCGTTGTTGTTGCTGCTCTCTGTGCGCTCGCCGAGGGCGCGGGGGAGCTGTAGCCCGAGTCAGGCGCACCCGTCGCGCGATTAGAGACGGATTGCAGAAGGGAGGGAGGGGTCATCGCTGGTAGTTCTTGTTGCGCCGGCCCGGGGCCAAACATGGAGTCTATGGTAGGGCGTAGCGCGGCACCGAAAGGCGTGGACAGAAAGTCGGAAGGTAGATCTGTGTGGTGGTGGTTTGGGTCCCAGATAAGTGAGGGGAATGAATCAAGGATTTGAGAAACATGCCTTTGATCCATGACGGGATAGATCCTCCGGTCAAAAACCCGATGCAGTCGTTCGTGAAAGAGTTGCAGTTGAAATCTACGGAATAGACATGATGATGATGAGCGAGCTGTCGCTTATCGTGGATGTGTATGTTGAGCCGTCCTTACCCAAGAGGTGGTACTGCGCAAGCACCAAGCGTTCAAGATCAGACAGCGACGACAAGCGAAAGTATGCCCCATACCTTGTCAGCGGTATAGTGTTCCCTCATCTCCGCAAGATACTCTTCGAAGATCTGCTCGTCGAGGGCCGTCTCGCCCATGTCTATGACTTGCGCTGGTTGACCATGCTGGATGTACGTTAGCTTCGTGCAACATGTAACATGAATCGTAACAAGGCCCGAACGCACATAAGATTGTCCGGGAGTGGCGATTTGAATACCGCGTCCGTAAAAGATTTCCTTATTAAAGACGACGACGGAGGTATGCCTAGGAGGGAATCCGAGGGACGCGTCAGTATCGCTTCACTTGCACGACTCGCAAGTTGGCAGGAATAAGGTTACTTACCATATACCGTCAATCTGCCTTCCAACGAGTTGCATTGACATCGCTCTAACCATACCATTGCTAAGATCATATACGTATAATTTCACTGCGGAGGACATGGTAGTAGTGGGAGTTGTTATTGAGGGGGGAGTGTCAGATGTAATTATATACTGTTGTACATGAGGGACGCGTATGTGTCGCTGACGCGTCTCGTCTCGTCTTGTCTGGGGCTGTGACCCCAATGCCACTGTCTCCACTCTCGGGATCCTCGGACCAACTCCATGAAAATCATCGTTGAAGTACTCTCTGTCCACGCCATCGCGACAAATTAGACGCGGGCGAGTGAGTGTGAGGACCCTCAGCCTTGAAGACCCCTCTCCAATCAGCGTTGGAAGGATATCGTCACGAGGCGACAGAGTTTCTGAGGGGTATTGGCGCTAGATAAATACCAACCGCAACAATATTTTGGCATAGTATGCATATGCACAGTACTCCATGCGACGACCAAGCAAACATCGACAACGAGCAAGGCATCCTGTCCCACATTGTACCCGGGTTCCCCATCACGCCAAACGCGCTCAGGCCAGCACCCACTGCGTGGTGGTCGCACCGCACTCGCAAGCCAATGAAGACCCGGTGAAGAGCGACCAAAAGGGGTGCCAATGACAGGATAAACAATACAACTGGGTTTGCCAATGGGCCTGGAAGGAGGCGAGCACCTGCCTGACCGTGCTCACTGTAATATCATCTTTGTGATGACAAGGCGTTGTATATTCATTTGCAGTGAAGGCTTGCTAAGGCATTAAGACACTGAGAGGTCTCCTGAACGGATGGCCCACTAGTACCTGTAAACCCTTTGCCTCTTCCTAGCTAATGTTTCTGCCTCGTCATCGACTTTCCATCACCAACTCCTCGTCATCCCAGGGGTTCAGACCGAAACCATAAGATATCCCTTTCCATGCGCCCAACGTAAGCCCTATCGAACTGGCAATCATGCTACATGGGAGCCACTCGTCGATGTCCCTTACTACACCTACGACTTGAGCGATAATAAAAGGTTTACTCCCGGCAGTAGAAACACCCCTCCGAGATCACTAGCTGTTCCTTCCAGGTCCTCCATGTTATCAGGCCCACGACGGGGATACTGCAGACCCGTAGCACACCCATCATGCATCATGTGCTGCATAATCGGTCCGCAACTTCCATCACTAACTCCCTGATCTCCGTTCGCGCCGTCAACTTTCCATTTTCTGCCAGCTTGCCCTTCAACATCTTTCTCACATCCAAAGCCCGGAGCAATGGGCAAAGTTGACTTTGATAGGAAGGCGACAGCCGGATCAAAAATGCCAACGTTGCAGTCAGCCGGTGCACTGCAGCGGTGTCCCGTCAGCAAAGTTTGGTGCTCATCGCTCCTCGTAGTTGGCAGAACCACGCATTGCGAGGGTGTAACGAAAATTGAAACTTTTTTTTTTCAAAAAAAAAGAACTCACCCAGGTCCTCGCTCTCTCCCTCTTTGGCGATCGCCTCTGTGATCGCTCTCACCAATTGAAGCTCCCACTCTTCGTCCAGCACAAACCAATCGGCCTCGCCTGTTTCATCCCTGACCTTCGCGGCCCGGCCCTTCTGCAACCGGGCACTCACGTTGAAAACCAGGCTCGCCGCCGCCACTCGCACGAGACGATCCGAGTGCTGGAGTGCCGGCACGAGCACGCTCGTGAGCGTGGTCCTCTTCCTCTCGTTGGTCACGAGCTGCCACGTAAATTTTGAACGCGACGAGCCGAGGGCGTTGGTTGTCAGGCGTAGTAGCGTGAGGAGCGTAGCGCGAGGCAAGGACGACAAGGATTCGCTGCTCGATGTCATTATTTCGACGAGCGGGTCTAGCGTGACCGGAGCGATTGTTGGTTCGAGAATTGCGAGGCGCCAGACGTCCAGAAGCGGGAACAAGGATGCGACTGGCAGATTTGCGGCCAGCGCTCTTATTGTCTGTGAGAAGGCGGCAATTATCCTATCGTCGGGTGAAGCTTCCGAGTTCTCCACGTAACGTCGCTTGAGCCATGGAAACACGTTCTGTGCCAGATCGTCCTTGATCCTTTTGGAATTTTCCAGAGACGGTGTAGCATCTATAAAGTACACGAGTTTATCGTGTACTGTGTCAAGCACGGGAACTTGGGCGAACAAAATAGGTTTGGTCGAGAGGGATGATATATAAGGAAGGTCCAACAACGCGTGTGGGTGAGCTGGATTTAATCCATCAGGCTAACGGCTCTTCACTTGTATTGCCAAGTCATCTTACGAGGAAAAGCCTGCCACAAAAGGATGTTGACCTGTGAACGGATCTCTAGTGCATTTATACCTTGGAGTTCATGAGTCTGCGAGCGTCAACGGTATTCCTCAGCAAGGGGTTGAAAGCAACGAGAGAGAGTAACGAGGGGGGGGAGAAGGCAAGAGGCCAAATCGCATACGCACCATCTTCCCATCCAGGAAAAACCTAAAGGTTGGCGTCGAAATGATGCCATACTTGCGCAAGAGAGCTGGTTGAAGTGAAAGTATAAGGTCAACGTCTACCCTGAAGAACTCGACCTTGTCCCGGCCCTTCTTCTTCTCCCGCGCGAGCACCTCGAATACGGGCTCCATCGACCTGCACTGCACGCATGTCGCGGATGTGAACATCGCGACGGCGGCACGGTACGACGTGAAGAAAGAGTCGAGCGGCAGGACGCCCGACCCCATGTTGGTCGCCCCGCTGAGTGGGGACCCCGCGTACAGTGGACAGCGGAACATCGAGGGTATGGTCAGGCGTATTGTGGATCTGAGAGGCGTGGAAAGCCATGCAGAGGCCAGATCTGGGTGGTATTCATCGATGCGAAATTAGCGAGGGGTGCCCAGGAAGAGGGCGAGAGTGAGCACATGTGTAATTGAAGAAACGCGCCTTTTTCGAGGAATGATGGGATGGATCCTCCTGTCAGAAACCAGATGCATTCCACCGTGAAGGAGTTACTGTTGAAATCTACCAGATGGGATGGATATCATGGTGTTATGGATGTGCCCCAAGCGTTCTTACCTAAGATGTGGCGCTGCTCCACCAGCACAAGAGGTTAATTGGCATCGGACGGCGATGGTAGTAAGAAGAATGTGTCTCATTAACTTACATTGTCAGGGGTACAATGCCTCCTCATCTCCGCAAGATACTTTTCAAATATCTGCTTTTCGAGGGCTGTCTCGCCCATGCCTATGATTTGCATTGGTCGGCCATACTGACTGTATGTTGGGATCGCACAACCTGAATTTATAACAAGGCCAGGCACTCACATGGGTATATCCAGGGTTGGTATCTCGAATCCCGCCTTCGTAATAGACTTCCTTGTCAAAGACAACGACGGAGGTAAACCTAGGATGGACGCATCGGATCACTTCGCTCACGCCTGGGTCAGTACGTGGAGCCTGCATACCACACACGGTCGATCCGCCTTCCAACGGATTGCATTGGCGTTGTGTTGGTTTCAAGTTCGTATACGTAGAGTTCCACTGGGGAGGGCATGGTGGTAATGGGGGGCTGTTGTTGAAGGTTGTCAGGCGTAATTATATGTGAGAATGTAAAGGAGTGGGGGAAGCATCTGTTGCTGGACTACTTCCGAGCTCGGACAACGCCTCCCACGCGCGTCCCTTTCCCTTGCCATTAACCTCCTCAGTAACCCCTTCCAGCATATGTCGCTGTCCTTCCCACCACCGCACGCAATACTCCTTCTCCCGATCACCCACATTCTCCATAATTTCCTTGAACACCTCCTTGGCCAAGTCGCGTCGCTCGTCGCCCTTCGAATCACGTATCGCGCCCGACACGGCATTCAGGGCCTCCTGCAACACCACAGGTGGTAGCGCAGACAACGTCGACACGAGAACCAGACGAAGCCGGTGTCGTCGTTGCGCAGCGTCATCGCTTGTTGTTGCTGAAAGGTCCGACAACGCGGAGAGGAGAGACGAAAGGCAGAACTGGCCCATCGCCGGTGCATTCCCACTTGCGCTGCTCGCAAGCGCGCTATATGCGAGGCGTAATTGCGCCGTAGTCAGTTTGTCACGTGCTGAGTTCTGTAAATATCGTACTTTCTCAGTGGTTCGCGGAAAATGAATAAAGCACGTCGGGACACACCTCGAGGAGACACCGTGCGTAGAACGGAACAATCTTCTCTAGAAACGTTGGCTGTGGCACACCTGTGCCTTGGACCTCAGCCACCGGAGTCGAGCCAGTCTGCGCAGCGAATATTGACAGGATCACCGAGTGTGCCGACTCGTATGTCTCCCGGTGCGACGAGTCGTATAGATGCCTTGATAAATCACTCAGAACAAAGCAGTGAGGGATGTGACCTGCGCGTACGGAAGACATAAGGGAAAGACACAACGTTCAATCGTGTTCAGACCGAGTACGGGAACCAATTGTTCGGCACACGTCAGATTAAACGCCTGGCGACTGCGAGTGAGAGCATCCGCCGGACGTTCTCCCGCACTCGAACTTGAAGCGACTGATACTTGGATAGACAAGTCAGTGAACTAGCCGTGGCATGGGACACGTAGACTAACCATGCGGATCCAAAGCCTTGACAAACGTCTCACTGGCCTCCGCGTCAGCACTCAAAATGTCCAGCGCCGAGTAGAACACCCGCTTCAACTCTGCTAAGCCAGAGCTGCTCGTCGACGTGACCCCACCGAACTTAGTGATCACAAACGATAGATGGGAAAGCGTGCGAAGAATCGACAGGGACAGCGACGAGTGGGTGGGCGTGTCAACGAATGGCCGACCCAACCTGAGGGGAGGTACAGTAGAAGAGAGAGGGCGGGAATAGGTGACGGTGGAAAGCAAGGACTGCGAAAGCATGATGGTGGTGAACAAGAGCGTTTTGAGGACAGTCCAGATATTCGTGGCAATTGGGCGAGACTCGTGGTCTGCGGCATTGGTTTGAGAAGGGTAAACAGCACCAAGTTGAGCGAACGCATACCAATGTCATCCTCATGTTCGATGTTGGCGAGCGCACTTTGTGCCCAATCGTTCTCGACGTTGCTTGTAACTTGCTCAAGATGTGTGGCGACCATTTCGAGCGTGTTCCAGCCATCCAATGAGGACGATTCAGTGAGTGGAAGGACCCTTGCAGTTATACCCGCAAGCGAGGGGACAGCGGTGAACAGGGGGGACCCAATCACGACCTTGAGTGCCACGGACAAAGAAGTAGATTGGCTCCATGGACCACCGTATGGGAATGAGTGCTGCATTGGTCCCGCAGGTGTGGTCAGCGAAAGTTTTCCATCTGGCGTGGTGCTGCACGATGAAGGAAGCAATGCGAGAAACGAGCCTGAGGCAAAGGTACACTCGATTGTAGTCATCAAGTGGGAGGAAAGAACCTGCAACCCCAACTCAGCGATCACAAGCACGTGCGTGTGAAGAAGAGAAAACGTACGGAGAGTGGCAGGGCCTTGATACGTTCCGAGAAGACATGCGGCAAGAATTGGGCAGCGGACAACAAGGCAAGAGAGAGGGCATCCACTGACCCGGGTTAATTGGAGGGCGCGCAATGGAAGCAAGGATGAGCAACTCACGTTCTCCTTGTTCTGTCTCGGGTTGAAATTCCTTCTCCCAAGCGCTGTCTTTGGGCGCGCCGTAAAGCTCCATGATTTCGGAAAGGGCCACGATGAGTTCGTCTTCTGTCTTGGCTCTCACGCTCCCACTTCTGGAATCGGCGCCGAGTTTTTTGATCAAATCGTCAAGGCCAACAAGAATGCCCCCTGCTGAGACAAATCGAATGACGGCCTGACCACCTTTGAAACCCTTGACCAGTCCACGAACCCACTCGGCCATCCGAGGACTTATTCCTCTTGTAAATAAGGTTTTTTCTTCATCTTCAAGGGCCTTTAGCCTGAGGTGGATGGCATGTCTGAATGCGGTGACAAGAGTGAGGAGTTTAGCATGAGAGAAGGGACGGAAGAGGGGCGAGGAGATGACGGTTGCAGTGAGTTGGGTAGGGGTCGGAGTTTGGGCGAGGAAATGGGAGATGAGGGACTGATGAGTTGAGAGTGGAAGAGAGGAAGATGGCTTGTGGAGGTGAGTAAGGAGTATGGTGTATTCCCTCGGTGGGATGACTGCCATGGATTAGCAGTGCCAGTGCGCGACTGTTGTACTACCCGAGTGCTGCCCGAGTTGTGCCCGGGGCGGGGGTTCGGTGGTGTGACCTTCAAACCCCTGCGGCCGGGCCGGAGCTCGCAACTTGATCTTTTCTTCTTTCTTCTTGATAACACCATGTCCGCCGCCACGACCACCACCGCGGGCGTTGATCCCCCTTTTCCACCCTACGTCTACAAAATCCTCAGCGAGGAGCCCCCGGACCCGCTGCCGCATACCCTCCCACTCACGCCGTTGGACAAACAAGACGGATTCATCCACCTCTCGATCGGCAAGCGCGTACCGTTGACGGCAGCGCAGTTTTTTGCATCTTACACGACACTGTGGGTGCTTCGTGTGGATACGAAGGTCGCACGGGCAGAAGAGGCGGAATTGAAATGGGGAGGTACAGAAGGGTGTGTGCACATGTACGCACGTGAGTCTGTGAAATGGGCAAGGTTGGGACAAGGTGTGGTGGTCGCAGTCGGGAAATTTGAAAAAGATACGGGTGATGATTGGGAAAAGGCGCTCTCGAGGGCGGTGCAGGATGGTTGGCTGGCTTAGTCGGGCGTAATAGTGCCTGACCCGTACCACGTGGACACATTGTGGGGACATGTGAACCCCGTGCAACCTGTTTCAGCATTTAGGATTTCGGCTTGCGAGAAGACAAATAAAAAAAAAATCACGGTTTTACGAACGGCGATTGAAAAGAAAACGATTTACGTGAGAAAGGGTCGTGATGATGAGAAGATCTTATATTTGTAATTTTTATTGAATGGAGGGCTGACACCCGCGCCCGCGCCCGAGGGACGTGGTCGTGGTTACTGCCTCTCTCCCCTTCCCGTTCGTTTCTCTAAAAGCGCTTCAACACCATCCTCCATTCTCTTTCTCTTTCTCGTGTCGTTTCCTCGACCGTCCCCTTTTCTCCTCTTTCTTCTTCCCTCTCCCTCCGCGTCACTCCCCAGTGGCTGCCTTGGTTAGCCTATCGGCTCCCTCGGACCCTACTCCGGATAATGCCAATTGGAGTCAAAGTTCTGCCCCTCGACCGTCGTGCCTTACTCCACCACTTCCCCTCGTCATTTCTCTAATCGTTCATCTCTCCCCCCCCTTCTCGCCCCTTCATACCCCACCCCCGTCTCTCTGCCATCTACCACTTCCCTCATAATATCTCATCCCTTCCACTGGCCTAATGCCGTTATCATCGCCCTCCAGCAACTCTCCTTGGCCGGTGCAGACACCACCTCCCTCCCAATCTCGCAAGCGCAGGATTCTTTCACCTCTAGACAACCGCTCTCTTTCTCCAAGACAGCAGGTCTTTAATCAGACTGGTGTTGGTACGTCCTCCCCCCTTCTTTGCGGCCACGCACCCGCCACAGAACTTTCCCACCCGCCCACCCCACTTCTACATTGTCCATCCCGCGTCTTCGTTTTTCATTATTTCCTCATTCAACGTTATCTGATCAAAAATAAAATATCAGAGGCGGCTCTCCAACAATGCGAGTTTTTCTCCTCAAACGACGTGAGATCATGTTTTCCCACCTCCGACTCGGTTGTCCCTCAGCACGAGTGGGCGACCTTCGTATGTGCGTACTTCCCTCCCCCTACCCCTTACCGCCGCCTCATCCCCAGCCCTCATTTGCCATTGTGTCTTCTAGGGAACAGCCGGCTTCCCGATTTGACCCAGACCAACCTAGTCAACATCTACCTCTTCCACGCAGATTCGCGCACTGAAGTTCTGCGAATCTCGAATGTGACCAACCCTTTCGGTCAAGCAGGTCAAATAGCCAGGCAGGTCGACGACCTGTGGTTCCCGGACGGAGGTGTCAACTTTAACGGATCTTCCATTTCATATCCTTATTATTGGGTAATAACTCGTTCCGACAAGACATTGGATGGCACGGAGATCCCGCAGGCAACGTTCACCGCCGTTCGTAAGTGTTGCTGTTACCCAACCCCTCTTACCTGCGAATAGACTAACGCTTTGCAGAAACGACGCTTGCCGATGCTGTGACATCTTCCATCGCATCTTCCTCATCTGCAGCCGCATCGTCGGCTTCTGTGATGTCGGCCTCGATGTCATCGGCCTCAGCCCTGGTTGCCTCCGCCTCCAGCTCAAGAAACCTCGCAAGTGGGACCCCAGGGAGCTTACAATCCAATTCTCAGTCCGACTTTCCCCACTGGGGAATTGCCGTCATTGTTGTCCTTGGCTTTTTTGCTATTCTGGCGTTAGGTATTCTTGGGTTCCTCCTCGTGCGCCGTGCACGGCGCAATCGGAGTCTTCGCTCCTCACGGCGTGGCTCGATCGGTTCTGCATCGCCCATGATTACAGGTGGAGCTGGTGCACCGCAATCACCGATGATGGAACAAACAACCGCCCCTCGACCAGCATCTTTGTCACCAAACGATGGCTCTTCGATGACCTCCCATGCCCACTCAACAGAGACACCATTCTCAGGCGCCGATGCAGCGATCATGGCAGACGCCTTTCGCAAAGCATTACGAAAACCGGACTTTGTTGGCCGTACGATCGAAGAGGGCGATAGTCCAGACGCTCAGGAGCAGAAAGAACACCTGTTACTCAGTCGCGAACTTGCAGAAGAGGGACGAGATATCCGGAGTGTCGGCTCTTCACGGGACGTACGAGTGGAGACGCTCACCGATGCAGAAGATAAGATCAAGGATGCACCCCGCTGACCCCACTAGGTTGGCTGGCCACCCATTTTTTCTCTTCTCTTTCAGGGTCTAATGAACGTTGTATTCTACCATTCTTCGGCAAATCAGTGTTATTTTTTATGTGCACTATCTTCGACTACCCAACCTTTTAACCACCCTTTTTGCCCATACGCTCTGCTTCTCCCCACTTCTCCTCGGCGATCCCGCACTCGCGCGGCCCTCGGCTGGCAGAGCACTTTACCTTAGTTGTTGGGCAGCCCTTGGCTTCGAAGGGCTGCTTTCGACTATATATTTAGTCTCCCCATAGTTCCGATTACTCTAGCCCACTTCTGCCCCCTTCCCTACTCGGTGCGCTTAGTTCAGTTCTCGTGCATACGCAGAGCTCCCCCGGCTTCGTCTTTCTGCACTCCGTCCGGCTTTCTTTTTCCCCGCCCGCGCAGGTGTTCCCTACTTTCATGCCCCCAATGACACATATATACCCCAACTCGTTTGCTACCCCTGGTCGCAAGCGCCCCACCTTCGTTGAATTGTATTGTTTATTACGTGCGCATTCACTTCTCATTACCTCCTCAACCCGCCCCTCCCCCCTAATTCCGCCCGCTCTTCCCTTCGCCAAGATTTTTTTTTTTTTCTTTATACAATGCTCTCGAACGTGGCATGCCCGACGTCTATTCATCAACTCATTCGGCGTTGAAGAACGGCAACGCCCGACCGCTGCCTCGCCACCTTTTATTTTTATTTGGTTTCGGATTGATAGCCGCGTTGGTTGGCGATCGTTTCATGTATTCGCATACGAAGCCCAGGTAGAGAGGCCTCATTTCGTTCAATTTTCCCTTCCGCCTCCGTGGGCGGGAGCGTTACGCCTTCACACCTCCGTTTCCCCAGGGATTGGCTTCCCACTAAAACCCATCGATTGGCCTTTTCGCGAAAACGACATCACCTTCTGTCTCCCAACTTCTCTCACAATACCCCCCTTCACTTGTTTATTATACTTATTCTCTTTGCCTTCCTCTTCACACAAAACATACTTTATACGCATCAGACTCACGTGACTGGTCCACCTTCCATTCCTTTCTCTTTCCTGCGATCGCGTAGCTGCGAACGGAACATTCGTGACCCAAAAAAAATAATAGCTGGACTGTACTCTTTTTTTTCTTTTGGCATATATCAACACGATGATAAACAAACAATGCCCCCGATTAATATCCGAGGAGACGCCGCATGAAGTGTACAAATGGTTCGTTTTCGATTTTCGAAGCCAGGCCAAGCCCCTCGATTGGCACACGGTAATCTTTGGCCGCTTATTAAGCGCCTTAAGGGGAGAACCGAGACAGGTGCATGACTCTCCCCAAGGGCCATGGGCGAGAAGGGTTTAGTTTGAGAGGGGGTGTGTGTGTTTTTTTACGTCGATACATCATTCATTGTTTGGCATCGGGGAGTTTCGAGTCACACGAGAAAATATTAGGCCGTGTCTATGAACGTTAGCATTTTGCACGATTACGTCGGGTCGGCATAAGAAAAAGCAAAAGGAAGAGAAAAAAAAATAAAGAATGTAAATAGTACACGCAAAAGCTCTGCGGCTGCGGATTGTTTGTATGTGGTATTTGTTTCCAAGATTATGATGTGCAGCGTGGCGTGGCGTCCGTCAAGGTACACGCCCGCGGGGTGGAGGAGGATGACGGGGAGAGGGCAGTAAAGCGGGGAAAGGGGGCCGTGCAAGGGGGAGGCAGAGGGGGGACGCAATCATGTCCCACGCGCCGCAAGGTGACGCATTAACAATTCGTATCTGCGGGGTATCAAAGTGAGAAAGGACGGTCCACGATAACGGATAGATATAAAACTTTGTTGTACGCACGTCAGCATCGTCACGGCACTGTTGGGCACCGTGCGGATGAGGTTGACCGAGAGGCCCTTGTAGAGCCCGCGCCAGCCCTCGAAGTGGAGTATCTTGGTCGTGGTCCGGACGATGCCCGATCGCTTGCGTGGTGCGCCGGTGGAGAGCAGGAGCCGGCGCTGCGACTGAAGGCGCGTCCGCACCACCTCGTGCGGGTATGTGGCCACCGAAGCGACCATCTTTGCGACCGCGGAGCAAAAAAGAATGGCATTAGCTGACAGCTGCCGATCTGCGCTGTGCTGATCTGTACGGTGTGTTTTGCGTGCATCCGTGCGTCCGTGCGTGTGTGTGTGTAGAGAGGATTGATGGATGAGATGGGTGATACGTAAGTGTCTCAGGTTGGGGTATTAGTGTAATTGTAAAACGGTTGCGTACGTGCAATGATCTTAAGCTGCTCATATAACGGAAACTGCACCGCTACATGGGCGATGCCAAGTAAACTGGGTAAAAGCCCGCGGTAAAACGCGCGAATGCCTTCGCTGCGGTAGATCGTAAGGGCGGCGTCTACAGTGTGACGATATCGCGTCTCGTCACGTGATTGCGTCTGAACAAGAAACGCCCATATTTTTCGTTATCACCGGGACGAGATCATCAAATAAAGGAGTCATGGTGGATGGAGACAGGGGAGGAGGGAGGGGGATATTGGACCAACGCCACGTACCATGAAGCGCGTTTTGATGACCCATAACGGATTGGTGCAGATCGTGCTGGTTGCGCCGGCCGTCATGGCCGATAGGATGTGAAGTGACCACGGGTGCTCGCGGACGATAGGCTGATAACCCTTCGCGGACGGCGCAGGATAGAGTCGTTCAGTCTTGGCGACCGGCGCGTCGACACCCAAAGGCGGTTCGCCGAAGTGGGTCTTGATCCCATCATACACGGCAAAGTAGATGGCCCACGTCGGAAGATAACCGAGGATGGTCGGCCCGAGTCCGCGGTATAACCCCCGAAGACCATCGTGCAGTATGATGTTGCGGACGGTCCCTGTGGCCATGCGTAGCCCCGTCAAAAATATAGGACAAGTGTAGTTGTCGGAAGGTACAAGCCGCGCAAAGGGGGCGATTCGATTAGGACTATGAAAAGGAAATGATGAAACGTGGATGGATACAGACCGGATATGCCGAGATAGTCCGCCTGGCCAAGCGTCGCTCGCTGCGCCTGGAGCTTTGTCTTGACAACGTCGAGAGGACAGGTCGCGATACTCGCGGCAAGGCCACCGCCTGCGCCAGCTGCGAGGGAGGATGCTCACCGGTGAGCGATATACGGCAAATGGTGTGGGAACCAAAGGGGGGTGAAGAGCGGACCTATGACGCTGTTAGCGGTCCATTTCTTCCGCGTTGATGGCATAGCTCTCCCCCGCAAAGCGGGGAACCAGGTCGTATGGGTCAGTTCAGGTAGGAAAGCTGTTTTGGTGTGGGAGAGCCTGCGAGGACCACCGTTGACACAATCTCCCTGATGGAGTTCCAGCGGCTAAACTCGGCCGCAACCAAGGGCCGCCACCGCCGAACCCCTCACAACTCCTCGGTCCGGCATGATCACGTGCTGTTCGCCGTATTCGATTTGCCCGAGGGCTGCGAATTTCTCAAGCAAGGTCGGATATCGCCGGAATCACTTTGGTTTCCGCCGTGCCAGGGGAGAGGTGTGTGTGTCGTGCTATCATTGGGTACAAGGCTTGCGATGGTGGACGCGGGGACAAGCGATTGCAGTAATGCTGGTGCTATTATCACTATATAAGACATCAACACGAGGCTCAATTACAAGCGAAGACTCGGCACGCGCCCGACTCGACGTGGTGAGTAGCAAAACGTTTTGGCATGTCACTCGATTGCACCTTTGAATATGGCACTTGGTCTCCCACGGAACTCCAGCACGTCTCCAGCACGTCGAATTGCATCATCTTCCACACGAGTGTCATCATTCTATTCACCGACCATCACGTGTGCTCACTAACCCGTTACTAATGCTGTATCGTCGATAAAGGAGCTTTGGACACCCCTCGACTTGCTCTACATACACAACGTTTTACTATGGTGAAAGCAATTGTCAACGGCACCGTTGTTGCCGAATCTTCTGATACGGCATTCATTGAGGGGAACCACTACTTCCCTCCCGAATCCATCAAGGTTGATCTATCCATCTCCGATACCACGTAAGATGGCCAGCCCATGGCAGCGTGTCGATATGCCATATACTCGATTCTGATTTCCATTCATCAGCTACACTTGTCCCTACAAAGGGTATCTGGTCTCTCCTTTTCTATGGTACGGTCACGCATGGCTGTTCTAGGCATGCATCATATTACAGCGCAAAGGTCGACGGAACACCCGTGAAGGACATTGCTTGGTAGTCTTTTGTTCCGCTTGCGTCGTTCTCCGATGATTTCTTATCATTCTCTCCCAGGGTTTATCCCAACCCTACCTCCAAATTCGAGATAAAAGGCAGATACGCATTTGACAAAGTAATTCCATATCGACTTTTCAATTCCGCGATCCAAATTGACTCAGACCGCCTTAGAACCAAGTCCAAATTCTCACATCTGACGACTGACGACCCAGGATCAGGAAATAAGTAGCGGAAGTGGCTTTACTAGGCGTTCTGAATGTACTATCAATCAACTGTTTCCATCAGATATGTAAATATAGCTTTCCCATCGACCCAACACTTCCTTGGGCACCTCGGTGCGCGGCGTTTGATCTGGTCACCATCGCTTTATAACGAGGTCAATCGGTCCCCTTCACGATCTCATTTCCATCCTCTTTACTGCATCAAGAGGTATGATTGCAGGTTCCTGCCGGATCGAAGAGGAGCAGCAAGCGAGGCGTGGGTCATGATGCCAACATCACTGCGTGACCCACCATCATGACACTCGAAAGCAATGCGATGCCAAGTAGGCTTGTACGGCCGTCTGATACAGATACAACTATTGATTGCAATCGCGGCAAGCTCGGCAATGATTGTCAGGGATCTCGATCTCGCTACTTGATAAACGTTACGGGTTTTACAGCGCCAAGGAGCACCAGTGGAGCACCGCATCGCGCAGTCTCCTGTTTCAAGTACAGTATTCATTAATTGTAGTAGCGTTCCGCCGTCTCCTACTAGTGGCTGACGTTCAACACACTCCTCCTATTATTGTGCGCGTAAAATGATGGGGATGTGCGACAACCTCGTCGCTTGCCTCAGCACGCTGTATCCATTAGCAAATGTCTCACCTTGACACGGTCGGCTATTTTAGATAGCCCCGGCGTGCAACCCAAACTCGGTACTCATGTCGTCGAGGGCGTATCTCTCGGACTAGGTACTCGGCTCCTCATGGACGTATCCTTGCGGCACGGTCAGAAATCGCCGCAGATATGGGAATGAGGTCACCCCCACGATGGCCACCCCAGTAGGCGTTGGGTCCGGGCTCTGCCAAACATTAATGGGGATGACAGGAAGGGCAATGATCGCTATTCAAATCATGAGCTGGTGGCTGTCTGTTTCGCCACTCGCGCCTATCACGGGAAGCTGCCAGTACTGGTGGCAGGTGCCACGTTAGCGCGCGAAACCTCGCAGTCCCCAGGTTTAAGTTTGACCAATTTGACAGATTGAGAAGCGAATTAGAACAAACCACCTGTCATTCTACTGTATTCAATTATCGGTCTCGGGCTCGTGATCGGGTTCATTAGACACTGCACTGACTTGTTGATACAGTATCTGACGTGGCTCCTCGTCCGACATATCGGTTGGCGCTTGTACATCGCGGGTTTAGGTCGGTGGCCCGGAGATGAACACAATATACCATCAGGACCGTGAGTTTGTTCAGCAGATGCAATCATGTACCAGGGCGTGGTATACCATGCGACTTGAGTTTGTCTACAAGGGAGTAATCGATTTATGGAAGGCGAAGTGGAAACATGGAAACATACGACGACCGCACGCAAGGCGTCAATCGACGGGCGCGCATTGAGTCAGGCTAGTCAAGTCCTGTGGGAATCATCGGCGAGGCCCTTGTACACGTTCCATTTAGCAGTGAACCTACTGCCGTGGTTCTCCGGGGCTCAATGCCTGATTCGCCGGTCTTGCTTCGTGCATGGGCGCAGCGCTCGCTCACATGCCAGTCCAAAAGAATGCATTCTTCATACCTTCTTGCTCATCATAACTTGAACAGGATGTTAGTTCCGTGTCTTGAAGCTAGCCATGTTCATAGCGTGGCTTTGGGGGCACCCGGAAAATTTGGGGTCATGATGCGGAGAACATTCCACCGGTAGATCGAGAATACGTGAGAATGCTCATGCCAGATCCATTGAGTTCACTGATGGCTCATCGCGGATCACTGTGATAGCGGTAAGCGCGTGCCCCGAAAATGCATCGCGAAGGGAATAATTATCAGTACATATACAGGACGAATTACAGGGAACAAATCCGAAGAGAGTAGTAGTGATAACGTTATGGAGGATTCGAGGGGGCTGCTCCAACTGCTTTGGGCATTTTCTTGTCTCCCTTTGACAGTTGTTCTAGGTCTGCCTGTTTGTAGTAGTGAGGAGCGACTGGAGGGACCGAATAACGTCAACTAGGTCAATAAAACCGCACAATGCCAGAAGCGCACCTTCGAGCAACCATGTCGGCTTAATTTCCATGACCTGGCGGAGGTACGACTTGGACGTCATGACGAGTTCATAATACAACACGGTCTTCACTGGTGGCTGATGCTGGAATAGACTCGACGAGGGGTGTATATACACCGTTTGGTTCGTTTTGAGCGTTCGATACGAATCTCCGCTCTTCTGCAGCTGCGCTGTGTTGTAGAAGTAGCCGGCGGTGAGGGCTTTTTGTATCGGCGTGATATCGTTCGAATTCGGGTTGCTCTCGATGACAACCTCGACGCGCTCGCACAGGCCCGCGAGTTGATCCCGAATGTCCCGCGCACGGCACAAGCTCTTGTACTGTAAGAACTGCTCGTAGCAAAACTGCTGCGAGTAGTTGGTATCTGCCCACTGTTCCCAGACGTTGAGCAGCGTAAAATGATCTCCGCCAGCTCGAACGAAGTTTTGCCGGGCCTGGTCCGCGTGTAGCTTCTTATCCTTTGGCCGGTAGAACAGGGAGGAAGACTCTGAAAGCATGGAGATGATAGTGAGGACCTCGTCTGTGCACGAGTAGTCCTCGCTCGCGATGATCGCTTTGGACAGCATGGGCTCAACTGGGAACTCGGCCATGCGTCGTCCAATCTTCGTGAGCTCGCCGCGATCATTGAGCGCTCCAAGAGCATAGAGTAGCTCGAGCGCACGCATGAGCGTCTCCCCAGGCGGAGGATCCATGAACTCAAATCCGATGAGGTCGTTAATACCGAGGGATTTCAGTACCAACACAACCATGCCAAGGTTCGTGCGCTGGATCTCCGGGACAGTATTTGCTTCCAACTCATTATTATAAGCCCACTTGGTGTAAAGTCGGAATGCTTTCCCAGGTCCCACACGACCGGCTCTACCAGCACGCTGATTAGCGGAAGCTCGAGAACACTATGAGAGACAAGTCAGCAATTACTTTAAAAGATAAATTCACAGAGTGGACTGCCTACCGGGACAACGACGAGGCTCGACATGCCCGTTCTCGGGTTGTATGAATTCTGCTTGACAAAGCCCGGATCGATGACAAACACAACGCCATCGATCGTGATCGACGTCTCCGCAATATTCGTCGCGAGCACGACCTTTCGTGCACCTTCAGGAGTTGGTTCGAATATCTTGGCTTGCATGTCACTTGGCAAATTCGCGTAAATGGGACAGACGATCAACTCGGCTATCTTGTTTCCCAACGCGCGTGCAGTTTCTGTTAGATTCTCCTGTGCTGCTTCGATCTCGTCTTGCCCCTAAAGGAAAATACTGTAAGGGTCAAGAGCCATCACAGTGGAGATAAACGCACGGTTAAAAAGACGAGGATGTCACCTTTGGGTTGAGTCGTGTGGATTTGAAACACGGTAGTGATGGCAGCATGGAGGTAATTAGCTTCGGGTTGAGGGGTATAATGAATATCGACAGGATAACGGCGACCAGGAACTGTCAAACATTATTGGATGCTTGGGGACGCTGCAGGTATGATCACTGACTCACCGTAGAAGATAGGCGCGTCATCGAAATACTCGCTAAACTTCTCGGCGTCCATAGTTGCACTAGAGATGAGAAGCTTGAGCTCCGGTCGGAAGCGTGCGATATCCTGGAATTGTGGTTCAGATCGTATATTACGAAGAGTTAGAAGTGCGGGACGCACCTTGACCAAGGCAAAGAGGATATCTGTGCTGAGCGTCCGCTCATGGGCCTCATCAATGATGAGTGCAGAGTATCCTGCCAAGTCAGGCTCTGTCAAAAACTCCCGCAAGAGCATGCCATCAGTCATGTATTTGAGGACTGTTTTATCACTTGTCGCATCTTCAAATCGGATTGAATAGCCGACTTCATACCCAACCTTGGTGCCCATTTCCTCCGCAACGCGGGCAGCAACAGACATCGCAGCGACACGGCGGGGCTGCGTACAGCCCACCTTAATGCCACCAGCTGTGTAACCAGCTTCGTGCAAGTACTGAGGAAGCTGGGTCGTTTTACCAGATCCGGTCTCAGCAACCACGATTAGGACTTGGTGATCGCTAATCGCCTGCAGAATTTCGTCTCGGAATTGGTATATGGGTAGAGATTTGCGCGTCTCTTCAATGGACTTGGCTTTGTGGTGAATTGAAAGAAAGAACATGAGTAGATTATTAAGTACTTATCAAAGAACCACTCACCGCGAGCCTCAGCCGCTTCAATTTGTTGTTGAAGCAACTTATCCTTTGCGCTCAAGTGCCCTTCGCCAGCCATAGTACGATCCATGACAAACTTTATCGTCTGGCTCTCATCGAACACGTATTCATAGTCGTCTACAAGTTCAGGCCTGTCCATAGCGCCAGTTTTGAACGTGCTATGCTTCGTCTGACTCGCCTCCCACTGATCGACATCAGTGACAAACTGATCGTCTTTGGGCTTCGCATCCTCGTACCGCTGGTATAGAACGTTCTCTTTGCGCTTCTTGTCTATTTTGCCTTGCTCGGTGATATAGTCCTCAGGAAGCATGTACCCATCCCACTTGTCGTCAATTTTGAGGCGCTCCTCCACGAGCTTGAGAACTTCTTTCTTGCGGTCGAGCTCGCGTTGCTCGCGCTTGGAGGTGCGCATGCCGCGGAAGAGGGCTTCGTCATCTGCAATTTCTTGCCGAAGGAGCTCGACTTGTTGGAGCTCACGCTTTGTGAGATATTCTTGACGGGAGTGTTCGCGCAGGGAAGGCATGGCAAGAGTGCGTGCAACCGAGTCGTCCGCGAGTTGTCGTCGTTGAGCAGCTTCCGCGGCGGCACCTGACGCCTTGGACGAACGATCTTCGACGACTTTTTTGGTCTTGTCTTTATCGCGCTGCCTAACACGCTCTGAAAACTCGTCTCGTTCTCGCAGATCCTGCTCGCGTTCGCGTTCGCGCCGCGCCACTTCGTCTTCGGGGAACTCTTCGTCCATTTCGTCGGGGGTTGCAGCCCTATTGACCTCTTCGTCCGCCTTCCTGCGTTTCCGCGCTTGCTCCTCCTCATCACTCTCCCATTCCCGCGCGTCTGATTCCCGTTGCCGGGTATGTCTCTCTCGATCGCGTTTGTCCTTTCGCGAGCCTTTTGATTTGTCCTTCCTTAACTCCGTGACACCGCTAGGTGTGGTGTCGTCATCAAGGACGAAAGAAAATTGCTGTTTACGCAGGGTTTTTGCATCCTTTTCCGTCTGTTTGCGAGCTGTGTCATCCGAATGACCGTGCTTGCGCTTCCGGGGGGCTTGTCGATGGACCTCGCTTATAAACGCGTGTGCAGCGGAGGTATCTGGAAGACCAGCGGCATGAAGTGATGAGAAGAGAGCATCTGTCGTCTTTGAAGAAGACGCTGAAGGAGATAATGAGATTGCGATTATCCCATGACAAGGAATATGCGCACCTGACGCAATTACGAAGTCGACGATGCTTTTGTCTGAGAGGCCAAAGAACTTTAAGAAAGACATGAGTTCAAGTCAAACTGGAAAAATACATAAGTACATACCTGAAGGGCATTGTCTGAAACGTAGCGTTCGAGTTCTGAAGGCATGAAGGTGGGCGGATGTGGACTACCCGTCGACGACTCGTTCTGAGTCGAGTCGGGACTGCAGAGACACGTGACTGACATTGTTGTGCGGCCCGATGGACCGCGCGTAGGTTATTGACACAAACACGACAAACGACAAACGATGGACAGTCACAGCTTGAAGGACAAGGACAAGGATCGCAAACATAAATCAAAGAAACGCGACCGTCATGACGCGGATGACAAGCGAAAACGCAAGAAGCGCAAGGAGAAGGAGGCCGTCGTTCGTGTGGTCGATGATGACCTCGACGGGGACGACATGTGGGTAGAAAAGAACATTGACACGGACGGAAAGAAGGCGAGTAAGAGCTCATCACGTCTTTGAAGTGGCTCTGCTTAATCGTCATATAGCCAATTGCAGCGGATATACCTACTGCAGAGAGCCTCAAGTTGACCTCGCGTGCTCACTCGAAGCCTGAGGATCCATCCCCTCCCACGGCCATTGCAGCCGAGTCCTCATTAAAACGAGATGACTGGATGCTTGAACCTTCAACATCCTCTGTTGAATCTCCGGCGATGTCGCGCCCTCAGTTCGACGGTGGTGACGAATCTCTCACTGATGGTTATGGTGAACCCTCGACAAGCGCCAGGACACTTGGAGGTGGGGTCGACTTTTTCTCAAGCCTTGGAAAAGAAAAGGAACGAAAGCCAAAGCCAGACCAACCTAACCCAGACAAGGTAATCTCCTAACTTCACGTCCATTGCTTAACTCGAACCTTGCCTTCTAGTTACATGTCAGCTCGAAAGAGTTGAACACACAACTTAAAGAGGGGAAATCGCTGAGCGAATACTCTGAGACACCAGCCCCCAAGTCCATCGCCCCTGGTGGTGCGGGTTCACAATGGCGCATGATGCGTCTCCGCCGTGTTTATGAGACCGCGCAAGAGGAGAACAGGCCCGTCGAGGAGGTCGCTGTCGAACGTTTTGGCTCACTCGAGGCGTTCGAGGAAGCTCGAGAAGAGCGACGCATTCTCGACGAGCGTGAGGGTAAGCGGGTTGAGCGCGGGCGGGAGGCAGTAAAAGGAAAGCGTCGGGGGGACTCGGACTTTCCGAAGGTCGGCGAGAAGGGCTTCATGTTCAACGATCTTGGCGGCAGTCGCGCGTCATCACATGGTCCGAGCTTCCGAAGACCCGGTGGTTCAGGAGACAGCGCGCCGTCCACGCCTTCGCCACAAACGGGGCCGCCGTCCGCAGCGCGTCCTCGCTTCGATTCCCTTCGTTTGTCCTCGCAAACGGGTACTCCGGGCCAGCAAGTGCACACACCAATACCATCAGTCATGACGCCGCAGCTAGGAGGCAAGCGTGCGCTCTCCCCGTCGTCGCTCAATAGGTTGCAGGCAAAGGTCCTACGCGCCAAGCTGACCGGTGGGTCAGACGCGGAGAAGCTGGAGAAGGAATATGACGAGGAGATGCGGCGTGCAAATGGCGTCACCACGGACGAAGGTGGCACCCAGACGCGGACACGTGTGGAAGTACTGCCTACTCTCGATGCACGCGGAAGACTTTACGACGTTGGACACGGAAAAGACGACGGCGAGGTACTTCCTGGGAATAGAAAGAAGAAAGAGAAGGTGTGTACCTCGAACGTCCAACTAAACACAATTCTTTGACGGTCCGCGCAAGGTGGAGACCCGCGATCCGAAGACGGGAGAGATTATCCGGTACAACGCTGACGATGACACTACCACTTTGGGAGAGTTACTGCGCCAGGAGAAGTTCGGCGCTGGAATGGCAGACCAAAAGAATCTCGACATGCAATTTGCACAATCCATTATGACAGATGGGGGATTTGTGGTGAGTCTGAGGATTTATGTATGTGTCACTCTTCTCAAATATCCACACGTTGCCAGAATAATCTTGATTATATGGATGATAATGCCGAGAGGTTGGGTAGACAAAAGATGCGCACAGATGCCATGAAGCGCCAGTTTGCAATTCAGGGTGCGCGTCATGTCCTTCATCACTTGGAAGGGTGCCAATTTGAGCTTCAGACTACAAGCGCACTCAGAAGGCATTGGCGTCATGTCCTTATTGTTATGGCGAAGACGATTCCCTTCCAAAAGCTCCTATGGTTGCCCTGGGCACAAGGGTGTATCTTTCTTGCTCGCTTCATGAAGAGTTGGTGCCAGGGCACTGCTTAATTGTGCCAATACAACACCATCTGACCTTGCTTGAGGGCGATGATGATGTCTGGGATGAAATCCGGGCATGTGCTTGATTTCCTGAGATAAGCCGACGATATTGAATGTCACTTTGTAGAATTTCATGAAGAGCCTGATGCGGATGTACGCTGAAGAGGACAAAGGGGTCGTCTTCTACGAGACTGTTATCACGCTGAAGTGGCAGAAACATAGCGTCATTGAGTGTGTCCCTGTTCCTTGGGAACAGTTCGATGTTCTCCCTGGCTACTTCAAGGCACGTATTCTCAGCAAGATCACCCCTCCCTTTTTTTAAAGCAGTCTATGTAGGAGTCTATTTTGATGAGTGAAGCAGAATGGTCGCAGCACAAAAAACTGATCGATTTTGCCACTCGACCCGGTGGATTCCGACGAATGATGGTTCCCAATCTACCATACTTTATGGTCCAGTTCGACCATAAAGGCGAGAAGGGATATGGACACGTGATCGAAGGCAGCGGAGATGCTGGTGGAGATGAGGAAGGATTGGACGAGGGTGAGAAAGGCGGTGGTGATTTTCCAAGGTATGCCCGCTATTTTGCATCGCTGAAACACCCAGTGCTCACTTGTGCCAGATACTTTGCAGGAGAGATCATTGGGAACCTGTTGGAGTTGGAGCCCAGACGGTGGCGACGCCCTCGACGATTGGACTTTGGGCGGAATAAAGAAAGGGTGGCGGACTTCAAGAAACGATTCGATCGGTTCGACTGGACCGGATTGGTAGAACGCTCCAGCCGATGATGAGAGTCGTGGAGTTACTGTAGACATATTCATATTCTACTCTCTCACTGCCATGTATTCCATCTTAAGACTATCAGCGCCGTTAAAACCAAACAACTCGTTCTGGCGTTCCACGTGCGTTCCAGGGTCTAAATCTCCTCACGCTTGGGCTTGGCCTACGTATCAAACCCAAACCCAATTCCGCCCTTACTCGGCCGAACAGGCGCAACCTGACGCAATCCCACTTCGACGTTCCTACCTTTATGGTCCGTAAGATCCCAAAACACGCTCGTGGCGAGAGCACATAGCCTTTACCTTCCTTTAGTGCCAGCCTCGTCAGACCGTTTGCTCCAGAAGTCTGTGGCCGTCGGTTCAGACGTCATCATTTACGACCTTGAAGACAGCGTCGCACCCTCGGAAAAAGGAAAGAACGAAGCGAGAGAGCGACTCACGGAGTTTTTGATGGCAAGATCCTTAATGTATTCGACGAGGCCGTCGCTGATCCCTTGCAGCAGAAGATCCCGGAGGATCAACTCCCACATCCCTCTCGCATCGCCGTTCGCATAAATGACCCACATAGCCCCTTCTTCGAGCGCGACATGGTTAACATGGTAAGTCCGCCTTTCTCCATCGATCTTTTTGGGCATACGCCGAAAACGTGTTTGCCACTCTTCAGCTCACGATTCCCGCCGTTCGGACGCTGGTGTTGCCTAAAATTCACTCCGTCGAGGAACTGGAGACGGTCACGGACGCCATGGAAGCGTTTGGTCGGGCAAAGGGGACCATCCATTTCGTTGCCACTATCGAAAGTGCGCGCGCCCTTCACAACATCGGAGCGATTGCAGCCTGGAGATCCGTGTACGGACCCGAGAAAGGTGGTGAGCTCAGGGCGCTCTTGGTGACTCCTTCTATCCCTCCCGCGGTCGTTACTGGATATTCACCATGCTTTGCGCCCTAGTTTGGGGCAGAGGACTGTATGGTTTTCTTGCCCATTCGTTCCAGGGAATGTACTAATCAGAATGGTAAAGACTGTGCAGACACGTCCGTCATTCGAACGCCCTCCCGTCAAGAATTACTCTACCCCCGGTCCAAAATTGCCGTCACAGCAAGGGCTTTCGGCCTCGAAGCTATTGATATGGTCTGTGACACTTCTCTCTGAGTATGACCTAGCCCGGCTAAACTACTACAGGTTTGCGTAAACTATGACAATTTGGAGCATTTACAGGACGAATGCGCCGACGGCCGGAGATTGGGATTCAGCGGCAAGGCGTGTACTCCTCTTTATCTTTTCAAAAGCTCGGACATTAAAACATCACGACGCTTTTCAGCAAGCGATTCACCCATCCCAAACCGAGGTTATTCAAACGACGTTTGTCCCATCTGAGAAAGGTACCAGGTTTTGCGTCCTAATACGCATCGCTATGGGGAAACAAGCTAACCTCCTACAAGAAATTTTACGTGCTGCACAGATATTGGACAAAATGGCGCAGGCGCATGCTGCGCATAAAGGAGCAGTGGGTCTCGAGCTGGGCGACGAGGCGGGCCACAAGGAAATGATTGATGCACCCATGTTGAAACAGGTGACATTAGTGGTTCCATGTATCCATTCGTTCATCTAATTTTCTACTATCTAGGCGGAGAAGACAATCCAAATGGCTCGCGCCGCAGGCCTTCCCATCCCAATACTTCCTTGAGAACCGGGACGAGTCTTTCGAGTGGACCTCACATTGATGCGGCTACATCAATGTCGAATCAGCTGCGGGTACTACAATCTATGTATACAGTACATCCAAACGCTCAACAGACTTACCTGATAAGCCAAGTTTCGGGGCGCCGATACCTACAACATGCGTTACCGTCCATTCTTCAATTTTACGGTGATAACGTCATATAGATAGCAATCACGCATTACAACAGTATTACAACAGCCAGTAGTACCAACATGTAATATCAACATTCGGACATGTAAAACGCATGTTCAACTTTCTCTTTTGTTTGCAAAAAATTGACTAGCTGTCTTGACCGCTTGACCAAATGACTGTGTTACGATGAGTGATTTCCCGATCCACCTGGGCAGCTTGGTGTGGATCTTTTCAGACTGGTAGCGCATGTCGACAAGGACAAGCATGGACCAGTCATCCCTGTGACGAATAGCACGACCTGCGGGGGTGGCATAATGATGAGTCCCTACTCGGCGCGGGTTGATCCCTCAACAACTACACACCGATGCTCTGGTTCACCGAATTCATACACATGTTTTCATAGAGCTCTTTCCCTGCTGCGCCGTAAGTAGAGCCCGCGTTCTTCGGCGCGACTTCTCTGGTGAGTCGGTCTGCGTGTTTGAGTCGCTCTTGAAGTTCCGCCGATCCCAAGTTGGCAAAGGGCAGACCGATCACCATGACCATGCGTGCGAGGTCATCAGAGAAATTCAGTCCTTCGGATAGTTTTGCGCCGACAACGGCGAGTAAAAGTGCACCCTTTGTCTGGGGGACAAGGATGAGTCACTCGAGACAGGATGGGTAGGGACTGGTTCTGGTGACAACTTACACTACTTCGGATTTCTTCCGCATACTGAGACAGTAGCTCGTGGACGTCGGCTGTTGATTCCATAAACACCTGTACGACGTCAGGAACACGATCAAGTCACAGTGTAGGTACGCACCCTCTTCTTACTCCGTATGGCCCCCATGATTCCTTTCTCCTCCCACAAGTTCTTGACCTTTTCAAGAATTTTATAGGAAGGCAGGAAGACCACCATGCCCCCGGGCACGATCCTAGCAAAGTTGGTTACGATTTGTCCAAGCTCAAATAACTGTAAGTCGTCTGAGTATTGGGGTAACCGGTAGTACAGAGCTCGAATTCACCATGTCTCGGTTCTCTATATTCGAGAACTTGAAGGTGAGCTCGGTCCCTTGGGGCCCGCGGGGAAGAACCAGCGTCCGCAAGTTGGCTTCTGGTGTGATGTGATCGCATGAAAAAAGAGCTATCCTCGAGCTCGGTAGATGCGAAAAGAGTTGACTGGTGAAGTCTGACATCTGTTGCAGATTTTGAGAAACAAACGCCATACAAGATATGGATCAAGATGGATTCCCTACAGGCGACATGGTCCCACCGGCTAGGATGACAGCGCGCGCGGCGTCCACAACAGCACGAAATTGAGGCGCAGGATTCAAGGACTGGTACCTTATCTGGATTTCCGGCTTGCCTTGCTCGTGCGAAGAAGTCTTGTGAGTAAAAATGATGCGACCATCTATCACGACTGTAGTTTTCCCTTCATCATCTTCAGATCTAGTGGCGTAGACATACCATCGGTGGCTGCTGCTAGTGCAGCAATAAATTCTTGAACCGCAAACAGCGGTGGCGTTCCGAAATCAGAGGGGTCCATGGTACCTCCTACTGTTTCGTTCGTTAGACGATGTTCGAGGGTGCTGTCTGTTCCCACCAACCTTTTTTCTCGGCCTTCGCCTTCGCCTTCTGAATGTACGTTGTGATCTTCCTTGCTAGCTGTATTCATAAGTGAGTATTCCCTGGAGGGATAACAGAGAGGTTGCGCCATGCCTTGCTCTTGCGGAGATAGCTCTGAATCTCGAGAAAATTGATCTCTTCGAGCTTTCCACCAAGTTTCGAGAGCAAACCATCGACAGTCATCACCTCGGGTGAGTTTCCCTGTTGCCAGTTTGAGAGTAAGCCCTTCAAAGTGTGAAGAAGGCGGTACAGGCGCTTTAAGTGAAGCACATGTTTTGACGCCAATCTGTTCTTGAACCTTGATATGTACGCTGTCAGCTGTTCCAAGCAAATATTCAGGGTCCCCAGTGGGAGCGTGACGGTGGATAACGAGAGCAAGGATGATATGAGATCTTGTGGAGTCGAACCAATTCGTCAGGGTTTGTTGTGTCTACACGACACAATACTCACTGTGGGCTTCGTCGACGACGACGACTTGGTTTGTCAAGTCTATACCAAGACTTTCTCGAGCATCGCGATGGAGAAGAAGGTTGTAAGGCAAGGTGACGACCTACACAGCTTTTCATCTCGTCACTTGCGCACTCCCAATCGAACATGTGGACTCACTTCCGCTTGTTGAATAGCTTCGCGGGAAGCGAAATACGGACAGGTCTGGGACGCCTGTCCGGTAACGATTAAGTCTTCGATGTCCTTCGGAGACGCCTTGGATGGTCATGGCGGTGAGAGGAAGGTGGAACCCGAGATAGAGAAAGCACGAACTAGTATCTGGTCACGAAAGTCATGCAGACGGGTGTCTTCAATGGCATCTGGCTTTGGTAAATATGGACATCGCTTATCTCCCCCAGCTGCAGAGTAAGTTCCGTCACTTAGAGATAAGACACAGGGACAGACAAGTGGTGTTATACCTTGTAGAAGTTCTCGACAACGCTCATCAAGATCCCCGCCTTGCGCCTTCAGTCTCTCATTTAAACAAAGCTGCTTCCGGGAACCAAGGCTCACGAAGCGGGTCTCTGGACGTCCATCGTGGGCGTCTGCACCCGGACCCGTTGACTCGTACTTTCGTTTCCCTCCTTCGTCACCTGCGAGCACCCCCGGTGTTGGATAGCTGTGAGATGATGAGCTCACGTCACGATGGGCTTCCCGTCGAAGTCTCTTCAATTCAGGTACGACTTGAGATAACTGGGAGTGTGTCCGCGAAGCGTAGAATATCTTAGTACATGATGGGCGGTGGTTATTTTGATCCGTTGTAGTGGCATAGCCTAGTTTCATTTTCCTGAAAAGTGCAACTGAGTACCCCAAGAACTCAGATAACACACTCCTTACCGAACTGCGCTTGCTGTACCACCATCTAACTCATCCTCATCGTCGTCAGGCAGAAAAGAATCGTCGTCATCAGAGGCCACCTCTTCAGCGCTAGTAATTCTCTGCGGCAAATTAGCTGTTATGGTAGGCAAGAAGACCGGGCATCACACCTGTCTTTTCAGGTTTCGCACAAAGAATTTTCTTCTCAAAGTCTCTTCGCGCTTTCGTGCTTCAGCTAGATGCGCCTCGTATTCTGCCTCATCAGCTTCGAGTTCTCTACGAAGTCGATCGCGGGTCTGTGAGATAACCCACTCTGGGGCTAGGCTCCCTCGTAAGTATCAAAGCATGTCACTTGTCAGGTTGTGATACCGACCATCGTCACTCGTCAAAGCGTCAAGCTGGCCTTTGCGCGCCCGGTACTTATCGTCGTCCAACCAAGTGAGAGTGGCAGAAAGCAAGCTCAAAGTTTTTCCCTAGGGACCACATCAGGCCGTATCTGTGAGTGTTGATGCAATTTCTGACTGACCGTCCCGGTCGGGCTTTCGGCGATGGAGACTTGGCGGTGCTCAACCGCAGAATAGATGTGTCGCATCAGGTCAACTTGGATTGAATATGGTGTATCAAAGGGAAAGGCTGGAAATGAGTCTGGAGTAGAAAGAGTGAGGGAAGCTTGAGCAGATTCTTGCGAAGTGGCCATGAGCGCTGAGTTCCGAGCACTTTACAGCGGTACTGAACTGAATATTCCAGCCTTGAAGACGCGCCAATCCAATTTAATACAATTTAGGTCGCGACGCGACGCGTTACGTCACATCACGTGCACGTAAACATGACCTGTACACATGGTGACACGGTACAGTGATTTTAGACTTTTCCCGACTTCAATTCTCTCGATGGCTTCCGGTTCAGGAACCTCCGAAATATCCAAAGAACTATTGGAACACTTTGGATCCACCCCTGGATGCGATGACCATTTCATTGAACAATGTACGTCCGCGCGGCTAGGTTGACACAGATGCACGATGACGCGACTTTCGTAGGTGTTGGCCTTTGCCAAACGTTTGCGATTGCCCCACACGATCTCTACTTCAAATGGGAATCCATCGTCCTCGCACCGCATGCGATCGGACAGCGATACGTAGATAGCAAGACCCCGTCTGCTATCAGGTCTCTCATTCAGTCAGAACTCGGGAGAGCTGCTCTTTCCCAGAAGTTCAAATCTGAACCGGGGGTACGGAAAGCAAGAGGCGTCGACACTGCGAGTATGCTCAGGCCTCGGATGAAACTGCCTAGTGTCGGCCTTGTGGATACAACTCCGACCTCACAATCCTCATTTGCGATGCCCCGAAACGTTGGAAAGGCCGGAACAAGTACGATTGCGTTCAAATGTAGTGATATAGAAGATATTTCTCGGGATAAACGAAATTGTATGTGCCAAAGCACTTCGAAGTGACGTCTGTCCTCAGCAATTGTGATTAGATAAATATATGTACGAGAAGATCTCACAGCGAAGTGAGGGTAAGTGCCTCTACAGCGAGCTGGACAACCAGTCGATTTGACGCCACGAATAGCTCTGGATGAGCGTATAGATGAGCTTGCAGATCTAGTCCGCCAACATTACGGCTTGGCCGATCTGGGGGATCCTTCTACCTCCACCGATGTGAGTCGCCTATGCAGTTTCTGTAGTGTCGTTTATCAAGCCATTTCAGGAAGAGGTCATCGTTGTTGGTCGAATTACGCTCGATGAGGAAGCTTCTTCTGGCTCCGGAAAGCTAAACGAAGCAAGCCTCCACATCGAATCATCACGAATGATGGGATCAGGCGTCCGTGTCCCTCTGAAGTTCGCACCAAACTTCAAAGTACGGGGAGGCCCCAAAGGGCAAGCCAACATCAGCTTGTTCCCTGGAGCAATAGTCGCTCTTAAAGGGAGCAATAGGGGCGGGGGTTGGTTTTCTGTCTCGGAAGTCATGACGGTCAGGCTCACTCGTCAGTTTATTTTCCGTGCCTATGCCTCATACACCTCTAGTTACCGCCCCTTCTTCCTTCTGCTTCATCCACCTTGCAGGGCGGTGTGAAAAAAGAGCATCGAGAAACATCGTTTTCCATGACAGTGGCCTGTGGTCCCTTCACACCTGATTCTGATCTTCAGTTCAAGCCATGGTCCGCACTATTGAAGAGTTTAATGACTCTAAAACCAGGCGTAGTCCTCTTAGTTGGTGCATTTTGTCACGTCCAAGCGCGTTTTACTAACGTCGTCCCCAGATGGGACCATTCTTAGACTCGAGTAATGAGAAGATTAAGACTGGTGATGTCGACCAAACCCCCGGGGAACTTTTCCACTCGCAATTTACAGAGAACATACACGACTTCCTGGAGGCATCCCCCAATAGTTTGGTTTTGGTCGTCCCAAGTGTAAGGGATATGATCAGCGATCGTTTCGTCTACCCACAGTCTCCGCTCGATACTTCTGGGCTCTCCGGTCATCCGGTAAGTCAAAGTTGATAATATCAATTTTTTGCTTCTATTTGTTTTCTGAAACATCTTAGCGGATAAAACTTTTGTCGAATCCATGTCGATTCTCCCTCAACGATATCACATTTGCCGCTACTAGTGTGGATGTGTTATTCCATCTGCGGAAGGAGCAGCTCGTAATGCGTGCAGAGGAGGTTGAGTCACTGGAAGTGAACGGGCAACCACCAGCCACGGACACGATGGCAAGCCTAGCTCGACTCATTTTGCAGCAGAGAAGGTTTGTGTTTGTGCCATCCTATTTGGATCGTATTCATCACCGCCCTGTTAGCTTCTATCCGCTTTTCCCAACCCCTCTTGATCTCTCACACGAAGTGAACCTCGATGTATCTCATCTTGAACATCTTGCTTTGTGTCACGAAGAAGGCACATCCGCTCCAGACGTGCTGATCACTCCAAGCCGGCTGAAACACTTTTCAAAGGCACGTCGAATATAAATTCATTGAGGTCATTACAGTCATGTTGCTCTTCAAAGGTTGTGGATCATACTATTGCCATAAATCCGTCGTTCGTCTCTAAAAACGTCTCGGCAAATCTGGTATTCGGTGGGGACGGAGAGGGATCAATCTCATCTCGCATCAAAGTCGACGTGGGGAGGTTCTCAGAATGAGATGCCTCATTTGTCTCCCAGGGCTTGAGGGCGTGGGGTCGGAGAAGATTGTCTTGGTGGTAACAGTTTAGGCGTATTGCCGGAGGTATTACCGGGTGTACTGTACTTTTATGGATGCATCCGGCCCGCGCATAAACATTCGCCATTCCACTGCGGTTTATACGGTTCACTGCGTCTTTGCCTCCCCTCTCCTCCATCATCGTACAAAAGGCCTGAAAATGGGTGCTGGTCAGTCTACAGGCTCACATCCGCAGCCTCCAGCGCGTGCGCTGCATGTACTGCGCGTGACACCGTCCTCACCCGCCTCGCAGACGAACATTGAAGCCTTCTTCGACTTTGTGGTCGGCCTCGAAGGAGAGACACATTCATCACGCAAAGCACTGGATGCCGCCGAACTCGAGGCGATCGTCGAGAAGAATGAGGGCAAGAACTTGAACCTGCTCGTCTGGAACAGCAAATCGCAAACAACGAGAGGTCGGTGGCGCGCCTCATCCTCCCGCCGCCTATCTCTAACCTCCCCCGCCAGTTGTTAAAATTACTCCGTCGAGAACGTGGTCTCAGCAAAGCCTCCCAGTAATTGCCATTAGTGATGCGGGACCTGGCACGCAGCCCTCACTGCTCGGTCTCAGTATGCGCATATGTGAACCTGAGTTCGCGCTTGAA
>Ga0307512_10000957_pt1 | contig 42509 bp, 49 predicted proteins | sample 14_EM_MG_FD_200267 | JGI IMG/M metagenome (GOLD analysis project Ga0307512, IMG submission 200267) | Populus trichocarpa ectomycorrhiza microbial communities from riparian zone in the Pacific Northwest, United States - 14_EM | ecosystem: Host-associated > Plants > Roots > Unclassified | place... | reverse complement strand
TGAGGAGGGCAAGGGAGGTATGCTCACCAAGGCCCTAGAGTGGAATTTACGGTTCTGTCTGATGGAATACTTGTTTGACGAGAACGGACGTGTTAGAAACGTCTTTTTGAAATCAAAGAATAGACTGGCACTGGTTGAAAGGTGAGTTAACCAAACGATCTCCCCATAGCTACGGAACAATCATTTTTGCGGGTCAGACGGCTAACAGCTTACTGCTTTTGGTAGGCTGAGACGACGATTCGTATTTATGGGTATACTGAACGCTATCTTCGCGCCTTTCATCGTGCTATATCTCATCATGTATTCGTTCTTTCGCTATTTCGACGTGCGTATTTCCGTTTCCACCCCTGTTGTGCTGATTCCAGTGCTTACCCTTCCTCCCTTCACGGTCGCCTTCGACAGGAATATCACAAGAACCCCTCCTCCATCGGTGGTCGGAAGTACACCCAGTTTGCAGAATGGAAGTTCCGAGAGTTCAATGAACTGCCCCATCATTTCGCTCGTCGACTTGACGAATCATATCCGACCGCTTCCATGTATATCGGACAGTTTCCGAACGAGAAGTTGACGATTGTGATGCGCTTTGCTGCGTTCATCGCCGGATCCTTTGCTGCCGTGCTGTTGTTGGCAACAGTGATAGACCCTGACTTATTTGTCGGGTTCGAGGTGACGCCCCACCGCACTATGCTCTTCTACCTGGGCGTTTTTGGATCAATCCTCGCCGTTGCGAGGGGGATGATTCCCGAAGAGAACAGGGTATTCGATCCGGAACTGTTGGTTATGGAAGTCATCCAAGACACTCACTATATGCCGGACAGTTGGAAGGACGAGTTACATTCCAAGAAGGTGCGTCAGTTCTCCTCTATCTGTGACGTTACGTTAACCGCATTCCCCTATCATGAATTATAGGTACACCAGGAGTTTGGCGAATTATTTGCGATGAAGATCATGATCTACGGCCAAGAACTGCTTTCCGTTGTGCTAACCCCGTTCGTACTGTGGTTCTCCCTCCCGGATTGCGCACCGGCGATCGTAGATTTCTTCAGGGAGTTCACCATCCACGTGGATTCGTTGGGATATGTCTGTAGTTTTGCGGTCTTTGATTTCCAGAGGCATGGGAACGTGAAGGTTAGTTTAGATCTTTGTTTGGTTCCGTTCTCCTCCATCTGTTCCCATTGTTCCCGCTTTCTCTCTTTTCGATCGTTACCCCAAGATCTGTGTTCCGGTTGGATCTTTTGGGGCACGCGTGGTACCGTGCTGATGGACTGCATGGCGCACGGAATATCGTTAGCGCCCGAAAAACTTTTTTTCGCTGAGTTCTTCCTTTCGCGTTTAGTTTGGCGCGCCGACGACGGCAAATGATGAACGCCTGATGTCAAAAGAGGGCAAGATGGAGAAAAGTTTCCTAAACTTCAAGGTCAGCTGGTTTCCCTAGACTTGATCTACATCCGCTTACTGACGAGACGACACCTTCTTTCAATCCGGACTCTCCAAATACTTGTCCTACACCTAACTCCGACTTTCGCATGACTCTCCGATCTGCATTGTGTACTGGCCCTTGGGAACCGGCACCAATCTTCCTACCTCTTTACTGGATCATTTATTGTTCGGTGACCTGGGGTTGCGTATGCTCTGGCGTTCCACATTTTTTCCCACATCGCGCGCCTCTCGCTGTCACAACTAACGCTCTCCCCCCACGCTAAAAATACCATTCATTCGAACGACCTTCTGTCTTATGTTCCGCGCGGAAACATTGTGGATCCACTCTTCCGGCTTCTACTGCAATTACGCACGGTCGGGCTCTGTAGGCGGCGCATCCAGAATGGATTCCACGAGATCCGACAGGATCGTTATATCTCAGCCGAATGGCCGCAGTTCATGGACAACATCGGCCACTCTCCCCGACTTCACATTTCAATCGTCGCAGGATGCCCGGCATGGCATCTATATACCAAAACCACCCGACCCAGCTTTGGGGTTCGCATTACCATCCGAACCCAAATGCCGGTATCGGCACTGGCGTGAGCGGAGCTGTCGACTTGGTAGAAAGGTCACGAGAATACGATCGAGCGTTGAAGGCGAGTCAGATGGTCAGGTCAAGGTTCCAACCTATCGCCAGAAACGCAGGGGACGTTCAACAGAGTATGATGGTGGGGATGGATATGGCCCAAACCGCTATCCTGGAAGATTCTGGAGATACGACGAAACCCGATCTTGATCCGCGACCGTTCGAGATCAAGGATAAGGGCAAAGCTACCGCGGAAGGGGGAGGTCACGACGAGGGTATGGAAGAAAGCATCAGGGGGCTTGGGGAATCGTATGTCGATGGGACGGGTAAGCGACCCAAGTTGCTGGGGCTGTCACAGACCCAGCAACAGGAAGAAGATGAAGAACTTTTGGAGGATGGAGGAGTCTTGGGCCTCCTGGCTCAGATTTACGGGAGGAAGGACAGAATTGGATTGTGATCCATTCCCATGTACCATTCACGTTCCCCCGCGATTTCTTTTTTCTTGGGTTTCCCCTCGTCTCTCAATCCTGTACCCTCGCATAGAACCCCTCACAGACACCACGGACTTTTTGATCTGCATTACCTTTCACAGTTCACGGCAAGGATGAAACCACTCCCTTACACGTGAAATAAGTCCATCAGCGTGCAAGCCATACTACCTTTTTGCCTTTTGGAGCCTTGCTTTGTGAAGTTACGTACCCTAACAACTTTTCCGTAAGCGAATTGTACACGAAGCCCCCGCGTTCGATGTAAGCTAAGTACATATATACATTCAACTGGCACGCTTGAGGTGGCGGGTAAGAATACGTAAATGGTAGCGCGCATCGTTGGAGATCGTTAACCCGTAGATGCATAGCTCGTGGGTCGGTTTCAAGCCAAAAGGTCCAACGTGCGTTGCAGCATTCTTCGTTCCGTTTTACCGGATGGGAGCACGGGTGCTTATGTCGTGCGAAAGACTCTTGTTACACACATAAGGCGCCTAATCATTTCCGTTGTCCGGAGCCGATCTGGATCCCTAAATTGCTTGAGCGCGCTTGTAGAATGACATAAGTGGAGGAGGACGGGATGGATATCTCTCTCTGGTGAATATAGTAGGCGCTATAGCCAGACCACGTTCGTACGTCCTGGTGGCTGTCGAGTTGAGAGAGCCGGTATCGCCCGGGCTGGACTGGAGTCAATCTGGATCGCGGATTTGAGTCGAGTCTGTTGTGAGATTTACCCAGGTCGAATAAAGTCTAGTCAAAGTACCCTGACGGCCGGCGCTGGATTGGAGTACAATAGATCTGATTATATGTATGTAAAATAGAATCCCATAATATGCTTTACGGTTCGGCTCGGGTGGAGTGAGAACGCGAGATATCTATTCGAATCCACGGTGCTCCAGGGTCATCCCCCCCTCCCTCAATACCAGCCGTATGCGCCGGGGCTTCTCCTGAACACCCTTCGAAACGCATTAAAGATGGAGCGGAAGCCTTAGGCAGGCGCGATCTGTCCGGAATTCGAATCCTGTAGAACGCGATGTCAGATAACGGCAGTAATAGTAGCGGTGGTGACAAGTTTGGAATACTTACGAGGGGGGGGATCGTCGCAGTGGCTGAGCTCGAACGAAAGGGCATCAATAAGGTGCTTCTCCACCATAGAGAGCGAGTTGTGGATGGAGACGCCTCATGTCCCTGGATACCACCGTTATGTATGAATACGAACGTCCTGAGTATACTATTCGAGGGGCGTACTATGTACGCGAGCGTATAAATCTGATACGTACCTCCAGCGACTCGCTTGGACTCCTTCAATTTCGTCATAAAGACGTCGCTTCCGTTGCCTGGACTGAACAGATTGGACGATAGTCTCGAAATCCTTTTGATTTCTTTGTTCGGTCTGTTCTCAGGTCCATTGGAGTCGACTTGAATTTGTCGAGAACGTGTACTTCATAATAAAAATCACCCAGGTTGGCTCGATCCGAGTCGCTCAGTCTAGATCAAGACGGATACGTCTCGCACCAACTCGCCAGCGCTCACTGGGATTGATCAACGAACCGTTTGGTAACTCTTGTGGTCAAGGGAAAGTCGTGTCACTTTGCCGAGGGCAGTGCAGCTGTTGGCGCGAAAAGGTTTTACATGGAATTACTCATACAATTTCTAGTAAATATAAGAAACACAAGATGCGTCAGTATGCGTGAGAAAAAAGAAAGCCAGGGGACGTATGCCAAAGCTAGGTGGAGCAGACAGACTACTATAGCAACACGAGGCTCAAAGCTCGCGAAAACAATGTAAAGATGAACGACGCCATCCGGTCGATCGCTCTTCAGGAAGGTGAGAGGTGAGGTAATGTGAGGTTTACACCACCACGTCCGATTTTCTCTTCTTCCTCATACTCTTGATAGGAGCTTCAGGGGAGAGTTGCTGAACGGAAGTGGTATCCGAAGCGACCCCGTCCAAAAACGCGGTCAGCTTCTCGGTTTCCTTGTCTTCTTTGATCTCCTCCCCATTGAGGTGTGTGGGCGTCACGGAGACCGGTGGGTCGGGCTGGCCAGCCCCAAGGTCACCGAAACCGCCGTCGTTGGAGAATTGGTTTAGCAGATCCTGGAAGTCGAAGTCGACTGCGTCGATGTTCACGTTGTCAAGATTGGTAACCTCGCTTCCTGTAGTATTAGAGAGTGCATTATGATTCTGAGGATTGTCAAAGTCGAACCCGAAGTGGTCCATGAATGATTTGATATTCGAATCCATAAGGTTGATGCTGTCTGCGACCTCGGCGGCGGTCCCCCACGTTTTTTGAAGGCGAGCATCTTGCTCGCTCAGTCCAGCTGGGAACTCATCCCGAGGAGGGGTAATGAGGGATGATGGGTGTGGAGGAGTCGTGACATCAATCGAGGATGAAGGAGCGGGAAGGAGAATGGGACGGTTGGGGGTTGGATCTTGATGATCAAAGTTGAAATGTAATTGAGCGGGCGAATACGTGGTCAACTGGTTAATAGGATTGCTCATCGAACCTGGCTGTGCGGAGGATGGAGGGGGCTGGATCGGGAAATTACTGTTCTGCAACGCCTGTACTAGCCATTGCATCGATTGAGGCGAGCTCATCATCTGGTTGATGACATTTTGAACCATATCACTCTGCAGCGTATCGGGGGCGTTGACAGCGTTGGCATTGAACGGGAGGGCAGGGCCTGAATGTGGAATAGGTGTCGGGTTCACTGGCTCAGGGGTGTCCTGCACGGGGTGAACGCTTTGGTTTGGGATCGGAGTGTATGCGGAGAGCCCTGGCGGGGGCGGGATCAGTTCCGTGGGACCGTCGATCGGCGTGAAAAGTTCTGAGGCCGAGGGTGTGGGAGAGGTGATATGCGCGAATGTATCTGATAACAGAGGGGTTTAGTAAAGATAGTGTGAACGAATGCACGTGTCTCACCGTGCATGCCCATATCCATGTCGTCATCCTCGTTCAGTTCATCAGAGACAGACGCAGTCTTCGCGTGCGTGTTGCCGCTCTGGCCGTCTGCAATCATCAACCGCTGACGCTTCCTTGGAACGTGAACGTCAATCTGAGGGTCTCCATCGTCTGATTTGTGAACTGGCGAGGCGGCAGCATTGCCAAATACGCCAGCCAGAAACTTGAGGATACGGTTTATAGTGTCCTGGTGTTTCTTGTGCCTCTCTCTCGAAGCCATGGCCTCCTTCCAGAGATGCCCGTTCGATTTCTTGAGCTCGTTGAGCTCGGATGAAATGGCCTGTTGATGGCGTTTGATCGCGGAAATGCCGTTGACTACCGAATTAACGTCCAACACCTGACCGGAGGGTAAGTTCGGGAGAATCTGCTGTGGGGTCGACTGCGGGAACGCGGGAAGGGAAGAAGGAAGGTGGTGGTCTTCGGGGATGACAGAGTCTGGCTGCTTTTTCCGCTGGATCAGACACAACATATCCGGATGGTCTCTCCGAAAGTTGGGGTGCTCGAATTGATGAGTCTCTATTTCAGAATCACTCTTCAAGACGCCTTGTTGGAGATGCTGAATCTTGTGGAAACCGTACATATTCAGCTGACGGACGAACGAGGTCCACTTGTTGTGTTTGAACCATTTGGCGATAACCTCCCGTGCGAAGCGTTCGTGATTCAGGACTGAACGTGTGGAATGTCGTTGATTAGTGGGATGAACCGGGTGGAAGGTGGCCAGGATGGGGGGTTGTACGCACCGGTGAACGAATCCCCCTCTTCCGACCACCTAATCACGTTGGAATTTTCTTCATCGTTAAGAATCCTGGACATGACGTCGATTCCGATGCGCAAAAATGGGGCGAAGTGACAGAGACCACGCACTGGTATAGCTTTTGAAGGAATGCAGGTACGACCTTCCTAGCCTCCTTGCTCAGTCCGGAGGGCGGGCCACCGGTCGGCCTGGAGAGTGCGACCTGGTTATCAGTCGCCATTCCTGTATAATTGTTGGTGAAAGAAACTTGAGATGGTCGCGCGGACGGAGGGAGGAGGCGTGATGGCAGGAAACAAGGCGGGATTGATAAAGTTGGCGAGCGTTATTTGTCTAACAAGGGGAGTGACTTCATCCGCGACCTGTCATGGGCGCGTTCGACTCAAAGCCACTCAACACGACTCCTCTCAACAACACACTGAGGAGGAACCCTCTTTTGTTTGGCGTGCCATTCGTGATGATCATGGTCGTCGCCTCATACGCTCTCGTGCCGTTTGCGCAGACAAAGTACGAGTTACAGGATCGCAAGATTTCAAAAGTATGTCTCAAGCCCAGCGTTCTACTACCAAATTTTACGCGGAATCTTCAGGTCTCGAAAGAGCAGGAACTCGGCTTGGAGAATCGGAAGAGGAAGTTTGACATTCGCGAGGAATACTTTGCAAGCGTCTCCTTCTGCAATCTTCCGCCCCGATCCCTCTGATTTACCTTCCGTCTGCCTCTAGAAACTCAGTGCGAAGGCTACCGAAGACTGGGAGCCCAAACGTATCGAACGTCCAGCCGGAACCCCTGAATGGGGCGTACCACCACCTGAACCCTCACCGAAGCTGTCATGATCCTCTCTGAACTACAATCCGGCTGTTCATTGTATCATGTAGTAACGACCATACCTGTCCCTCCACGAGCATCGTCAAACAAAGGGAAGACGTTTAAAACCGGCGCAGTGGTCATGATGAAGAAGTAGATGTGGAGTAATTCAAGGCACCCCTCCCGAACGCCGACGCGATGGCTTGGAACCCATTCTCTTTGACCTCCGAAAGGAAAAAGTCGTGCTGGTCCGCCAGCCGCGCGTTGTTCGCCCTGATCTCCCGAATGACCCCGTTGCTTTGCACGCAGTTCGGGCATTCCGTCTCGTTGTCGGCCACACAGCTGAATGGGATTCATGAGTTAGACAGGACGATGCACAAATAAATGTACACTTACCGCTGGTGATAACTGTGATTGCACATGAAATGGACGCTTGGAAGATCGAGTTGACCGCCGCATACCGAACATTGAGTTGCGTGGAACACTTTGGGTCGGTCAGGATCCGACAATTCCTCGACCTGTTTCAGTTTCGCCTTCGTCTCCAGCCGGTACGAAGTCGTAAGTTGCGAATCCTGGGAGATGGGCGATAAGTGAACGCAGGACGAGGCAAAAGGGTGCCTCTTACTATATCAATGTCTTCTCTAGCCTCTCCAATCTTTCTTACCAACCAACCCTTGACCAACCCTACGCTTGCAATCCCATTTCGGCTCAATAGCTGGAGTATCGCGAGAGGTGGCATGATCTTCTCCCTGTCCACGTACTCGATTATCCTTTCCACATCCTTTGAATGCCTGTTCAACAGTACTTCGAACGACGTTAAGAACCTGAGAGCGAGTGGGTAGAGGTGTATGTGCTTCGGCCCATACAGATCCAAGTAATGCACGACCTGGCTCGAAGCCTCGTTCGCGCCCTTCTCATCTCCAGAAGAGCCGGAAATCCTCTCCTTGTCCATCCAGAACCGTAGGACATCCTCGTGCATACCGAGCTTCTCCCACAAGAGAACCAACCCCGGCGTGAACTGACAGGTAGAGCATATGATCAGGGCATGGTTGACATCGTACGGGATCTCATCGTTCTGGAGGAGTCTGAGTGCCTTTGTTTTCATTCTCTTCTCTTCTTCTTCTTCCGATTTTGTCGGTATAGAGAGATAGAGTTCCAAAAGCGTGTTCCAAACGGAGATCTGGTCCGCTAGTTCAGCAGCCTCGTCAACCGGTACGTCTGAGTCTCTCTTCTCGCCGCTCGCAATTCCACCGGTATTATCGTCAACAGATTGGCCCCACCGCCGCAAGGCGACAGTTTGCAAGAATATAACGAATTGTTCCATATGATCGACGAAATGGGCGAAATACACCTTGGGCGAGGGTCGTTTGACGGGTTCCCGAAGTTTTGGGGGTTGGATCGTCGCAGCCATGCTAGCCGCGCTCGGTAATGTAGACGCAGATGGCGGTGGAGTCGAGTCTCCAGGATCCTCAAGGATTGATCCTTCTTTCCTCCCTTTCACCGTGACTGTTCCCGTGGTACCCGTTACAGTGGTCGTAGTCTCGCTTGTTGCGGGTCCACGGTTTAACGCGAGATAAGAGAGATATGACGGACCGAATCCTGATTGTCGTCCTGCGGATGGGAGGCCAGGATCTTCCCCGGTCTCGTTGGCGGTGTCGTCAATGGTGAGAAGACTGTTGCTGGTGCAAATGTCAATGAGGAGCTCAGTGGTCTCTCGGGGGAGATTCTCTAGCATAGCTCGCCCATATCTCGCAAGGTTCGTTTCAGCCTTTATACACCAAACCGTCAACGGTTCGTATCAAAGATAAAAGGGAGAAACCAACCGTCTCAGTGCCCAACCTCCTCAAATAAGCCAACGCCAGCCTGTAGTTTCCCGCATCCTCGATCTGAATCCTCAGGTAATCCTCGTGTCTTTCGTATTTCTTGGCCAGGTATGATGCATGGTCGAAGTAACCCGCCTGTCTGCACACCCTAATCGCCGTGTCCAGATCAAAAGGCAGCTCCTGTTGTTTCTCCGAGTAATCTTCATTTCCTCCAGCAGCAGCAAGGTCGGAACGTTTGGATTCGGTTTTGATGAAGCTGTCCAGACGGGCGACATCCTTGAGTTTGGTGTAGGTGTTCAGGAGGAGGGTCGTGTGGTCTGAATTAGCCAACCCTATGGCATGGAGTTCCTGCAGGTACGTGACGAGATTGTGAATTCTTTGAGCGTCGAGAAACTAGGGGTGGCAGTGTCAGCCCAGCGTGTGGTTTATCGTTCGACCTGACCACCCACCTTTCGAATCACGTAGCTTGGTTGAACGTTCCCAATAGTCTTGACAAACTGTTTCATCGCACCATCGTAGTCTCCTTTTGAATACAGATGATCACCATATTGTCGATGGATATCCGCCACGCTCGCTTCATCCAAATGCTGTGTCTTGCCGAGGTTTAGCGCGATGAGGTATAGTGATTTCCTGTAGAGCATATCTAGCTTCGCAGCCGTGGGCTTTTCCTGGAGACGTGAGAGCTAATGCCAACCAATCAATCTGACGAAGGGGGAGGGAGGAACAACCGCAACTTTACCTTGCCATCATTGGAGAGAATATAGATGTCTCCCCACTGTGAAACCACTTCGCGCACACCTTGCACGAAGGTACCTGAGAATGCGACTAGTTTGTTTTCGGGGTCGAAGACGGTAACCTTCGCTATATCCGTGTTTGGCTGAGATTGTCCCCTTGCCACGAAATTCCTCACGGTCGCTGAAGCTGATGTGGCCGTCGGTGTGAAAGGAGGGGAGATGATGACCAGATAGTTGGTGTGCGTGTACACTGACGACTTTGTTCCTGTAGACCAGTCGTCAGCGGCGAACCAGTGGTCTGTTAACTTTGTCTCACCTTCGTAAGCGTAGCATGTTCCCCGTCCGTCCGTTCCGACAACGTATATCGCTTCGTCTCTCGCAACGATCATCTCCTTCGACTGCCAGTTCAATGTTGCGCACCCCAACCCAGTACCGACCTGGTCCACAACGGTGGGTGTACCGCCGCTGCCCTTGCCGGATGCTTGGTACGAGAGTACATTGTTGGTAGTGACAATGAATAGGTGGACGTTCGGGTTCTCCTCGGTAGGTTCCTTGAACCCCAGCCCAGTTACCGGTTCGGTCGGACTTTCCCTCACGATCTTCGGTTTAGGTAGAGCCGTGAGAGAGGTGGAACCTGAGAAGATAGATTGGTCCAGTTGGCGATATAGTAGTACGGTGCCGTTAGCGAGACCGACTGCGAGATGTGTCAGGGCATTGGAGAGTGTAACGGTTGAGACAGGGTGTGGGCCTGCAGGATGGGGTATTTTCGTGGATCGTAAAAGGATGGGGGAGTCGGACTTTTTATCGATAGTCTCAAGATCCCATATCTTCAAGATGGGATGCCGCACGGAGTCTTCTTCCTATAACTTGACCAAATCAGCACCCAAGGACGGGAATCGATATAGTCTGGACGCACCCCAAGGGTAATGAGAATCCCCTTCTTCTCCACCATATGGGTTACTCGCCCAGAAACGTGGACAACCCATGTTCGGATTGGTTCGAAAGATTTGTCGAGAATGTATATCCGACCGTTTACATCTGCGACGAGGATACCCACTGACGAGGGTGCAACTGTCGCGATTTCGAAAGGGTTCTAGACGTTGGGACAGTCGCGAAGGAGCGTTTGGTGGGTATTGTGGATACCGAAGCAGTGACATGCGCACCTTGAATATCGCAGGAGAGTTGGCAAGGTCGTTGGCGTCTTTTACGGGTACCAGGTCAAAGAACGCGAATTGTTTCCACTAATACACGCTGTCAGCACGGGTAGTTAGGTTCACGATAACAAGCCGGGAGCAATTACTGCGGGGGCTACAGATGCGACGGCAGTGGCCATGGATTAACAAACGTCCGATTTGGTTGCCTGGTGGACGACCTCTGGAGATTCAGCGAGGGTCTTTGCAAAAGTAAATCCACGAAACGGTTGGTGAAATGAAGTAAAATGGGCGATTGCCGAGGACGCGAATTGGGCCCGACTTAGGCTGCACCCTGGCGCGTGAAGTGACAGATTACTCCTAAATCACTCCTGACCATATCCATGACGATGAACGACTACAACAGTAATGGGCGTCGTGTCCCCTCTCAGTCCTCCCAACCCCAAAGACAGCAACAACCGGCAACGACGATGAACACGGTTTCTCTCTCTGCTCTTGATATTCCCTCCTCTGAACTCGACCTCGGCTCTATCATCGCACCGTCCGACCTCGACTCTCCAAACCCTGAGAAGTGGGCCGAGCTCGATTCTAAATTTTGAAAGCATAAGGGTAGCTGAAACGAATTGAACATCCACAGGTCTGAAAAGGTGCAGAAGAGGGCGTCAAACGTCCTGAAGCTCTCCCTTGAGCATCAGAAGCTAGAAGAGGAGTTGAGGATCATGAACGAACGTCTCAAGGCTGCAGAGCAGGCCGTTTCTTCTAAGAGAGGGTCAACTCGCTGTCCACCCTCCTCCGTCTGAGTTGAGCTGACCGGCATTACAGAACACCGTCGATTTCGAATAGAGCATGAACAATGATACCGCTGTAATCTTCACCCCTGTCCTTTTACCTGGATGCACACCTTTTTGTTTATCCTTGTCTCGTACCCGTTTAATAGTTTAAATGCATCGTGGAAACAAGTCAAAGTCAAACATTTCTTTCATCCGTAGCGTAGGAGGTGTCGTCGCCCTCGGCTTTGATCCCATCGGCCTGTGGCCACCCACCGGCGCTATCGCATATTGTGGCCAGCACTTGTGCCACAAACAAAGACCGTTAGTGTCTTTTGCTTTCCACTTCTCACTCTCTTTTCCACCATCCACCATGTTCATCGACAACGGGGCGGGCAATGGGCTACGATCGCTGGCCTGGTATTGCCAACGTGGTGAGCGACAACGATTCACTTCTGCCGAGACATGTCCCGACTCTGAGTTCCACGACAGTCGCCATAAACCATATAGATTGTAATTTTGTCCCCGCTCAAGGCTAGGGTACTGTTCGCTAAGTCGCCACCCATAGCAATCTACAGTGTCGAGGGGTTGCCATTCCACTTGATTAAATGTATCCTTGAGGCGTGTTCCGCCGACACCCTCCTCCGATTGGAACAGACAAGTCCTGTGCGTCTCCTTCCACCTCTTACGACTGCGAGCTCTGACGAAAATTCAGACTATTCAATCCGAAACCAACGGTAAGCCAACTCTGACTCTCGGCCGATCGGGTGGTGACGGCTCATTATCTGGTCCATTATCCTGCTCAGAGGTCTGGAGGAAACTATGCGAGAACACTTTTAAACAATTTTGGTCAGATTATGAGTTGGGTAGATTTGAGGAACCCGAGTCATGGAAGGCTACATTTTTTGTACGTCTGGTTTCGCTGTTATCTGGCTCACTTGTATCCATTGTTCCATAACAGGAACTACGGGACCAGGAGGCCGAGAAATTCAGACAGCTGGGTGCTAAGCTGCGAAGCCAAAGAGTCGAACATGAACAACGTAGAAGAGAGAAAGAGGTCAAGTATTCTGGACTTTTGCCCCCACCAAAACGACAACGCACGTCGGCCTGTAAGTCATGGCTCTGGCGACCGAATCATCTGCGAGGTCCGAGTCTTATCCGCTTATTCGAATCCAGGGGGTCAATCGTCCGCACCCAAGACGCTGTTTGACAAAGCTCGCTCCAGAACAGCTCAGATGCAGAAAGGGGTGTACGCTGCCACAAGAATCTTGCCCCCCATGCCACAGTACAAGGATTACTCGACAATCTTGCCTCCACGAACAGTCTCCGCTAAGCCTCCCCCGCCAGTTTCGCGCCCTTCTGTAACCAATCCGACGACCTCAACACCACCAAAGGCACACCCACCAGCTTTCCATTCTAAAACATCTCCAGCAATATTCACACCTTCACCTGCGAGCTCGTCAGGCTCTTCAAGTAGATCAAGTTCGTCAACGACAACATCCCCACCCTCCTCTACACCATCAACATCGCCCACAACACCCTCACCCCTACCCAAGTCTGGTATTATCACTGTTACAAAGACTATGGTCCCCAAGCCCGCCCGTCGCACTAACCCCCCTCTGGACACTGCACCCAAGGCACAGAGATACATGGACCCAGTACTGCCCCAGCTCGCAAGGAAGTATGCTAGACGGGAAGCGGTCATGCGCGAGCGTGACATGGACAAACCCCCCTCAACTTCTACTCTAACACAAACTATTGCCTCTGGCAATCCGACTCCGAAACCGCCGCCACCGAGAAAACCTGACACTGTATTATTTATGCCGAGACAGAGAGCGTTGCCACAACTACCTCCCCGGTCTGCGGCGAGGTGAAGGGGCTCATCAGTTCGACTAGTATCGTGGCACTGCCGTCTTAATTGTTGTACCGTCCACTCCCAGACTGCCTAGACGGATGTGTTTATCACACTATTATATCTTGGCCTCGTTTCTGGGGCCCATGTTTTCGTTTTCTCAGCTTTCGTTTGCACATCGACACATCTGCGTAAGCAAAATCGGTGACCTGACTACACTTGTACATTGTACCCGCTCATAAATATAAATTCCATTGATCTCGTCACACTCTCCTGAGCTGATCTGGTCGCTTACGATCTATCGTCTTTTGCCAAGATCTCCAACACACGGGCAACCTTACCCTCATTACCTTCTCCTGGAGTTATCTTCCGGTCGACCCTTGTGCCGATGCGCACATCGGTGGCAACTCGAGGAGCCCCTTGAGCATGGACGGCGGCATGGCAGTCGTGGATGGCCTTTGTGACTTCATGCCACGGTCCCTCTGAATGGCAGTTGAACGACCGAATAGAAACAAATCAGGAGTGAAGGGGATTCACCAAGATTCGTCCCGTAACCGCTCGATGGATTGTCAGCCCCGAGGGAGGCGAACAGAACGTATCAAAGGCTCACTGTAACTGAAATCGAGGTCAATGGGGCACAAAAAGGAACAACGGAAGGTTTATACACATACTTTGTACTTCAATCCGGATTTTTCGAGCACCCTTTGACATTCTGCGATGTATTCTGCGACCTGTTCCGGCAGCAGGGTCAGAGTAGCCAGTGGGTCGACTTCCAACGACGTACGGAAGGGTTAGGACCGGTTCCTATTGGGATGAGACAAAAATCTACAAGCGTGCGTGAGCAACGAGTGAAAGGCTCATTTCCTCCGCCGGCTACCTGCAACAGCGTACAATTCTTCGGAAGATGAGGAAGGCATGATTGCGTGCTTACATAATTGATCATGTCTCCCTCAACGTCCATCCAGTCGAGGATATCTGCTTTCGAGGCTCTCAAAGACAAGAAGCCTCTCCAGTCAAAACCAAAAATCATAAGTGACTTTGGCGACCTCATCGACGACGCAGACGTTCCGGGCGACGCCACCAGCATTCTCGAGGAACCGATCTCACCTACGGCCAATACCTTTTCGACCATCGCACCATCCCCGAGTCCGAGTCCATTGAACAGAGTGCATTCGTTGAGCGGGAGCGACTCACATTCGCCCTCACCGTCTCCGCCTAACCTCGGACGGAAGTCGAGTTTGTTGGACTTGAACGATTGGGTCGTCGATGTAGAGGGTCCGAATCTCGGGCCAGTAGCAGGGACGGGAACTGTACCGATTGGTACTACTACCCAACGGTGGCAGCCCCCTCCTTCCCCCGCCTCCTCCCTTAAGACACGTCCCTTACCCCCTCGGAGGAAAGATATGCCCGAGCGGCTTACCAGCACTCGCGTAGCAGCAAATGCCACCGCCCCCTTGATCCAATTGGAAGACGTTACCCCTCCGAAATCCAAGTCCGCCCCGCCGATCCCACCGAAAAAGATCCCTCCCAGCAAACTTACGAACGATAAAACCATCGGGTCTGGTAATTTGGCTCGGCGGGATCAATCTGCATCGACCTCCGTTTCCCCGACGCCCCCGACGTTGCCACTTCCGAAGAGAGCTGATTCGTTGACTGTGGAACCACAGCACATTTATCCCCCTTTCCCCAAGTTGGACTCCGCGCCGAACGGACGAGGGAGACATGCAGCTGCGTCTTCTGTCTCTTCGTTCCACTCCGTCTCCCTCTCGGATAGTGGGGACACATGGACACCGAGTTCTGTTACCAGTTTCGCGTTTAGTCATCCCATGGACCGAAACGTCACAGGCAACACTAATGGGAGCGGTAACAACGGGAGTGTCCACGGGGGTGGTGACGACAGTGGCAGTCTCGACGAATCGTTCGAAAATGTTTCGACGATCTCAGATTCTCACAGTTATGATTTCGCATATGGAAGTCTCCCTCCCAACAAACCCCAGATCCCCCCTCGACTCCCCGAACGACCGAACAAGCCACGCACCAGCGCCTCTTCGAGCACAACGTCCATGGCACAGACAACAATTACGTCGCCGCCACGCAGTCCCGTCCTCCCACTTTCCAAGATATCAAGTACATCATCAGCGACGTCGAGCCGTCGAGCACCACCCCCGCCCCCACCAACCAGGAACACCCCTACTGCCTCCCGAATCACTACTGCATCCAGGACGTCTCCCCCGTCAACTTCTGCGTCCGATAGATCGTCGATATTGAGCACAGCAACCACAGGAAGTTCTTACACCAGTGGCAGCTCGCACACACCAACCATCAATGTTATGACCGGTGTGCAGAATCCACCTTTGAACAAATTTTCTCGACAACCCCCAATACCTGCCTCCGCGAGGCACAGATATGAGAAGGTATTCTACGCGAACATCGAGGCGCGGAAGAAAGCAAAACTCGACAAGTCTCAGAAACAGGTCCCTGAATTACTCGGTGTGCCTGGGGTGGGAAGTTCATCTCCGACGTCAATCAAGAAAGCTCGAAAGGCGGCTGGGTGGAGAGGCCTTTCAGTCGATCTCATCACCAACCCGGATGAAAACTTGCCTCCTCTCCCGCAGTCTCAGCCAGGGTCCAGGAGAGGTAGTATCGAGAGCATGGAGAGCGGAGGGGTGACAGAACGAGGGATGGATGACCGATTGGAGGGTGTGGTTATCAGAAGGATTTGGACGTGCTCGAAATTGGATCGGGAGAAGCTGAGAGCGATCTGGTACGATTCACTTCTCCTTCTCCTTCCCGTTCCTTGTTTCGATCTATTGGCCTTGAGTTCTGATGTCCTGTTTCGTATTGCATATAGGAATGACTGTGAAAGTTCTGATACTGGCTCGCTCAGCGTTGACGCTTTCGTTAAGGCAATGTGGAGGATTGATGAGGAGCTCCGGAAGGCGAAACTTAATCCATCTTCCTTTAGTCCGAACTATTCGAGGAAACAACCCAGGAGAATTGGTTCAATCTTAAGGTGATCATTCTTCCAACTCTGCTACACGGATGACATCTGCTCGAGTATTCCGATTTTCTTATGCACGCTCCGCCGAACATCGCGGTTGCGGTTTAATAACCCAGACACTCCTTTATAATTTTCTAGTTTTCCTGGAGGTCCCTCCTCGCATTAAATTATTGTCCCTTTGCTCTCCAATTACCCACGCTTTTCTCCCAATTATACCTTGTACATTAGATACACCTGGGAATCATCCCTTCATTTTTATCTTACGGACTTGTTCAACGATTGATTATGGGATGAGCGGCTGGCCGCCAAAGGTTTCGACCGTTTCGGTTTATCATGCCTAACGGAGTCTTAGGCCAATAGGATATACTGTCGGGTCATGCTGTCTACTACATAGTCGTAACGGAATCACGCCGGGAAGCTTCCCAGGGTAAACAAAGTTTGTTTTTGCTTTCCCTTCCCCTTCCTTCCTTTAATGGTCGCAGGTTCGGGCTCAGAATCGGGTGGTAGTGGTGGTGAGGATGGCTGCACCGAAGGCCCTTGTCCCCAAGCCGGCTGTGTGGGAAGCGTACCTCCCAAGATGTTTTTGAGTGACTTATTCCCAGAGAGATACTCTTTTGGTGGCCTGTTCGGTGCAACGGCCGGTAATTCCGGGAAGGCAGACTTGGATAAAGTAGGCGGGGCTGGAGCGTTCCTTGGTTGGGGTTCGATCATCGAACCGTGTTGCTGAACCTGCGGGCGGAAGCCGCTGTTAGAGCCCTGTCCGTTGCCTGTCCACGGTGTTGTCGGCTTCCGTTGAGGGCGAGAAGACCCCGGGGTCGACTTCGATGGTGATTTAGAAGTGGATGTTAGGGTAGGGAAGCTCGACGCCGCAGCGGCGACACGATCCAAAACGTGTCGTCGTGGAAGTGAAGATCGAGACGTTTGGTGCTTGGCGTTCAAAACCCTTCCACCAGCGATGCCCGCGTACTCCGTTCCAATAGAGGTCGGAACGAGTTCAGGGAACTGACCACGTTGCTGAAAGCGAAATCTCAATCACCAGTCCCCAATATAGCTGATCTATGGGGGTGAACGTACCTCAATCTTGAAACCATTCCACGTGCTTAGCAAGTCTTTCTTCTTATCCTCTTCATCCAGGAGATCCACGATGAGATTGACAAAAGTGGCAGAAGTGTCCAAGCTCTGGTCTAAAATATTCCAAATCGACGATATCAAGTCTCGAGCGGTCGACTCCGAGTTACGATAGGATCGCAATGAGAGTTCGACAGCGCCCACTGCTCGTGGTGGGTTCGCCGCGGTCGAAGCCATCTTTGTGTACAGGGTATGGTATCTCCTGTGACCTTGTTAGGATAACATGAACGATAGCGTCACATTTACTTACTCAGCGATCAGGGGGTCTGCGTCCGGAGGGGGAGCGGGGATAATAACAGGTAGGGGCGGCGTAGAACTAGGTGTCGGGGCATCCGCCGTCAATCCTGTCCCCAGCTCGCGTCGACGCACGTTTGGCGGTTGCCGTTGAGGCGGGGGATCTCTATCTCTGTCGCGATTTACCCCCACGCCTCTTCGACGGTGCCCACCATGGTCCTCATATTCGAAATCCGTCTCCAACCTCCGTACGTCGCGTCTGTCCCTGGATGACATCTCTGCGCGATGCACCTCGACCATGTGACCCTTCAGGTCCATATCAGTGCCAAAAACGACGAATTTCTGCTCAAGGCAAGCGCGCTGTCTACATGGGTGGTGTTCCTTCATAAAATGGATTTCCTGGGAGCCAGATTAGTCGACAGGCAAACGTCTCGGTAGCGCGAGGCCTACCAACGCATCGTAATTCATGAAGCTGGACAGAAATCAGTGACTTGCTCACTCATCATGACATTTGTACCCACTATTTGTGCAAAATCCCATTTCGTTTGCAGACAAAACATTCTTCATGTTTCTCCCGCATGTGCGCATACAATTCGTCGTCACCAGGTGTACATTCCCGACAAAACTCGCACATCGGATGAATTTCAATATCGACGCCTTTTGGTTTTGGAGGTTGTCCACGCAGTTGAATAGATGGTAAATGGTATGACAGCAAGTTTGGAGGATATGTTACGTGTTCGTGGACGAACATTTTCTTCGTTTTAGTGCAAAGATCACTGTTTGGAGGTGATTTAGACCGCAACCAGACTCCAGAGAGGGGGAGAATGTTCGTACCACATGAGTTGTCCATGTACCCCCCTGGTGTGTAACTTAAGGTCGCCCCATCCACCCGCGATATAATCACAGCTCCCATCCGGACAGTTGAAGCGTAGCAAGATAAGGGTGTCCTCCATCATCTCTTGCGTCTCAAAAAAGATGGATAATTTGGCGTCCTTATAGGGGATATCGTTTGGTTCGAACTCTGCGAACAATTTGGTGGGGCATGTCGTGAAGATCAAGGAAGATTGGAGTTCCTATCGGGAAAGGGGAAAAATCAGTTGTTAATTCGAATTGGTTTCTGCACGCGAAGCAAAGACGTACTTTGCAGAGGGTACAGTCTTGCCTTTTGTACAAGGCTCGCAATCGTAGTGCACAGACGTGGCAAGTTCGATGATTACATTCTGAGACCGAGTAGTACTTCACGGGCTCCGCGCAGATGAGGCACATTCCAGTATCGTCGTCCTGAGAAGTAGCATTCGTGTTTTCCACCACGGTGGCCGGTTTCGACTCGCTCGGGGTGGTCGTAGTCGGTGTGGCAGGCGTGTCAGCGGCGTCGGTACTTTCAGTAGGTGTGGGATCATTCTGCGACTTCCGTGGAGTCGATCCTCTTCCTCTGTGTCCTCTAGACCCCCGGCTGCTTCCCCTGCCACCTCTACCTGGTTTGGGCTTTGTAGTAGTAGCGTTGGTATTGGTGGTGGCGACAGAAGCAGACATAGTGCAGGGCGGGTTGAGTGAGTTGGAGGAAGCAGTAGCTTACTGAGATAAACCCGACGGCGTGATCGCCGCGGTTCCGAGTCTGATCAGAATGAATCATCACCGAGTAAAGGTGACAGCAGCTAAGGATGGGGCAGTGGTAAGCGATGTACGACAGCGTTCGTGCAGGGATTGTTGGTTCTTCTGATTTACCATACAGAAGTTTACGTTTCCGCTGGAGCGTCACTGGGGGTTCTGTTGCGGGTTCAATTTGCTCGCATTTGCAAGGAAGTTACAATCCTTGAAGACGAAGAAGAGGATGAGGTAGTCTGCAACAATAAACTACACCGGTCACACAAACAAACAACATGTGAGTTACAACTCCGGACTATCCACTCGCATTTGATCATCATCCTCACTGTCCTTCCACATTTGAACAACGGCCTTTCCAATTGCCCTCCCGAGGGCCGCCGCGAGAGGGACCGGGACAGCATTACCAATCTGTCTGAATTGCTGTTTCAAAGTGGGAGATGAGTCTGTGCAGCTAGAAAAGAGAACTACAATGGTACCTCGATCGCGGCAGATGTCGAGTGGTCAGATGAATCCCCAAACACATAGCTGTCCGGGAATCCCTGTAACCTAGCGTACTCCCTCACAGTCAGGACCCTGTTTTGCTAGAGCATGGGATCAGTAGGATAACGATAACTTTAGCACAGAAAAATACCCACATTTGGGTGAATCGTTTTCACGAGCGACGAAGGGTTTGGCCCATCTGTGAGAAGAGTTGAGATGTGACCGTTGCCATCAAGCCTACCATAGGCCTCTGTGGAGGGGGATTTCAGTATTTTACAGACAGTGAAATTTTGGCACAGACGAGTATAACGTTTGTATGGTTTCCCATTCCTGAACTCCGGGAGGAATTGTAGGTCCACTGGCAGGTCGCTGTGGTTGGCGCCTGGCTCGAGGGGAATATTGATGACTCTGGTGGTTTATAGGTGGGTGAGCTGGGTGGGATTGGTGGTTGTCATACACACCTCTCGGTGGTCAGTTGCCCAAACTTCTTTGTATAATGTTGGGACACTCTTGACTTTCCACCTCTTAGATGATACTGGTAGGTGTTCTTTGGGGGGGAGGGGTATTGTACAGGTTTTGTGTAGCCAATTTGACTAGCAGGTGTTGATTCATCCCTGTGTGGAGGTTAGAGGACCAAATGAAGCTATATTGGAATACAAACCAATTGAAGGCAGGCTGTAATGAAGGTTAGTGGTATTCCAACAAATACAGCTGAATTCTGACCAAGTCATCAAAATAGTTATCCACAGTGACTGCAGGCAAGGGTGCACACAAGCATTCATGTGAGAAGGGATGGTTACCTCCAGATCGTTGGATGGGTTGAAGCTGTTCCCCATTTACAAGCTTCTTTCTGGTAGCATGCCTGTTGAATATATGGGTGGGGAGAGGAAAATCTGGGAGTGGAACATCTCCCCTGGATGCAAGGATAATAACCCTCTCCCTGTTCTGGGGCACTCCATAACGGCCAGCTTGCATCAGGGCAATCTGGTGTTGGTACCTATGTAATCCTATCAGTATAAGTTGGGGATATTGTAGGGGAACAAACCCAAGGGAAGCCAAGGATGATGTGATAAGCTTAAGCATGCCTTGAGGTATACCACCAACAAATCTCTGATTAACAAGATCAGCAGCTAATGGATGGTTTATTATCCTTTCAACATTCTCCAACATGAAGTACTTGGGTTGATAGTACTCCACATAGCTGAGCATGTTGCAGACAAGAGTGACCCTGGAGCCTTGTGAATGGAAGTCCAACTACAACTAGGATAGGCTTGCCTTGGGTCATCCTGTCTCTGTGGAGGTGTTAGTATATGGGGTGGTTGATCTGAGGCAACCTACCTTTCTCACTGCTTTTCCACTAAATGCTTGACAAGGGGGTCCTATAGGAACAGTTCAAGGTTGGGTGAAGAGCAGTAAACACAAAACACACCTCCAAAAATAATGTCTACATCTCCTTGTTGTGGCAGCTGATGTAATTTGCCATCCAAAGCCTTGAGTAGGGAGTGGTTGATTGCATGAGACAGAAAGAGGTTACAATCTTGGTTGAAGACTTGAGTATCTGGATGGTTCAGACTGTACTTTGCTTAGCTATAAATTTAAGACTATCCATATATTTGGACTGACCTGTATGTGTTGGCAGCTGGCTCATTCCACTCTATGGCCCACAGAGTCTTGATATGTCCAGATTGTCCTAGCCCAGTTCCAAACCCACCTGCACCTAAGATTGTCCTGTATTAATACACTCCCAGGTAGTATTGGGAAATAAACATACCTGCAAAGAGCTCTAATCCCCTAAGTGGTTCATGAAATTGGAGGAATTTCTTCTCACTGCTGAGGAAGTCATGGTGTGGTTGGAAACCTAAGCTATGCTCAAGGTCTGCACCATGGACAACATAGTGATCTGGAAGAGAACACCAAGCAATATTCTCATCCTCTGACATAGAATGGTAACTTTTGGCCCAGCAGATCCCCTCCAACCTCTCACTTGGCAAGGTCAGGACCTTGGCAGTTGGGACTAGAATAACCTTTAAAAATTTGTTGAGTAAAGTGTTAGTAGGTCCTGTAGGGGTCACACATACCTCACTGAATGGCCCTAGAGGCTGATCAAGTCTACTATATTTCAAGACTTGAATCTCTTCTGAATTGGGAATAGAGAGGATTTGCCCAATATCATAGAGGTAAGAGTTGCCCTTTGGGATAAGATAGACAAAATCCAAAGGGTAGAAGGTGTGTCCCAGGTATGTCAGATAGGGAGAAGAGGGGGTGAGATGGAGGGTTGGAATCTGGGCTGAAGTTTCCAGCTGTGATGCACCACAGTTGTAACATGGCATTGGAGAAGTAGAAGCACTGAGAGCATCTTCTAAAGTCTGTTCTGTAGGGTTGATAAACCTGCAGTGGTCTTTATCCCAGATAAAACTGAGAATAGATTGGTCAATCCAAAATATGGTGGGAATATTTGGAATACCTTATGAAAAAATCATTGGGTTGGTGAATATTAAAGGTGGGGAGAGCAGAGGCATAATGGAAGGGCTGAATATTACATTTGCTGACAATAGCACCAATGTGAATATCAGCACACTCCATAATGAGATAGAGGGAATTGGGGTGGGCAGCTTCCTCCTGAATAGTATGAGATCCAGGCTCTAACCACTGGCCATGGAACATCATTTCCCCAGTTTGAAGATCTTGAAAGAAATACCAGATCTGTACAAACCTAAGCAGAGTGGTTAGTGAATTGCACTGAAAAATAAAACAATAGTCACCAATACTGATTTGCAAGTGGATTTATACTCTTGCTAGCAGAAGTAGCCTTGCTTCTATCATGATCCTCATCAGGCTCAACAAGAACAATGTCTTTGATCTGCAATTGTATAAGTAAATGCATGGGTTCCCAGGTGATGTACTTACCTGATAGAGTTCATTATCCACTCTGACTGACTTGTGATATCCAGGACATATCTCATCTGAAACCCATTGGATTCTTGGAGATGCTCCATGAACCTCTACTGCTTTCTTCTCCACAGAAGAACCCAGCCCAACAAGTGAATGCCCTTCCACCCTGAAATTCTGGTAATACTTGAAGAGCCTTCCACAGACCTGATCAATCTTGGGAGTGATGACTGTCACAGGTGGTTGATCAAGGACTGGAATCTCTTCAGGTAGTTCCCCATCAGGCTCCAGGCCAGGAAACAGTTTTTGGATTAAAGGGGTGCTGATTAATCCATCATAGGGCTTCTCCATCAGGAAATGCATGATGAATGATACCTACAAATCCTTAATGTCAATATCCATTACCATGCACTTTCAGCTCACCATGTCATCATCCCTCAGGCTGTCCTCAAAGATCTGTGCTACAGCAGGAGGATACACTGCTTGAATCTTCCTCTTAAAGGTGGAAACAGTGACCTGGTGATCCTGAAGGCAAGAACTGAGGAGCACATATGTAAGCTCATGGGCAAGCTCAAATTCCCTGAAGGTTTGAGCATAGGCAGGAGATGGTTTGCCAATGCTATACCAAGCATGCTTGGTTTCTAGCCAGATCCTCCTAAAAGTCCATATCATCAGGACTTACTACCCCTATTAACATTCAGGGACCATACTTGTCTAAAACTTTGTGTTCTTCATCAAAATGAAGGACATCCATAAAGCGGATAGCAGAAAGCCTGAGATACTGGCAATCCTTAGGGTCAGGGTCCAGCGTTGTATCGGCATCATCAACCTCATTCTCCATGACAGGAAGGACATAGCCAACAGCGCAGTAGGAAGACAACTGGGGCGAGTCCCTTGGTGCTAAGAGCGAACGAAGTGTAACAAGTTGCCCAGTTTCAATGCTAAACACTGAAAACTCAGTCAGTACCCTGACAGGGATGGTGTCGGTCCTCAGCGACCCGTCGTCAGGGTCTTCCCCAAAGATCTCCAGATTTTCGGATTCTAGGAGCTCGTCGTCGTCAGGGACATACTCGACTGGGGGACAACTTCGTGAGCACGATGTTAATTTTGGTGATGGTAACAAACCGACCAGGGGGCGACTTGGCCATTCCTTTGTACGACCGGTGGGGGTTGGTAGGGGAGCAGAGCAAGAGGTGTTTGAGTACAGCACGCGTGGGAAATACGAACTTGGGACGCGACTTGCGTCGCGAATACCGGGGGTTCAGACCATTCGGGGTCTACGCCGCTATGGACCAGTGTTTCCTTTTAAGGAAGCTCTTTTGAGATCCCACGCCAGATTCTTATAAACAATGGGAACGACGATTCTACCAAACAGAGCACAAAGATATGTACAAATTACGACACGATAGACGGCATAAAACCTCTCGCGAACCCTTTCAGTGTCCGTTAACCCCGTTAAATTGGGTGTGGCGACGGGACGGGGGTTGTTGGTCGACTAGCGATGCTAGTTCCGTTTGTCGGAGAGAGTACTGGCTGGGGTGATGACACTGGCCGAGACGATGCCGGACGCGGAGGAACAGGGGAGTTCGGTCGCAATGTTGGGGCTGGCGACGGAGAGATATTCATCGCGGCTGACTGGGGAGGGGGAGTTGCGTCCCCTTGTATATTACCGGTTGATCTAGACAGCATTCCCTTGATACGCTGGTTTGCCGGAATCCTCTTTGGAGCGTTAGCCGGAACCTTTTCTGAAACCACCGTGAGCAGCATTGCGGTCGACGCGCCGGGGATATTTTTGAGTACGGAGAGCTTCTCGTGCAGGAATTTCGCATCCGCCATAAGTCTGTCCTTTGCTTCTTGGTTCGGAAGCCCGATGGCGGTGTACTCCTCTTGAAGGTTGTGGTTTATAGCAGCCAGAACCTGCGACATGACAAGCTGAACAAACCCTTTGTCAGCCTCGCGTTAGCTCGCCAGAGGAGCGATACTGACTTCTACGATGGGAACCGACAAATAACGGGACAACAATTTGTGAAGCGTAACGGTTTCTTTGACAAGAACTTCCATATAATCGTTGATCCCAGGGTTTGCGGAAGGGATATCCCAGTCTATTGACTGTAATGAATTAATGTGGACTGCTAACCGGTCACCCATGATGGCAATCAGTTTTGCATGGATCTCGTTCTGGTGCTCTTGGTAGTCCTAAACGAACGAACGATTGAGCGGCGTGAGCGTTGGGCTGATGATGCACCTACCCTCTTAAGTCGGTCGAACTCAGTCAGCATAACTGCCTGTTGGGGGCTCAAGTGTCTCCTGAACGTCTCCCGAATATACGGTACCAGCGCGATGACAATAGACAATGATTGAGATGCGAGGGCTGGGGAGGGTGTCAGTAGGCACACTCCCCTGTATAGAAGGATCAAACGTACCAAGGTGTTTAGCTGTAATGACCCTCAAACCCGCAGATCGCATAGCACCGGCACCGAGGACCACCTGACAGGTCCTGGAGTTAAACGCTTTCAAGAACTCAATGATCCTGCTCATGGTATCTGTCGTCAACATCGACAGGTTCATGATTATCTTGAGGTAATCCAGTAGAAGGACAAGGGTTTCAAGCGTAGCGGACACAGCGAAATAGCTGATCCCTTCAACGCGAAGGTGTTTGCTGACCCTGCCGGAGATGGGTGAAGATGGGGCACTAGCTACGGTCGGCGAATTTGGAACGGAAAGGGGTGGGGGATCTGCCCCAACAACGAGCTCTGGTGGGTCACGGACGGCAGCCTCCACAATCGTCTTAACTAAGTGTTGTACCGCTTGCGGAACTTCCGATGGATTCCATTGTTCATCCTCCACTAGCCTTGCCGAACGTGATATCCGGTCTTGGTGGAATGCTTGAAGGAACGATTTCGCCTTTTTTGTGTCAACAGCGGGAAGGTACGTGGTGGTCGCGGTGTTCAACATACCTGACTAACGATGACACCGCGGAGGCCGACAATCATCCTGCGGCAGATGATTTCACACTTGAGTACAAAGTTCCACGAGTGGTTAAATAGGTCGAGAAACTCTGGTAAGGGTAGTGAAGTATGCTGTTCGGCGCGAGCGCTGATAGCAGTCGATGCCCGGACGTTTGCGAGTTCGGTCACAGATGAAAGGACATCAGCCAATTCTTCTCGTATAGGTTCGACATCTACTGGGTACTTGGGTGACCTACTCGAAGGGTTAGTCAGCGGTAGGAATCTGGGAGACCATACGAACGGACTGTACGGTTTCTAGGACTTCCATATATACTGCGTTCTGCCGTTGCGACCCTTCGATGCAGTTCAGAAGGGCCCCGAACATCGAGCGTAACAATTGGATGAATTCTTCGTGGGATTTAGAACGTATCGTCTGAAGTTCTTCGTTGCTGGCCCATAGTTCAATTAGGAGGTAGCTCGTGTCGAAACCGTACTTACTCGGGATCAAGAGAGGTCTCAGGGGTTTCCTCCACTGGTTCTTGGGAACCCACATACTACCAACGTGGATTGTGACACAGCTAGCAGAAGAAGTAGCATGTGACTTACGGGTTTGGCGCAATTTCTAACCACTGCCAAAGCCACATCTCTCCACGATAACGTTGCTTCCCTAAGAGACTTCGTGCGAAGGAGGCCCTGTAGGAGTGGCCGCAGTCGGTCTCTCAACGACTGATCCAATGCTTCGCGAGAGGGCGATTCGGGTATGCGTTCTACGAGATCAAGCCGTAGAACCTCAACCAATTCTGTAGTCAGCGAAGAGGCGATTTCGAGTGTCAATGTCTGTAGGTGTCCTGGTAGGGAAGAGAACGCCCGTAGAGATGCAAGGGGGATTCCGGCGTCTGACGGACGGGCGGTTTTGGGCGATGAACTCAGAGGGAGGGGTACACCGTTCTCTGCACGTGGCGATTCTTGTACAGGAGAAAGGACTCGTTCTGGGTCTGTCTTCCGAGTTGTTGGTTTGACTTGTGAGGAAACGAGGGGGTGGGACGTTGGATTCTCGTCCCAGAGATTATGAATCTCTTCGAGTACAGTCAAAGCCTCTCCCCACTGCCCTGCGCCGACCAGACCCTTGACGACGCCAGTCATTTCCACCACACCTGCTACCATTCGCACACCGGATTTGACAATTTCGAGGTTTCGAAGCTTCTGTTCAGCGTGAACGATTTCCAGTCCGCGCTTCGCATGTTTGTCGTCAACCTCCTTCAGCATCGACTTCAATTGTGCTATCCGCTGAGTACACTGTTCAGACTCTGTCTGTAGGTCCTGTAAGTTGGACAAGGCAGCGAAGAATGACGAAGACCGAAGCGAAACTTCGAGGATGAGATGTTGTTCAACAGTATCGGCGTGGTGGGATAGCTTCTCTATCAGGGGGAGGGAGTAGGCAAGCGAGGCAGCATCTAGAGAATACTGATCTTCTTCTTGACCTATTACCGCACGGAACATGCGAGGGTTCCCCAGACTGAATTGCGGGTCAAAGAAGACCGATGGAACGGAGTCGAGAGGAGGAAACTCCTTTCCAACCTGTTGGGACGTTCCCAGAAGGTCGTTCGAGGAACCCTCTAACTGTTGTGTAACATTCAGCCTACTCTGAAGAAGGTGGTTCCAGTCAGAGGCCACGTTCTGAGCGTACTGATCGAGTATTTTGCGGTTCGGTCGGGGTAGAACGACTGGGGTGACGGTAGGTACTGGAGCATGAGCTTTTGGAGGAGCGGATCGCTTTTTAGGGTTATTTACGACGGTAGATATCGCTACAGATTGTGTAAACACAAACTACTGTGGAGCTGGAGAGCCACGCACCGTGAAACCCGTGTTTACTGCTGCTCCATTCCTGTGGGACAGCCGAAAGCGCAAGCGAAGCCGAGGAGAAGCTGAAAGGGAGGTTCGCTGAGCCAAGGTAGTCCCCGTTCCCTTCTGTTGTTTCCGATATGACGCTAGCGGGACCCCTCCGTTGCGGGTTGTCCCATGCGAGTTTCCGAATGCGTTTGGTGGGTGAATCCGGGACTGCGGTGACTGGCGAAGTGGGGAGAGAAGAGATAGAGCCGTTCTCAGACATGGAGAAGGTGGTGTGTTCAGCTCTCAAGGAGACATGCACATTATGCAGGTCGACCACTGAAGTAAAGGTCTGGCGATCGACACATGTACCGCGTCAGTTGACAATCCAAAGTTCACTCTCTTCCTCATGACGAGCGTGATCCCAATCCCGTCTCCGCTCAAAGCTTTCTTCGCTCACTTCCCTCTCTACACACACCCTGCAATCCAAACAAGAGAACGCCAGAACTGCTCCAAATTACCAACTCTCTGGATTCATCCGCCTTTTGATCCGTCTTCCAATTTCCTCAGTTCCGACATCGAATGTCTCAAATGGCAGGCGTACATTGCTCTACGCGGTCTGCCGAGCATCTTAGTGAGATGGGATCTCCCACCAGACGCTGGGATTGACGGCCACCTGCCAAACCTCTGCACGTACTCTGAGTCTGCAGCAGATTACGAGCTACTAGACCGCAAGATGATACCTGGTTGGGTTGATACCCAAGTCCCAACAGACGGACTGGACGGTTTCAATGACGACGAAGCAAAGCTCGAAAGCGAGGCCTGGATATCTCTACTCGAGGGAACCGTTCATGCCGCCATGGTTCGTAGAACATGCTGCGTTCCTCAGTACGTCCTGACCCCTCCACAGATTCTAGCAGAACCGCCGAAGCCCTTGCTCAACAAATTTACTTCCTTCCAATTACCTACACACTCCCTCAGCGTTATTTTCGCTCAACCTCTCGCTCCTTTTAGCGGTTTGAGCTCGATCTTACCTCCATCTGGAACCCAGGTGGATGTATCGGGCGTTTTCACCGAGTACAAGAATGCAGTAATGGCCCTCTCCGACCGGTTAGGGGAGGAAAGGTGGTTCCTAGGGTCCAGGTCAGCCCCCCTTTCTCTTACTTTTGGCTGCCACCTCACCAGTTCTACAGCAAGCCCACAGCATTGGACGCTCTCGTGTTCGCATACTTGCACTCTATTCTCTCCTCGTCACATGAAATCCGATTCGAAGTTACCCACCGTGCAAACCTTGTAGCATGGCATCACCGGGTCCTTCACACTATTCGGTCGTGTTTCGTACCCCACTAGATTACTTTGCGTGGGAGCCGATGCAAAAAATATGGATACTCCTTGGAGATAGACAACAATGTGAACATGACCGTAGAAAGCAAGGGACAAAATGAGCTACAACAGTACAAGAAAGTTGTGAATGGACATATAGGATAATAGTGTGTCGACAACAGAGCCACTAAGTCCTGTTGATTATTTGGAGCTTCGTACCGTTCGCGGCTCGCATGAGAATTTCCAATCCCTCGTACTGTGGAATTCAGCACGTATAAGTCAGTGGTGCTCTTGTCGAGAAAGGATACAAAGTCTGCTTACCTCGGTGATAGTACTCATCAGGTCCATTTCCGTAAACCCGGCCGCCAGAACTCGAGCACGGACGTCAACCATGGATAACGTGCCCTCGTCCTCGGCTTCACTGTCCTCATCGACGTCTATATCATAATCTCTTTCCCTATCTGGTCCTCTGCCGAACCTCTTCTTCCGCACAAAGCGCCGTTTTTTGCCCTTCTTACCTTTATCGAACATGTCCCTGATGAGGCGGTAGACCCTACTCGCAGTAGATCTGTCGCCGCCGGCACCGTCTTCGTTACGCTCGTCTTCTAAGAGACTTTCTTTACTGGCTTCCATCAGTCGCAGAGCCTCGTCGACGTCAGCCTGCTCGACGGTGTTTGCGAAACGTAACCGGGCTAAGGCTTGGGCAAGACGGAGGACTCCCAGAAGTGTACGTGCGGAGGTATACGTGTGAGCCTTTCGCTGCTCTGACTCATCTTTAGAGGCTTTTCGGAGCTTGACGTAGGACTCGACGACATAACTCGAGACGTGTCGCGGTACTGTAGGTCGCCTCTGTCTGGCGAGAGCGATGTAATGGCTGCAGCGCACCCGGTTGAGTCAGCTTTCGGCTACTATCAAAACCGTCACGCACCGAATCAATGTGGGATCTACAGGATCATGCTCGAGCTGAGGGTGAGAATTGTGCATGTGCACATATGTAACGTGCTGAGCAAGCCGCTCGTCGTCGTCTCTTGATGGTCGATCGAGGATCAAGAACAAAAGGTCGAAACGGGACAACAGGGCGGCAGGTAAATTAATGTTTTCCACCGGTGATATCTTGGTGTTGTAGCGTCCGTACAGAGGGTTGGCGGCCGCGAGAATCGAAGTGCGCGCGTTCAAAGTCGTGGAGATACCAGCTTTAGAGATCGAAATCGTTTGTTGTTCCATGACTTCATGGATGGCAGTCCGGTCTGATTCTTCCATCTTGTCGAATTCGTCAATACAGCAGATCCCATTATCGGCGAGCACAAGTGCGCCACCCTCTAAACGAGCGTTGAGTTGGACAAAAAGATGGCAAACCGGGGAAACGGGAACTCACCCAAAACCATCTCGTCGGTCACTGGGTCTTTCATGACAGCAGCGGTCAGACCGACACCTGAAGAACCTTTTCCGGTAGTATAAATACCACGCGGTGCTACCTTCGAGATGTACTTTAACAACTGTGACTTGGCAACACCAGGGTCGCCCATCAAGCAGATGTTAAGGTCACCCCTGATCTTCATACCATCACCCATGGCTTTCGTCACACCTCCAACCAACAGCAATAACAGAGCCTTCTTGACGTCCGTATGACCGTAGATCTCCGGCGCGATGCTCTGCGCTAGCTTCTGGTACAAAGCAGGATCGTTTTTGAGTTGCCATAGAGCTCGCTCAATCGCAGGCGTCACTTCCATGTCGTCGTACTGCTTCTTCAATTGATGTGCATAGTGTGTGTCGAGGTACGTGTCGGTAAGGAGACCAGCGCGAACGGCTTGGAAGCCGGTATACGGAACAGGGAGGAAGATACCTCCGAGGTGTACCACGTCGCCAGGACTTAACTTACGCGTCAGACTACCTTGCAAGTGAATTGTCATGGATCGAGGGATGTGGCCAACGGGGACTTGATCCGTCTAATACCAACGTTGCGTCTCGTCAGGATGAGTGGCCACTCAAAATATGATTGGATTACCATTTCTTGGATTTTCGCCTCCTGGAATGGAGCAAACCGACAGGCCCTCGTCTGCATGTGTAGGGTACCGTGTATATGGTTCTTCTTGCATTCGTCCACATTCTGGCAATCTTGAATCGGCGTGAACTGTTTGTTCGATACCTCCTGGAAGGTTTCTGAACCGCAAACGTCGCAGGTGTACGCATTGACAAGGAGAAGTGGTTTCACTTCAGACACTCGAGTAACGATCCCCCGTACTGTGATCAATTTCCCAAGGTGGACTCCCTTGACCTCACGGACAGCCATGGGAGCGCGTTCGGACAGAGGTTTGAAATAGAGATTGCTAGAATCGTATCAGAATCAGAGTCGATGACCTGACAGAATACCCCACTCACTATCTTCGCAGCAGGTGGCTTGGAAATCCTTCCTCCATTCTCTCTTCCTGCATCCTCTCGTTCCTCTCCCGCCTCTGGTGGAGGATAACGTCGATGACCTCGTCGTGCTCGCTGATATCCTTTGTTGGTACAGGCATAAGTGCGTCAACAACCTCACAGAATAAGCCCGTGTAGCGTTTCGTGTTGTTTTCTATCTTGCCGACGAGATTATCCAAGCCTTGCTAATTGAGGGAATGAGGTTATCGAGGGAGCAGAATGTATGGAAGTGTCGTACGAACCTCTGCCAGATCTTCTAGGTCTATGAGGAGCATCTCCTGCTCTCGATTGGCTATTTGTTGCTAGAACACCGATCAGCCACACGAAATGGATGGGAGGGTCAATCACGACGAACCAGTTGCCTCATATACTTCAATCCAACAGTCTCTGACGGTAGGGTATCATCCAGGTGTATGTCTGCCAATCCAGCGGTCATCTCCTCTGTCTTTCCCTTGAACGTCGAGAGGAAACTGGTGATCTCCTCTATAGGGACGTTCAGAATAAGGCTTTCTGTGGTCAAATACCGCAAGGCTTACGCTTATCATCTCCGTAAACAATCCCGAGGTTAACCACCGCGAGCGACATGGTGAGTGGAGGGGGAGATGTTAAGTCGCGTGCGGACGCGCCGAGTTCAAGCCAAGACGCGTTTGTCACGGGTGTTACGGCTTGTCACGAAGTTCAAACCTCACAATGCCAAAATGGTCGCACAGTTAATTCCCCTGCCCGCCCAGAACAGTCCGTTGTATGCGTATAATAAATAAATGCGCCGTACACCTCCAGGATATTAACTAGGATAAAAAAAACGAGGTTAGAGGAATATACTACCGAGTCTGTGAAGCGTCCTCCCAACTCTCGTCCGTCCCTGGCGAACTCCTGCCACGACGGGATTGGTCAACGGGATTATCCCTGTACGGAGCTGCACCATTGTGTGGAGTTCCCGTGGACTGGGGATCATCATCGTCCAAGAAGCCAGCATGGAACCCAAGGCCACCTCTGAGGTCATGGCCACTGTGCAGTCCAGTTCGCTCATCAACCTCATCCTCGTCGTCTGAAACTTCTCCGAAGGCATCATATAACTCGCGGGTGCGTCCGGTTGGTTCTTGACGAATGGAGCTCATAGCGACTTCATCACCGGGGAGCGATGTATAGTTCTGTCTCCTCCTTGCTGCCCGTCTCCAGAAGAAGATGCCAACACCAACTCCGAAAAGAAGAACAACGGCACCAGCGCCAAATATCCACCCTCGTTCACCAAATAAGTTCGACAACTGAGAACTCAGACCTTCATCCACAGTCGGCACCATCGTTCCGGTAGAAGTCGGAGTCGTAGATGTGGTGCTAGTGGCAGGTTCAGGGGTTTTGGTGGGTTGTGAGAATGCAGGTTTAGTCGCCTCGCCTTCTGCCTGGCCGTGGTCACCAGGGAGGTGATCAGTAGGTTTGGGAAGGATTTTCGTTGTAGTAGATGAGTCGGGGTTTTCAGCATCGTGGTCGGGTGGAAGGGTGTGTTCGATCTGAGGGACGATGTACTCCTTGGCCCCAGCAGGGTCAATGACCGCGCCCCAAAGACTCATGGTCCAACCCAAGAACTTTCCCTGGTGCCCTGGATCCTCCTTGTCAAAGACCCTGATCGTCCAATCTCCGACGGGGCTCTCATCCCTGAATCTAAGATGAGCGCAATGTATGCGAAAAAGGATTTATGTTTATGTCACCCACCAATGCTTGACACTCATGAACCTCCAGCCCGGGAAACCAGTATCGGCGGTGTCGCCTGGCCTCGGTGCGGCAAGCATACTCTTGATTCCATTCGGGCTGACCAACTCCACCGATACATCACCCCTTTTCGAGTGCTCGATCCAGACTCTGACGGTGACGTGCTCCAGGGTTTCGAAGTTGTGTTCCTTTAGAGTATCCGCAGCGACGGTAATCTTACTGGAGATACCTCCAGGACCAATTGGCTCTCCTCCGCTCATTTCGAGGTTGGCATTCATAGCACCTTCAGAAAGTTGGACGGCGGGAAGGTGTATCCAAGCTTGTGGCTTGACGAGTTCCCACTTTTGGGCCTCCATGACGTACGTGTATCCATCGAGAACACCGTAACCATACTTATAACTGAAGGGTCGATCAGCAGCGGTTTTGTCCCAGTCTGGGTCGTTGGGGTTCACGGCCCTGCTAGTTCTGATGGCGATATGCTGGATATCTCGCCACGTTAACTCGGGCCTGGATCATAGTTAGTTATTTCTCCTTCGGTGCGACAGTTTGGGCACCCACCGAACACCAAGCGCGAGCGCGAAAACACCAGCAGCGTTAGGAGCCGCAGCGGACGTACCTCCGTGTCCAGATGAACATTGGTTGTGGATATCCGTCGTCACCTATCTCCGGATGAGTAAAAGGGAAGGGGATTGCAAAAGATACTGACGATGTGTTCACCACCTCCAGAACTGTAAGCCACGATCAAGTTTGCGGCACAAGCTTCCGAGTAGTATGGATGAAGACCCTGATGGTCGACGGCTGCGACTGTGACAGAATAAATACTGTTCGTGTAGCCGTCAAAATTACACTGGTCTTCATGGGATGCGCCGTTCCCACTAGCGTAAACAAAAATGGAGCCTTTCCCGCCACGTCCATTGGTGATACCGTTAACGATGGCCTTTTCGATAAGATAGCCGGGTGCCTCCATCGACTTTCCGTCATCGGGAGGTCCCCAGCTACAACTGAAGATAGAAGTCTCCTGGAAGCCGAAGTTGAGAGACGCGGCCTCGTCAACGTCGGTAATAGGCCCAGACAATATCCGAATGCCAGCGATTTTGGAGTCCCAGGCAATACCCACACCGCATGCGTCATTTTTAACAGCACCGATCTGGCCTGCACAGCGAGTTCCGTGGTGGTCATCAAATAATTTGGGGGTAGGGAGGTCCTCATGGTCGTTGAAATCGTGAGAGCCCTTAGCCCACTATTGTTCCGTCTGTGTTAGCGACTAGAAATGATATCATTACAAATAAAACCCACGAAGTTAGCAGCCAAATCAGGGTGTTCGTAGGCAAGTCCGTCGTCTACGAGAGCGGAAATGACGCCTTTTCCTGTGAAGCCCAAGTCCCAGAGACCAGTGACGTTCATCGAATGTTCAGGGTATGGTGTGTTTATCAGGTGCCATTGCTGGGGGAATGAAGGGTCGCGGATATCGAGACGTTCGGCGACGGCTTTCGCGGAGTTGGGGGAATCCGTGTCTGGCAGTATCGGCGGAGGAGCTCTTTTTACACGTTGGCGAAGCTCTTGTCTATCTAACCGCCGTATTGAAGAGGACAGCTCTCTTGCGTGTAGATTCGGTGTCGACCGTACTGAAAGTGAAAGATCTTCTGACGCCAACGATCGCAATGACGCCAAGGATGACAGAACGACATCCACACCGTCCCGCCTCTGAGTATGCTTCGGTATCCGTACCAGCCAATGGTTAACCAACTCTCCCGCCTGTTCGATGACCTCCACTCCCAGCGCCCGAGTGCAATCTTCTAGAGAAGCCCCAGCGTGGGGGTCATGTTCTAATACGTAGTAGTCGTGGGTGTGATAGAAACGTTTCGTTGGTCGTGCCCCCAGAACGAACGAGTGTGAGAGGAGTAAGATAAGAGCGAGTGGGAGACGCATCCTCGCCTGCGAAGAAAGGAGCGTGAAGAGATACTGGGATGGGAGATATGTAAGAAGGCGGATGTAGTGATTCAAGTGTTGTTGCGGCCCGATCGGGACTTAATGGTGGGCTATGCAGCGTCTCACGAGCACGAGGCGGAAGCTGCATCCAAAATACCGAAGCTGCGCATTCCATACTCGTAGGCTATAGCAATTTATAAAGTGACGATGTCTTGAACAGCGTATCTTACAACAGTCTCCCCGTCCTGTTCCTCTTTCCAAGCATTAAGCTTAAAATTCCCCAACGGAGTATCGGGTTGGAGGTCCGTCTCTTCCTGGCGAAGCCAAATTTCATGAATTTCAAACAAATTGCCAACCAGCGGCTTAAGCACTGTCTTCAGCTGGTGTAAAGCGTCGTCTTCATCTCTGCCGTTTATGCCATTGGTTAGTCCATTCTATATGTGGACCAGGATCACACGATGACCTTCGCAGGATGATAACCCAAATAAAACTTACATCAATGCTCCCAGCCATTGCCACGAACTCTTCTCCGTTTTCCATGCCCAACATGAATAAAAGTGAGTAACGGAATACCACGGGCGCTTGATGCACCATGGTCGAACAATCGAGACACGACTCAGCAGTTTTTGCGATCCTTCAACAACACATTAAGCGCGAACGAACGAGAAAAAACAACACATGGGACTGACAGCTTCTTGCAATCACCACACACGCGTAACAAGCAATCCTCTTCGTCCAAGGTAATCGGATAGAAGTCCAGGATCCTCGCCTTTACTTCGAAACAGGTTGGCAATTCTTCCATCGGTGGTAATACGGACACAGTTGGCAAAGGTGCCACCGGGTCTCCTAGGGGCGGCCCTATGGTACCTTCAACTGGCCTCTCCGTTGTGAGCGAGCGAGCCCTCGAAGCGGTGTCAGATCCAGTCATGGAGGATCCCAACTCTTTCTTACGTCTATAATCCGGTCAACTCCGTGACAACTTCTCTTCAGGTTCAACGTACCTCTTAACCTCAGCCATTCCATTGTGCGCCGCGTTTGCGGGGTTAAGCTTTTGGATCCGCCCACGATTCTCCTTGATATCACAAACCCAGGTTTCTCCCGTTTGCCGGAAACGCATCTTCTCGAGGAGGTAGTACGAATTCACCATTGGCATGTTCGACGCCCTCTCCGCCAGCGATCCCCTGACCCGAACTTTGACGACGCGTCCTCTGAGATGTTCGAATTTCGGCTCCTGGGAAAACGCCGATTTGAATATCTCAGGTACCAGGGTATAATCTGTCACATGAAGGAACATGTCGTCTCCATCGCTGGTCCTGTCGAGGAGCTATGAGAAAGTTTACTGTTGCAATCACCCAGGTAAATCTAACGCACATACCTCAACAATGCAATCAAAGAACGATTCATCAGGGGCATTCTCCAATGTCAATGGTACGTCGTTTCCCTTTTCGAACTCTGCTTCTCTCCTGCAGGTTGGTTGAGATATGGCAGCGGTGAGGAAATCAGGAATCACCTACTTGAGGAGCTCTGCGAACCTCAGATCTCCCATATCCTTTTCATTCTCCTTTGACAACTCTCGTATTTTTGGCTCCACCAGCTTTGCCTGCAGGTAATCCCCATGGTTCAACATACGGCAGTTCTCGAGCCGATAGTACCCCTTGTTTCTAAGGCTAGGGCCCCTCAAGGCGGCAGCGTCCCACATGTCGACTTTAAGAATCGTACCATCACGCCCATTGGGCCACTTATCGTTCTTAGCTAGAGCTTGATTCTTGGTGAAATCTGTGACGTAGAGACTGTATACTCCATTATCGTTTTTGAACCCCCGTAATACCTATCGTGAGGTGAGATATGATGTCTCGGGATATATAGGGAGAAATTAGGGAGAAATGATACCTGAACCGTACAGTCAAAGTATCCTCCAGGATCAGATTCATGATCCGTCTCAGAAATCAAGCGGTGTATCCGAAAGGTCGACTTCCGCGTTATGACGCTGACGCACTGAGCCACCGTATCACGCTCTTCTGCCCTCCTGTTCTCGATAGTCTTCCACCATCCCGACAACCGCTTGCAATATAAAACATCACCGGGTTCTGGCTCGTAGAGCGGTCTTATTACCGCTCCTCTGCCTTCGTCAGCTCTGGACTCGCGTGGTGTATCACCAAGGTCGCCATGCGTTACCGACTCTGTGACTGGGTCGTATATCGCCCACTTGAGTTTGTCACAAAAAATCACTGAGCCGTGGCCTCCAGACTGATGATTCTACCAGCAGAAGATTCAGCGAGATGTACGAGGGCAGAAAATGTTGACAAACCTTAACTTGCTTGATCCCTTTCAAGATGAGAATGTCACCTTGCTTTGGAGACGGAAGCCACTCCTTATAACGCTTTGCAAACATTGTGATTCCATGGCCCATCGGGCTTACAGCTGGATCATCCGCACTGGGGTAAGACGGATCAGACAGATGAATGCGCTGTGAGAGTTCTTGGTCGTGTATATCAGCTAAATATCCCAGAGGTCAAAGCGGGCAGAAAATTGAAATACCTTTGGTTCTAGTTTCTGCCACGCCGCGAGAATTAGTCACCACGCCGATGGTTGAGTACAACTTCCTGGTGTCCGTAGAACATGATATGTCGCTCAAAGGTGTGAACGGGCCCTAACTTCTCGTCAGAGTGCATCAAGAATCAAGACTGCCGGAAAACGCACCCAACCAGCCCTGAGACTGGCGGTACCCTCGTTTGACTCTGAAGCCTGCGGGGGAGGAATAGGAGTCCCAGGACGCGATTCCTCTTTAATTGTAAGGTCAATGACCTCCCTCTTGGGTGAATTTGGACCATCGCCAGAAATTCTCGAGGAAGCAGCCTCCGCATCACCTTGCTCCGTTGCTGGGTCTACGTTATCGGACGGGGGACCTGACGGTTGGTCCAACTTCGCAACTTCTCGATGACCTTGCCGAGGCCTCCGTTTCCTCCCCTGGGACCGCTTTTTGCGGTGCACATCCTCGGGCTGGGGAGCGGGGGGACTGTTTTCGGGGAGGGACTCGATTTCCGCAGGTACAATGTCGGGGCGATGCGGTACCTCTGCGACACCAGCGAGAAGGGGGGAACCCTGTCTTGGAAGCATTTCTTCAGGAATAGAGAAGACGGTCTTCCTCCGTGTGAATTTCTTCCGCTTTTCCTTCGCTAATGCGGCCTGCTTTTCTTCTGCTTCATCCAAGTGTCAATAACTACGAGCCACACGAAGGCACCGAAGGTCACGCACGTGTCGGAAAAGTGATAGAATGGCCCACCATACTCTTTTCCACATACTTCAGTCGACATGTCTTGTCGTAAGTTAGGGCGAAGGGGAGATTGAGCGTGTTTTGCTTGGACTGTTCCTCCACCTCGTGTATTGTCGCATCGGACAGATACAAACAAAACCTATCCCGGAGTTTCACCGTCTGTAGGAAACCAGTGCAATCCCCGGTGAAAAATGCAGGAAACCGTGCCGGATTGAATCCAGCCTCCGTCATTCGTATGTCCACAAGGGAAATCTTTCCAGGATCTGGCCAAACTATCACCACCTCAACATAAACAAACGCTTCTGGATCAAGGGGTGGCTGTTTCTTGAAATATATGGGGATATCTCGTGCAGGAACCTGGGTTGCCATATGATTTACCGGCTGACCAGGATTCCTCCGCTTCCCCGGCTTATGACCATCTGGAGGGGGCATGGGTCGCTTAGACATAGCTCTAGCAACAGTTCCAGGAGACGCGTGAGGATGAGCAAGCGCAGATAGACACGAGAGCGGCCGGATCACAACGCTGAGCGCGTTGACGCCGAGGGGGGGAAAGTGACAGAAACACACTACGAATCACATGACCGATTGAACTTTTGATCATGGACCCCGACTCCTCTCTCACTGACCTCTTCAGAAATGCCCTCGCCGACGCAATCAAGGCTTCGAACCTGCCGACAATCGAGGAAAATACACAGGTTACCTCTTCCTTATTTATCTTCGCGTTTATGCGGTGAATACTGAGGCGCGGATTTGGATCTTACAGGACTTATTAAGCAAGATTCTCGAGACATTGAGGGAGATCGCGAAGAGGGTTGAACTCCTCTCTCTGTTTAGCCCAAACGAAACCTTGGAGGATATATCTACGAGGAACTTGCCTTTCCTATTCGTCCCTTATGTTTTGGCCGAGGTTGAGAACCGGGTGCGCACGAGCGGAAGCCAGGAGCGCTTGGCCCGGATAAGATCCATCCAGGTATATTGCGTCATCTATGTCATAACACCTGATATTCACTGCGCCTTTGTGCGTAGGATCAGTATCATGCCTTTCAAAAGGCTCTCCACACGTACGACGTCATATCGGAATCACTGAACTCAGTCTACCCCAAAAGAGCAATAAAAGTTGCAGATCTTGCGAAACAACGAGAGCTCAAGATCAATCAGTACAAACAGGAGAAAGAATTCCGGAGTAAGATAAACGTTCGTCGAGATTCTTTGTCGTACGACCACCTAACACTTATTTCGATTCTTACAGGAAATTAGGAAACGGCAAGGGCAGAAGCCAGCACCATCCGAATCTACGGATTTTGATCACATCGCGTCTCTCTTGCCTCGGAGTGGCGCTGGGGACGAGGACGACGAATCCGAATGGGACGAATACGTGCGAGAGATGTCAATCCACCTTCTCCGGCTGTTTTGGATCCAAGTATGGAGCCATTTGGATAGTCTCGACCAGGAGATAGAACTCCTTCGCAATGCGCCGCCCTCGCCCGAGAACAGGCCGCAGACAATAGCTGAGAAGGATGCGGACGCGTGGCGACTGGACATGCCACCACCGAAGAGCATGTTTGACAGTCGTGGTCCCCTGCTCGACCAAAGTGGCAAGGTAGATATGTGGCCTTCTATATCTCATTATCATTCCTTATATATATTTCAGCCCCTGAGGCCATTCACGATACTTCCTGGTGGTGCGACTGATAGGGCTCGCCTTCAAGGAGAGGTGTTCCGGCCTGATTACCGCCTTCCTACTATGTCCGTCGACCAATACCTGGAGATTGAGCAACAAAGAGGAAACATCATCACAGGCGGAGGGTGAGTTCTGCGGCTGACGGATTGGTTAACCTCTTCGACAATTATTCCACAGGCCTCAGTCAGAGCAGGAGCTCACCACGTCAGAGAGGTTAGCTCTTGATGCAGAAAACGATGGGACGATCTTCAGCGAACAAAAACAGGAAGAGAAGCGACAGAAGGATGAGAGTTGGGCCAGGTATACTGACACTCACCCTAAGGGCGCTGGTAACACGATGAATCGGGGGTAGAGGAAAGCAAAAAGAAGTCTTAACACTCGAAACCAATGGAAATTATACACCATGAATATCTAGATTACATCTGAGGGGACAGGGCATCAGCATGCACACTGCGAGGCGTCAGGTACGTCAGCGTTGGCCGGCGTTGTAACGTCGATTTCTGGTTGAAGATGATCAGCATCCTTCAAGTCCAACGGACAAGCAAAACGCACTCGTATTCTGTTGCTCCGCAGTCTCGTTGTCCTTCTCCATACCAACCAACGACATAGCAATCTTCTTGAATAAACTCTTGACATTGTGCCCCGCCTTCGCAGATGTCTCCATGAACATGATGTTTAATTCCGCCGCTTTGGAATTGGCCTCCTCTAAGGTGACTTGTCTGTGAAGAAGACGTGGGCGTCAACGAACGCACATCAGTTGGTGTTGTCTGTGCCCACCGTTTGTCCGCCAAATCCGCCTTGTTACCAACCAGTACGACGATCACGTCGTTCCCCCGCTCCGACCTCACGTCGTCTATCCATTTGGATGTTGATAAGAAGGAAGCCCGGTCTGAGGAACGCTCTAGTCTAAGCTGCTCAGCTCGCGGAGATTGACAACTACTCACTGGTAATATCGAACACGACAATTGCCACGGAACAATCCCGAATGTAAGAAGGAATAAGGGACCTGTATCGTTCCTACAGTGTACACAGGATCCAACGGTCAGTATGTCCAACGCTCTCACAGCCCATGCGTTTTGTAGCGCACCTGTCCAGCAGTGTCCCATAATTGTAACCTCACTGTCCGATCCTCCAAATACATGGCCTTGCTCAGGAAGTCTATTCCTATCGTGGCTTGGTATGTGTTGTCGAAGGTGTCATACATAAACCTGCCCGCCATTCAGAGAAAGTGAGCATACAGCCGTCGGCCACGAACGCGACCATAGCGCCGAAAGTCGGATGACCCATAGGATACAATTGAGACTGACCGAGTGATGAGCGACGTCTTCCCAACGCTCTGGTCACCCAAGAGCACGATCTTGCTCCGCTTCAGGGGCGGTGACGAGAAGTCTGGCGTTGCTGGGGTCGTTGAGTTGGACATAGCGTGGCGGGAAAGTTTAAGCTGCGCCTAAGGTGGGAGCGCCACCTAGTGACGGGGTTACGCCGATCACTCAACCTGAAGTGAATATGAATGACCGAGCACGACAAAACCCCTGATATACGCCCCGGAGTGAAGAATCGAGGGTTAGGAGGCGTGGCGGGCGAGAAAGAGAATTTCGAGATTCTATAATCCAACCACCGTCATACTTCCGTCAACAAAATTCTTATTTAAAACCTATTCTGACCCGGTCCCCGAACACATCATCGTGTGTTGAGGGGGGCTTTGTTGCAGTGTTTTTAATTATATAATGGAATATCAAAGATACATTAAGACAAAGAATGTAGGTACTGGAGCAGCCGGAGATAATCAAAACGCAACGCAGAGCAGACGCGAGAGAACAAGATGGGAAACGAAAGCAGTAGACAGCGAAAACAGATCAGTTCGTTTGTTAGAGGCATTCATCCGAGAAAGCAGGATCACGGTCAGTTTCTTCTCGTTTAGCACCAAGAACCGTCGACAGCATCGAGATCAGCTAATGATTCTTCGCAAAGAAGGGTCATGTTTTCTGGGATTTCCATGGTAAGGCTGCTGCCACTAGAACCAGAACTAGGACGAGAGGAGACCGGGGAAGCAGAAAAGGGACCAGAGGCATAAGGAGAATCGAGATCCAGCACAGAACGAAACTTCGATTCTGTAGAGAGCACGCCATGTGGAAGACCCATTCCAAGGAGATTCTTGAACGAAGGGACCGAAGTCACAGGACCAGACAAGGACTCAACCAAAGCGTTCGGGATACGTTGATCCACCAGGTACGACATGTCCTCCGGGATACAAATGGCGCTCGCGGAAGATGTGGACGGATTAACACCTGGGCTTCCCTCGAAGCGAATACCGTTCGAGAACTTGTGGACAGGTGAAGCCCCTACCCATGGAAACGAGTTAAAAGTGTACGAGAGTGAGTAAACCGAAACACGCACAGATATCACAAATAAAATCAGCAATCCTTCCGAGTGACATGGAGGTCTCCAACCTCCCCGGCGCACCAGTAGAAACAATTTCTGGGTCTCTCATGAACCCGGTGACCTGATTCTTCTGGGCTGCCGCCACTGCCTTTCGGGCACGAACTCGAGAGATCACTTCTTCGAATGGAGGGATTGGTGATCCAGAACGAGATTCGATCGGTGAAGGGGGAGCGATCTGGTCCATCAACCATGGCAGGTCCTCTACGATCTTGAGGTCGTCTAAAGAGGAGGTAGGAGTCAAATCGCGAGTGTCATAGGCCTCAAAGGTGGGAGTAGGGCGAGAGAACTG
>Ga0307512_10000956_pt1 | contig 42536 bp, 43 predicted proteins | sample 14_EM_MG_FD_200267 | JGI IMG/M metagenome (GOLD analysis project Ga0307512, IMG submission 200267) | Populus trichocarpa ectomycorrhiza microbial communities from riparian zone in the Pacific Northwest, United States - 14_EM | ecosystem: Host-associated > Plants > Roots > Unclassified | place... | reverse complement strand
TGACCTTAAAGTGATGGTTCGCTTAAAAAATCGTCGATTTTTGATGGGGTAAGGCCGTTGCCACGCAGACCTATAAAACCGGCCGGGTCCAAAACTGGAACCGTTGCTAACACTACCGCCGTCTCTCTCCTCTAACACCGCACCATTCTTTTAAAACTTTTCCACAGTCTCTCTTTTTGGGTAATTCTCCGATGCCCCGTCGTCTTTGGCTGTTTTGGCAGCTAAACTACCATACGTGTCATTAATATTTTTGTACCGAAGCTTTCCGTTGAAATGGAGAAGATCTATGGTATTGTTATCACTAACTCGGAGATGATGATAACGAGTAAACTTTTTCATTGTAGACACAGCAGTAGTTTCAGTTTTAGGGAGTTGATTCGCAGCTGATCGCTCCCGTCACCATTTCCCGAGCCCATATCATCCGAATCATCATCATCATCGCTTGCACTGTCGGACAATTTCTGAACCTCAGGCACCTTGGCATTGTCATTTTCTCCTCCCGAGGTCGGGGCTAAACGGAGGCTATGTTGTTTTCCTCCACCTCTGCCTCTGTAGCCGCCTTTCTTGCGACCGCCATGGGAACCCCTGTGCCTCTCCTCCTTCTCCTTCTCCTTCTACTCTGTGCCTTTGTTTGCGGCCGCTTTCTTCTCTTTCCATGCGGCCAAGACCTTTTCCTTGTTTGGGCATGTGCGAGCAGGGTGGCCCACTTCTCCACAAGCGTAACAGCACCGGTCATTGCTTCCTCCGCCGCCAGCTTCTCTCTGTTTGCCTTCCATCGGTTCGAAAGTTAATTGCGTCGGTGGCTTTCTGGAGTTAAGCATGGCATCCACTCGAGAGACGTGCTCCATAACGTCGTTGAGCGACGCTGTAGGCTGACTTCCTAATTTCTCAATCAACGCCTTGGACGCTTCTGGGTTGCTCTCAAGTTTGAACTGGTATGAGTCACGAAGGCGTTCGTCGGAGAGTGGCGCATGGGGTTCCATCTGGTGTCGAAGCACTCGGAAACATGCATTAAAAGCGGAAACACGCTCGTCACCATTGATTCGTGGTGACTCCCAATCCCGTTTCAACCTGGTCACAGCATCGGGAGGGATAAAGGCCTCTTTCACTGCGGCTGAGAAGTCTTCCCAAGCTATGTCTGCACTTGCGTGTGCCGGGAACCGGTGGTTGGCCCAAACTGCAGCTTTGTCATGAAACTGAAGGAGTGCCGCAGCGGCCCAACCGGTTATCAATGGAATGCCACACTCGTCTGTCAAACCTAACTCCTGGGCACGACGTCCAAAGTGGCGGTGCAGGGTGGACAGGAAAGAGGTGACGGCATCTAGGGTTCTCGTACCATCGTAAGTCTGCAATCCGGTCGTCTTGACATTGAATATGCGGTTGCTGGAGATAGTTTGGAAAGTGCTGATGGGTGCCGAGTTAGCCTTCACTCGAATTAAGGCCTTGTTTGTAGCATTCAGTTCCATCATGGTGGAATCCATCTGTTCCCTGATCATATCTCTCTCGTCATCAGTGGTTGCCAACGCTTTCCTGGTTTCTTCGACTTCCTGTAAGGCTGAGCCCAGTTTGGCTTGCATCGACTCATTGAGCGCGTTCTTTGCAGTGATCTCTTGTTTCAGCTTGAACATCTGCTTTGCGCTTGCATCGTCCAACAGGAGTGGCACTGCATTGTCTTTTATGTCGTCGGAGGCATGTTGTACCATTCTGTCGCACTCTGCCTGTTACGCCCCGAGGGCCTGCACCATGTCGTCCAGTTGCTTCTGGAAATCGACAAGTTCATCTGCGACAGCATCCTGTTCCTGATCGGCATTCTCACACATTCGGATTAGATCTTCGACTTGTTCGCGGTACTCATCTCTGACCACATGGAACCATTTGGCGACCTCGTCAGGGATGTCCTCCTGCGCGACTACCGGCGGGTAATTGATGATCTCTTGTCGGCGGGCTCGGTCGTCATTGGTCCGCTCCTTGGGGACGCTGAACCCCTCTGGCCGCGCATCTGGGATGACGCTGCTAGCCCTGGGAGCTCTCAACATACGCGCCACTTCTAAGCCATCATCCATTCTACCACCAGCGGGGTTAAGGCGTGCAGCAGCAGGCATCGTGTTTGTCATTATGGTGTGTAGTTGGGGCGAAATTCATCTTTTTCCTTTTCGGAAAGTCGTCTTTGATTGTTTTAACTACTGTCCCTCAAATCAAATCGGGCTCCGGCACCTATAAGGTGCAGGAGAAGCCAATATGAAAGTGTTGCTACCAATGTAGTAGTATGAAGTGACGATAGTGTATTCTCTATCTAAGCGAGCGATAATTATCTTGTTGCCGATCCATGCAATTGCGTGGATACGCACGTTCCCCTTTCTGGTCCGTGCGTCCCGCAGAGCCGCACCTTATGTCCACCTTTCCTCTCTCTCCACATGAACCCATTCCGACATATGGTCACAGTTGGCCAAAACGCCAGAGTGATCTTTCAAAATAAGAGACCGACAGAACGAGAAGAAACGGTGAAACAGCGATCAGAGGGCGATATGGAACACGACGCGTTGAATTCACGCCGGGCGCAGAGTAATCCGCCACCGGGGTGTCTCTGATGGCTCTGACGGAGCCATTCTGGCCAGCCCGAAATATGTTTTGCTGATGTGGAAGGCCGGCCCGGACTCAATTCAGCAGTTAGTTAACTCGCAACCATGGGAATGTGACAAGGTGACTTTACCTTTGAAGCTCTTAGGGAGAACTTGCTGGTGGCGGTCGATCGGAAGGGAGGTAGGCCAGAAGCTGAAGCTCCATTCAGGGGTCAACTTGAAATGGTGAGAATGAATGGATGACAGACAATCCTAGGTGTATGCTGTACTCGGTGTATGCTGCACTCAGTGTTAACTCATGATGATGGCATGGAGAGATAGAGAGGGATGACTTACCTTTGTGTTCTTGCGATGATGGTAGAGTTGTGGACGAGAAAGAGAGAGATGAGGGATCAAGATGAGAACAATATGGAGGATACGAGCGGCTATGAGAAATCAGGAGTAAGACTTGCCTGATTGGGTTTGGAAGACCTCATATCGGTGTTATTACCCGCCGGATTGGGACTCGTACCTGCTGTATAGGGCATGGTCAATTGACTCGCACACAAAATTCTCTAAGTCCCAGTTTCTCATGAAGATTTCCCCCATCTCCTCTGATCTCTCTCTTCCTTGGGCTCAACTCTACCATCACCTAAGAATATGAAGTTAAGTCATCCCTCTCTATCTCTCCATGCCATAATCATGAGTTAACACTGAGTGCAGCATACACCGAGTACAGCATACACCTAAGATTGTCTGTCGTCCCTTCAGCATACACCAAGTACAGCATCATCCCACGATCAACAGTCCTCCGCTCCCAGCCAGTCCCTCATCTCTTGGCGGATGTTGTACTCAACTCTCTACATTCCCATAATTACAAGATAACGAATGAATAGAGTCTCAGCTGCGGGCGTGCCTCCCTCCAAATCGACCGCCTTGCAGTACTCCTCCAATCTTGCTCGATCATAGCCTGCAAGTCCATCTCCAAACTCGGTTGGTCACAGCCTCAGAGTGCATCTCCAAACTTGATCGATCACGGCCTCCAATTGCATCTCCTGAGTTCACTCGATCTCGGCCTCCAAGTGCATCTCCAAACTCGCTCTATCACAGCCTCCCAGGGGATCTCCAAACTTGATCGATCATGGCCTCCAACTGCATCTCTGAGTTCACTCCATCTCGGCCTCCAAGTGCATCTCCAAACTCGCGCGATCACGGCGTCCCAGTGCATCTTCAAACTTACTCGGTCACGGCCTCCCAGTGCATCTCCAAACTCAGTCGATCACGGCCTCCTAGTATATTGTCAAGGTGGGATGGTGGGTGTACCGAGAACCAGGGGTAATGGAAGTGGAATGAGCGACACGGAGTATACATTTGGGAGACCCTGGGGTAGACAGACAGCATCTCATTTTCATCTCATCTTGTCATACAATGAAAATACACACTCTATCTTTCCCAACTTTTTGTCTCCCTTGCTCTTTCTGAGATTTCATGGATTCTGACTGCCAGGTAGTATCATAACTTTTCACCGTCCTACGCTCCTGAAGTTTAATGTAGAAGGAACTCGAGGAGAGATTTTCGCAGCGTCACTCATTGCATTGCAATCCCAATGCAAGAATGTACCCAATGAACCCATTCCGACATATTGTCACAGTTGGCCACAACGCCATAGTGTGTGTTTAAAATAGGAGACCGAAAGAGCGAGAAGAAACAGCGAAATGGTGATCAGAGGGTGATTTGCAACACGACACGTGGTATTGACTCCGGGTGCACAGTGATCCGCCACCAGGGTGTCTCTGATGGCTCTGACGGAGTGCGTCCACTCTGACACAGCCATTCCGCCCGGACGGAAATGTTTTTTGCTGATAGAGGAGAGATATGAACCTGTGATGCAACCCTTGCACAATGGAAGCTACTATAGTAATTAGTGTTGGCAACAGGTCCGGGTAACCCGCCAGCGGTCTGGGTTGTGACTGGTGGTTTGGTATGGTTCGGTTCCAGACCCGGCCAATGACCCGACCCACTTTGTCTTAGCAGGGTTGTTACCCGGTACGGACATAAACCCGTGGTTTTTTGGCCAGGTTGTACCCGGACTGCGGTTCCATAATCCGGTTCCTGCAACTTTGGCTCCAATTAAGTATATGTGTTGTGATCGTATCGTGTCATGATCAATATGTAGATTGTACACAATTAACCGCTCATTCACCTCCCCCATTCAGATTCGCAATCCAGCCAACACTCGTTGATTGGCTTTGAAAAAAAGGACAATTTTGGGCGAAATTTGCAGGTTTTTGATTGCGACTGAACGAATACTGATCAGATTGCAAATCTGAACGTGGGAGGTGAAAGAGCGGCTAGATCTGCACAATCTCTGTATTGATCATGTCACGATATGATCAGAACTCAGATACTAAATTGGAGCCAAGGTTGTGAGGTTATAAGCCGGGTTTTTGGTAGTAAAACCGGCCCAATTGCAACGGTCTGGGTGTTCATGTGGTAAGACCCATTGCAACGGTTTGGTTCCGGTTCCAACCCTCACCCGGAACTGTACTTGGGGGTTGGAACCATTGCTAACACTAGTCGTAATCCTCTTTTTGGCCTCGAAACCACTTATATCGTCCCTATAAGCGCGATCCAAGGCGCTGTACACCTTGTTCTGCTGACGCCACAGCCAGATAGCACACAGTTGTACTTGAGCAATACATTTGACTTGAATGCTTTCGATTTGTTTGAAATATAGATTATTCGATTGGATGCTTAAAGTAATTGTTGCAGCAATATCCAGAAATCTGATTAGTGTTTACTCTGGGTGTCTTAATTTTTGTTATGGGAGTTGCGCAAGCTTGTGTATAATCGATGTCTCAAGGGATTAAATAGTTAAAAATATTTTTGAAATCAATGGAACAGTTCAAAAAACTGTCAAAATGATTAAAATCTAGAGGACCAACGTGAAAGAAACAAGTCCAGTAAATTAACTTCAATGACTAAACTAGTTTTTGAAATGTCATAACGACGCGATCACATTGTTGAACGCTTTGAAGCATGGTGGAAGATTGCAAATAAGTTGCTCGGATTATTTGCTCAGAATGTGCAGAAGGATTGGTGTGTGGGGTCCATATTCAGAAACCAATTTCGCTTTTTGCTGATGTGGGAGCAAGCTTGTCAGAGTCATGAAAGTTAGAGTGTGTGCTTGTCAGAGTTGCCCAAGCAGGTTTGTCAGAGTTAAAGAGTCCATGTTAAAGATGTGAAAGGAGATGTCAGAGTAGTAAATAAATAAGTAATTGTGATGAAGGTATAGTATAATGCATGAATTGCAGTATATAATACATACGCTACAGTTGAATTACGGTAATATTTCAGCTGTTGTATAGGTACATTACAGGTGTATTATCGGAGGTTACAGGAAATGGCTCTGGGGTGTTTTGTATTATTTGGTGTTATCGATGTTACTGGAGGTTACAGTAGACCATATGGCCTATGGTAGATTACATGTAACGGAATGTCTGGGAGGTGTACTTATATTATCCAGATTGATTTATATTTTGCAGATAGACTTTGACAACTGACCATGGGTTCTGACAAGACAGTGTGGTTATACAAGCAGCCTCTTCCCAATCACCAATAGTGCAGATCTAGCATACTTGATTATATGGCATGTCATACGTAATCATTTTCACTATTACACCAAGAGTACTTAGTTAGCACCCCAAAGTAAAGTGGTACGATACAAATACTACTATATGCTTACCATGTGTTACACATTTGTTGTCTGTATTATGTATAATGGCTCTGGGCTGAATTCCATTATCCGTTAGTATGGCTGTTACAGGAGACTACTGGAGGTTATATAGCATATGGTAAATTACACATGGCAAAATGACTTTTTTCTAATGTATATATACTGGTAAGGTTGACCACAGTGTCTGGAAGGTTTGCATATGTCTTCTGGACTATTTTACATTTTGCTGACATTCAGGTGCAAAGTTAAAGAACATGTGTGTGTCAAACTAGTTATCATCTAGATCAGATTTGAGTTTAGACTGCAGTCAATGCCAATATTGTGTATTTTTTTAAAAAATCTCGACATTGACTTAGATAGCTGTAAACTAATACCCCTCAAAGGCTCAGCTCTCTGGAGGTAATTTGAATTTTTTATAGAGTGATGTCTCCAGGCCCTCTCACCTTACTTTTTTCATGATCTCAATTTGGATCAACTCATAATTTCGGTTAGTATAAAATCACGTGAGATCAAGGCCGGGGTATGAGGCCACTGCACCACCAGTTAAAAATTTGTGTACTTAGTATCGGTAAAAACTCGATAACTCACTAGCGCATTAGTTATACCGGTATGGCAATACCAGAAGTCGTTTGATGAGAGTTTCAGAGGAACAATTATTGCGCCTGTATCGTCCTAGCACCCACCTGAGGAGGTTTAGTTGCCAGACTCGCTAGCGAGTTACTCGAGTTTCTACGGTATGATTCTTTATGAAAAACATGGACGTTCAAGATGGGCTAGAGTTGCTTTTGAACCACTCACCAGCTTTTCACGGGTGATGGACTAGCCAACTGGTTTATAGATACTTAAGTACAGCCGTCTGTGCTTCCATAGGAGACGATTCTTAGTCCAATGTCAAGGCAAGATATGTAATGCTTCCTCATATCTCTAGCCATTGGTACTGTCATTCCTTGCGAATTCGAGTTGGCAGTGGAGAGTCTAGGTTCGGAGGTAGTTTGTCGATGTCGATGAGGTGACCGCCTGCTAATGACCTCGAACTTCAGAGCACAATACACCTACCAACATTCGCATTTTCAAAATTAGTAGCCTCGCTATTGCCCTTGCTTGAATAAAACGACATGATAAACAGAGTACTCCATACTCGGTGATGAGGCATCTGGTGAGATGACTTCTAGGTCCGATATGGTAGGACGTTAGCATGGCGAATCAAATTGTTGCTCATCTGTGGAGTAATGTAGTATACATGTAGATGCCTTGCATCTCGGCCATGCATGGGTTGCCAGTTGCTGGGGAAACAAGCACGTTGTGGGTCCGTAAACGCGCTTGTTATCATCTGACCGAACACGAAAGGGCTGCCACCAACCGGCACCAAAACTGTTAGGACAAGAGTCTAATACTAAACTGCCAGCTACGAAGCAAGTGTCCAAAACTCTTCAAATCGTGTACAGATTTCTTTCCTTCATCTTCTTGCCTCTTCTTTAAGACCAGAGGCTCTGAATGCTCCTAATTGCGCGCTCTATCACGACTTGACCGATGCTTACAGGTTGAAAAGGCACGTCCTGCGTTTCGTCTTGATCCACCAGCCTAACTTATCTGGGCCGGAGCCTTCCCTCGCTCCACTCCTGCCTACCACAACACACAACCACAACAACCTCTCTTTCCTCCTTCACTACTCCACATCCTCTCCTCCTCTTCTTTCTCTCATCCACCCTACCTCTTCACCATCACCTTCGATTCATCCTTCTTCTGTCTTGTATCGGTGCTCCGTTCAATTACTCTCTTTTTCCTTCGCGTCTGCGTTACGGCACGAATTGCAATTCTGTCGCTGCAATAGCCCACCGCCTTGTATTCAACATCGCCAACAATACTACCCGAAACACTGCGATTGCCTCGCTGCAGACCTTCAAAACGCAGTCGATTGATTCGTTCATCTTCGACAGCAGGTCTACCAGTCAAGGAGCAGCCAGTGGTTTGGTTCTCGGGTATGTTCTTGTCAACAAACAAACAATGTGTATAAAATTCGTTTTACTAATGTTCAAAAGTTAAATTGTGCAATTTTAGTTTCACGCAGGAACACTTACCTGCATTTCGAACATTTTTCGTTCAAGACGGTGTTGCTCGTTGCATGTCAACTTGCGCCAAACCGCCATAACACGTCGAACACCATTACAACACCATCACAACACAACATATCACTACGCCAATATGCAGGCAGTAAGTCTTCACAAGACCCGGGCTTAAGCACATTACATTTGCTTCAACATCCCTCAACATGCTCCCTATTACATACTAATTATTATTAGCGTCGAGCTGTACGAACTCGAGCATCCACCAATGAAAATGGTGATGAGAATACCGTAGCTCCAACGACACGCCTTACCCGAGCAAAAGCCGCATCCCTATCGTCTGGTCAACACGCTGCTTTAGCCTCGAAAACAACTAACACGACTACGACTGCTGTTGCACCTGCTAATCGCAAACGTGCCGCCCTTGGGGATGTCAGTAACGTTCACAAGGCCGATGCCAATGGAGCAGGTGGCGACAAGAAGGTTGTTAAGAAAGTTACCAAAACCACCACCACTACAGCAAAAACAACAACCAATGGTGTGACCAAGGCGACACGCACTACTCGCGCTGCACCTGTTAGGGCTATTGGTAGTACTCAGGATGCTAAAAAAAAGGAAGCAAATGGATCGGGAGTATTGCGGGCCAAAAAGAGACAGGCACCATCAAAGGCGAAGGATGACGAGGATGAGGAAAATCAGGACTCCAGCCTAGCGACCAAGGATGCTGAGGTTGAGGCTGAAGACGTACCCCATCAACCGGCTGCGAAGAGACCCCGAGTTGACAAAAAATTGACTGCCTCCGAAGTAACGGGTTGGGACCCTCTTGACGATGAAGATGCCGAAGATCCTCTCATGGTTTCCGAATATGTCAATGAGATCTTCGAATATCTCAGAAAGCTCGAGCCCGAAACCCAGCCCAACCCAAATTACATGGAGGACCAACTGGACCTGAAATGGCAAATGCGTGGTATCCTTGTGGATTGGCTCGTCGAGGTTCATACTCGCTTCCGTCTTCTTCCGGAGACTCTTTTTCTCTCAGTCAACATCGTTGACCGTTTTTTGACAAACAAAATTGTCATGCTGGACAAGCTCGAGCTAGTTGGTGTTACTGCCATGTTCATCGCCGCTAAGTACGAGGAGGTTTTCTCCCCTCATGTCCAGTACTTTCGTCACGTCGCCGATGATGGTTTCACGGAAGAGGAGATTCTTCGTGCGGAACGGTTTATACTCGCTACTTTGGAGTATAACCTGTCGTATCCGAACCCGATGAACTTCTTGCGACGAATCTCCAAAGCCGACCAATACGACTTTCAGACGCGGACCTTTGCCAAGTATCTGATGGAGATTAGCCTATTGGACCATAGGTTTCTCGAGTACCTGCCTAGCCATGTATCCGCAGCCGCAATGTACATGGCCAGAATGATGTTGCACCGTGGCCCTTGGGTATGTCTCCATCACTGATTGGCTATGCTTTTCTTTTATTTTGGGCTAATTTACCGTTTAGTGCGCAAACCTCATCCACTTTTCTGATTACACAGAAGAGCAGGTTCTTCCAGTCTTCCGTCTGATGATCGACTATTTGATCCGCCCTGTCAAGCATCAAGCATTCTTTAAGAAGTACGCCAGCAAGAAGTTCATGAAAGGTTCTTTACACACTCACTGCAGTTCACATCCTTGGTCTATGCTAACATATTTCAGCCTCCCTACATGCCCGTGAATGGGCCAAAAAGAATGCAAAGGCACATGGTGTCGATCCCGATGTTGCAACCAGAGACCTCTACCAGGACGAAGATGCATACTAGCGCAACTACAGTTGCTTTCACCTACTCATGCATCTACGTTTCTTGAAGCAGAGTATTTACTTTTCGGCTGGTGATGATCGACATTCATTGTGTATATTCTTGGGAAATTAGACTTGGAGCATTCTGAGTTCTTTCATGTGTTTGGCTTGGTGGTTAGTACTAAAGGCAGGATAAGCGGTAATAACGACGATACGACATAAAGGAGTGTTTTTCTACGGGATGTTCGAGCACATACGACAAAGAACGAACCTCATCACGAAAGCCCGCTTTACCGGCTGCAAACAAATATCGATGCGAGTCTATTGTTGCCGGATGGGACAGGAGTTGTCAATTCCCTGGTTCTTTGCTGTTGCTGTATCTGCATAACTTTTAGTGTGGTGTTTCTTTAGTGTTTCAGTACTGTTGGTTCTTTCTTTTGCATATGTGTATCTGCTTCCGGGTTCCAAGGCTTGATTTTTTGGTTTCTGTTGTATTCCTTTTCCTTTTCCTTTTCATATCTCTTAGGATTTCCTGTGTCACCACCATTCTTTTTCCTAGTGGAATCGGAGCGAGAGGAGTACCCAACGTTCAGGATGTCTACAAGAGGTCTTTGGTGGCGCTGTTCTGTGGGAAGGTGGTGAAATTACTGGAGTCGGAAGCGGGCTGTGTTGGGCACGTTCATACTTCTAGACGTACCTTATATCAGCTGATTCTTGCTTCTCACCCCATGACGTGGCATCGTGTGCTTATGCGTGTCATTTGCCTTTCACCCCTCAACTACTACTTGGTGTGTTCGTGTGTTCATAGGTTGTTGTCGATTGATGTATAGCTTGTATCTATTCAGCACGGCAGTTTCATTCCTTATCTCAATTCTCTCCTAACGTCACATGTTTCTTTTTAGGCGGCGTTGTGCGTGCTTGTGCCTGCCTGCCTCACTTCACAGGAACCAATACGGGAGTAAGTAATGGTTTAACGAGAGTTGTTTTCAGGTGGGCAATGGCAGGTTTACGAAGTCATGTATTTTCTATACGTCTCCTTTGTACTTTGTACTTTGTATTTTGTGTTTTGTTTTATTGTGTTATTTCCTTGAGTACATACCTAGGTATTTCATAAAATAGGGGGATGTCGGGTAATGCATCCATGTGCGGGTTTTGGTTTTTTCCTATTTCCTTTGTATGGACAGAGTATTTGATATCCTATGCTCAATTGTATCATAGATTCACTTCTGGATCTTGATTCAACTCTTATAATACCGATCTACTCACCGAACACGAACATTTAGACACCTAGGGTATATTAAGCAACATAACGCTGGATCCCTTCAAAGACTGGCAAGGAACCGCGTATCCTTCTGCTTATCCGGGTCTTTTCGCAAGCTCTCCACCTCTTGTTGCACCTCGGCTCGTAACGCTGCCGCCAGCTGCGCTCCCTCTTCATCATCCAGATCGGTCCTCCATCCAGATCCAAATGGGCTCTTACACCACCGCTTCCTATCTTCTGGGGTCTCAGCTTCCAGCTTTTCGCGCTGGCGCTCGTCAGGGCGTGGGATGATATGATAATGGACGTGAGGGACAACTTGGGCTGCGTTTACTCCTGTTTAGAGTCAATTACAGGGTGTCTTAAGCTCCTTTCACTGCTTCCACTAAAGAGCGCTTTTTGGTATGTACTTAGTTCTCGTAGTGAGCTCCCCGTGCTCCACCTCTTCCTGTGTGGGATGGGAGATGTCGTGTCATCGTACCGTTGTTTTGGACAAGGTTAAAGTCCTCGTATCCCGAGATCTTGCACGCAGCTCTGGCAATAATCGGTAGCCACGCCCCAACTACCGCATTCTCGGCCGGCGAAAGGTCGGAAAGCTTCTCACGGTGTTCTCGCGGGCACACGAGGATATGCGCCCGCGTAAGCGGCAGGATGTCGAGGAAGGCAATTACGTTTGGAGTCGAGAGGACGATGTGTCCTGAATTGTTGTCGGTAGGAGGTAGCGATAGAGGTAGTAGTCTTTTTAGAGTTGGGTCGAATGGAGGACAATTGGATGCGATCGCGCAGAAGGGGCAGCCGCGAGCTAGCGTTTGTTGGTGTAGCATGACGATGGTTTCGTTTGGCATGAGTGACATGTTGGCGGAGGGTTGGTGCAGCCTCTCTGCAGGTATCTCGTGTCTGAATTCAGGAGCTATTAAATAAACAAGGCATGCATAGAGTTGACCGAGGTTTAAGTACTGAGTGCAAGACTATGATTGGTGATAATAAGCACTGCGGCTCAAATCCATCCCACTTCACCCCACCTCCACCTCCACCTTCACCTCCATCACGATGGCTACCACCGCCAGTAGCACCAACCGGGAGACGCCAAAAACGCTGATAAAACAAGGAGCAGAAGCACTGGTCTACAAAACGACTTATCTCCTTCCCACGATCCCAGCGCTGCTAAAATTCCGTCCTCGAAAACCATACCGACACCCAACACTCGACGCTCGACTCACCAAACACCGCTGCCTCTCGGAGGCGCGCCTCCTCATTCGTGCACGTAACCTCGGAATCCCAGTCCCAGCCGTCTACTTTGTCGATGAAACGCGCGGAGAAATCTACATGGAATGGATTGAAGGGTGTAGTGTCCGCGACGTGTTGGATGGGATGCTTGAACGCGAGGGCGGGGAACAGCTGGTGGACCAGATGATGGTGCATATGGGGGAGGTTGTGGGTAAACTACATGCCGCAGATATCGTGCATGGGGATTTGACGACGAGTAATGTCATGGTTCGGACATCGAGGCGGAAAGGGCTACTAGGAGCACGGGATGTGCAGTATGAGGAGGATGTGGAGGGGGAGGTAATGTTGATTGATTTTGGGCTTGGGAGTATGTCTACGGCCGAAGAGGATAAGGCAGTAGATCTCTATGTGCTCGAGAGGGCGTTCTCGAGTACACATCCTAAGGCAGAGAGACTATTCAAGGATGTGCTGGAGGCATATGAGCGCAGCTACAAGGGATCTAAGCCGGTGATGAGGAGATTGCAAGATGTTAGAATGAGAGGGCGTAAGAGAAGTATGCTTGGCTGAATAACAAACATCACTCCCAACACGAAAGGTCACAAACATCGGGTCGGGTTCAGCAGTATATATATAGGACCGTATAGCCCGAGATTGGTAGTCAGCTGACAGAACGCCATTCCATCCATTCTACGGAGCCCTCTGAGTCACTCCAAGGTAAAGGCGGAATAGCTCTCTCACACGAGTGACGGCTCGTAGATTTGCCCGATAACAGTTCAGACAAATAGCAGTAAATCCCGAGTAGGTACAGAACACCAGCACAACCCATTTTTATTGAACCGAAGAAAGCCTTATATCCAAGAAAGAAACCACATTTATGCCTGCAATCAAATTGTCAGCTTTGGTTCTTCAAGTTTTCGTCTAAGTTGCAGTATCAGTCCCCGGCGCCGCCACTACACAATTCCAATTCCACCATCCTGATACTACAACCTTTTCGACCTTCATAAAACATTTCGAGGAAATTCTACCTTGATGGCGAACTTCCTCTGGGGGAAGTGGGTAGCCCTCTTCTTGGACTTCTCGGTTTTCAAGGACGCTTCGTGCTTGCTCAAACGCCGACGGATGGCGCGGGTCTTCTTGGGGCGGAGATCAAGAGGCGTGTACTTCTTGGTCTTGTATAAGAGGCGGAGTTGTTGCCTCTGCTTGGAGTTGAGGATGGTCAACGTGCGGGCGATGGACTTGCGAACATCGTGGCTACACAACACAAAACCGTCAGCCTGTCTGGTCCTTCAGTGCTTTCGTCTTTCGAGTCCAGGTTCGGGTGACCGGTTGTGACGGTAGAGCGTACATCTTGGTGAGCTTGGAGGAAGCACCGCCGGCAATCTTCTGGACACGGAGGGTGACCAGCTCGTTCTTCAGGTCATCAAGCTGCTTGGTGAGGTCTTCCTTGGACTTGGGCCACAATTGTGCTGCTTTAACCCCGGGCTGTAACGTGTCGCGTGCAAGTCAGCACTTTGTTCCCGCTTCCTTCCTTCTCCAAAATTCTAACAATCTCGTCTCTTCTGTAATTTTGGAATTCGAAAACGATATATGTAAACAGGGGCGGGCTGCATACCATGGCGTCTGATGTCGAAGGGAATGTTGACGAGGGGTTGGTACTGGGCAGATTTGTCGTGAGTCGTTAATTTGGCGATGGACGATTTGCTCGTGTTCTGCTAAGCTCAGAATTCCAGTGGCCACACACAAGCGCAGTTGAGCAGTCCTGCTCAATGGGTGAGCCCTAATCTAATTTCAATCTAATCTAATCTAATCGATAGATAGTGCATCTCGTCATCAGTCAGCGTTTTGGCATAGCGTCAACAGCTTAGACCTGCTAGATCGTGGTACTCTTGACCTTAATCACTGCACTTCCTACACAACTCTGCGCTTCCCATATGGCCCCCCCCGGTAGCTGGGCACAGCTCAGGCAGCAAGCTCGCTCTCTAGAATCGCAGGTATCAGGCCCTCCCTAGTCGACTTATACACTCCGGGCACCTTGCTGACACCGCCGAACGACAGACCGAGAATCTCTTCCACACTTATTCAGCTTTCACATCAGACCCACTACCCAAGGCCTCGGCAGAAGAAGTCCGAACAGAAGCTGCGCTCCAAGACGTTCTCGAACAGCGAGAAGCCGTCGTGTCCTCGCTCTCCCGCCTGCTAGACTCCGAATCCGCCGCCAACTCCTCCGCCGCGAAACTCCAGAACTTAACACTTCATCGCTCGATCCTTGCCGACCACCGCCGCGAGTTTTCCCGTCTGAAATCTTCCATCGCTGACTCGCGGAACCGCACAAACCTTCTGCACTCGGTGCGCAATGATATCAGCGCATTTCGCTCGGCGTCACAGCTAGAAGAGGGTCGCTCAGAGGCAGACTACATGCTGGATGAGCGGGCGCGGATAGACAACTCTCACAACATTGCTGACTCGGTTCTGAGTCAGGCGTATGCTATCAACGCCGATTTCGGGGAGCAGAGAATTAGACTTCAGCAATTAAACCGACGGGCGATGTACGCGGCGAGTCAAATTCCGGGAATCAACCACATCATTGCGAAGATAAATACGCGGAAGAAGAGGGATAGTGTCATTATGGCATCACTGGTTGCTTTTTGTTTCTTGATGTTGTTATACTTGCGGTAGTGTACTCTAGGAGTTCGACGGTGGGAGGTTTAGAGGCTGATACCTTTGTCATGCGCTTTTGATTAACTGTTGGCTGGGTAAAATTTTGCTTATTCGTTGTATTGATGAGCGACATCGGGTTGTCACTTGTTTACGTTATTTGTTTCTCGTGGGAAGATATCTGTTATGGCGTTTGCAAGGCGTGTAATTTATGTAGTTATCTCTGGTTAGGATCACGCTTTACTATGATGTGTGATGTGCTCCATTTGTCTAATCTAGATGTACAGCAGTATTATACACAACCCTCAGATATACAGTTCAATCACGACTCTTCCATCAGGGGTTTCAAATTCTTACGGTCTTCCGCCAATTTCTTCAACCCCTTTACTAACGCCGCCCTCTCTTCTGGATTCGCATCCCCGGACCCTGTCCATCGAATCTTACAGTTCCAATCTACCAGATAGACATATCCCACCCTGCCATTCCACAGCCCCATATCATGCTTCAGCGACTCCGTCACACCTTTCTGGATGATGAAATACTGATCATGTCTCTCGAACGGCAACCTCGCCTGTAGTCTGGGAATAAACATCTTGATTATGGCAGCTTTTAACCAGTTCTGCTCAATGTTGATATCGACCCTTTGAGCATGACCTTCCTTCAACGCAGGGACTTCATCTTCCAACCCGTCCAGAAACGTGCTGACCTGCTTTTCGGCCCACGCAGACGAGAAAACGGCGACAACCGAGGCGTTTCCGAAGAGCGTGTGCGTGGTGTCGATGCGTTCGGGGGTATTGAGGGTGCGCCCAACCAGGTTCGGGAAGAAGAGCGATTTTTCGGCCTTGAACAGCAGTGGCGGTGCAATCCAGGATTTCCCCTTGAACTGCTTCGACATGCGCGAGAAATCGCGGAAGTATGGGATCTTCATCTCATTCGTTCTGTATACATCCTCCCCCTCATCCTCCTCCGTCAGCAAATGGTACTCTTGTTTTTCCCTTCCCCATCGAGTAGTAGGTAACAGACAGCCGCTTCCGCTTCTCAAGGTGCTTGTCATAATTCACAAAGTCATCGCGTCGCTGTTGCAGACTCCTAGGATCTACGCCACTATTCTCACCCGGTTGCGGCGGGTTTTGTAGTCCGATCGGCCGGATCAGCTGGGGCGGCTTGGATTGTCGAAGTTCTTTCTCGCTTTTAGGGAAGTGGTCGACTGGCGGGAGTTGTTGGGGCTTCGGGGGTGCCGCTGGTTTTTGGTCGGCAGAGGCGGCGGCGGCAGCAGCGGGCTGTGCTGACGGGGCATTGGTGGCATACCTGCTTCTTTGGCTAGATGAAAGCTGGAGGAGTAGAAGGCGGATCGGGGATTGGTAGTGGACGCATGATCGCAGGGTGAGGATAGAGGTGCAGGTGAATCGCATGGTTTGGAGGATGTGAGGTTCGGAATATAAATTTTTGAACCCGAGAATTTAAATGTTTAAATATAAACTATAAAACTTACGGAAGGAGAAATAACCCGCACTCCCAAACAGCCTTCATGTATAAAAATGCTCCGAGCTGGCGCCATCTCCATGGAATAAACCATCTCACTGACCAAAAGGTTAAAGTCCTCCCGAGTATGTGCATGACATATCACTCGATATCGTATGGAGAAAAGTGTTGCTATATAGTACTTGGGGGAGAACCGTGTGTTGATTCTATGCTATGGTGAAGAGCAGAGAAGGAGAAAGACTCGATTTATATACAGATAATTATAAGAGAAAACTTTGATGCTTCGCCACTCGCCACTCGCCACTCGCCACTCTGAGTCATTTGCCACTGGATATGTAACAAAAGGTTGGATAAAGGTAGGAATATCCACCTCGAGTACAAGCTCACATGTATTTGGTATATAGAGTATATGCTATATTGTAGTTCTGAAATATGATACGAGTGTCCAAAAAATGCATGTATATATATACTTACCGCATTGTATGTACAGAGCATCGTAGTATCATCAGCAACTACTCCAACCAACCCAAAACCAATCCAAGGGCATAACCGATTTTCCGCTTTATATTCCCAAGGTTGAACTAGTCACACATGTTCTGCAAGCCCATTACACAACCATCTCCCTCTTATATGCTTGAGGTGGTGTTATACCAATTAATAGTGTCCAGGGCCGTCTGTATCTTCATCCCGACCCGTGTGTCCAACTCATATGCACCCCAGTTGGAGGCCTTCATAAGCCACTGTTTGACCTCCTCGTTGTGTTGACCCGGGCCATGATCTTGCCATACGGCGACAGCCATTTCATAATGAGCCGTTGGAGCTGTATATTCAAGTTAGAATAAATAATTATAACTGATACGCCGGGGAAAACTTGCCCATCCACTCGTCATGTGGAGCCCCCCTAGGTGTGGGCGTTTCAATCACCTTATTGAGCAGCTCTTTGGTCTTTTCCAGTTGTCCCAATCGACGGTAAGCAACACTTTCCAGCAACCACCGAATGACCTGTTCATCAGCCGCCTGGCTTTCATTGTTCTGTCCGTACTCGATAGCTCTTAAAGAATCAGCAAGATTATCAGGATCCATCCGTTTGTATCCATCTACACGTTAGTTAGGTCGGACTTCATCAGGCGAATCAACAGATCTCACTCCATATATATATCATCTCTTCCATTGGGCCTACTCCAACCGCGTCTACAAGCCGCGCTCCTGTTGTGGTTGCTCTTGCTTGCCATTTCTTGACCTTCCGGTCCGCAAATACCTCCAGTGGAAGGCCTTGAGCCATAAATCTCTTCTTTCCCATGAATGTTGGAACTTTGAGGATGAGCTCTTCAGCCTTTGTGGCGTATGCTTCCTGAGTAAAGCGGCCTGTCAGAAGACATACCCCCTTGATCCCAAATGAGGGTTACTCACTGCTTTCTCGGCATCCGTTCCTTTGAACTGTCGATACAGTTCCACGTAACACCCAGCAGCAAAGCTACATAGCCATTAATTCTAAAAGTGACAAAGGACGAGAGGGTGCCTCTTACTAGTGGTACAGCCCGTGTGACCATTTGTTGAGTGTTGTAAGCTTCAACATAGTTAGAACAGTAACTGAACTCAATGTGTTTATGGCAATATACCTTCAGAAATCCATCCGCAACATCCTGATACCGGTGAAGAAACATCGAATTGCTGGTCCGTTTTGTAAGAATTAGCAAGCATAAAATTGCGGGGAGCATACAGTGACTTTTCAAATAGGATCAAAGCCTCCACCTGTCTGAGTGATGGTCAGCTATTATAACTCCCATACCACCACCATGCGGCGGAATAACTGATTCACGAGCCTCATTTCGGTTTTAATTGGCCGCGATAACATATCCACAGCATTCCTCAAACGACCATCAACAGCCTCCATCCTAGCTTCTTCAAGCTTCCAGAGAGCGCTGTGGGGGTACTTCCGTCTTATCCTGGCCAGTACCTTGTGACATCTTTCCTTAGGATACCCGCCTTCCTCATTGTCTGCGCCAACAATGTCGCAGAACTGCACCGCATTGCCGTAGTATTGCAATATCACCAACACGGCGATCGCACCATGGACATTATCTGCCTTTGCAGCTTCCCAGAGCAGCGATAGCCCACGTTGACGGTCTAGACAGAGCCCAGTCAGCAAATTTCTACATTTTAAATACGAAAAGAATAGAGGTCCTACCGCCTCGAAATCCCACAATGCTCATAACACGGCCAAGACTGGGGGGTACCATCCCAAGGAGAAGTAACAGTAAGCCGAAGCAAAGAGAGCAGCCTGAAGCCGTAAACATCTCAACTTCGTCCCGAGCCATCCGGGAAGCTGTTGTTGATATTCTTGATAGAGAAGTTCTTGATATATTACGGGAAGATTTCTTGAGCGTGATCCCTTCCATCGAGGAACGTTCGGACTTGGATTCTGTCTCAGCTGATTCTGATGAGGACGCCATAGGGGCGGGAATGGACTCGTTTGAGGCGGAATGGGTACTGTGCTGGCTACTTGGTGTTTGGGTGTCCTCGTAGTTCAGTTCCAATTCCAAAGTGCTCATAGTTGTGTGTATCCCCTCCAGAGTTTTGTATGCTGTCCGAAGCTTGTAGAAGGCCTTCAGCGTTTCACCCACGGATTCAGAAAGCAAACCAACTACCTATAAACACATCAGACTGATTTGAACTTCATGGGCAAATGTTCAGGGTGGGTACGACAACTGTGTTACCGCAGACATGAGTTGTGCTTCGGCGTAGCATAGAGAGAATTCTATTCCCGGTGGGAGCCTTCTGTGGTGATTTTCCTTCACTACTCTTTTCCTATCCCGTTCGGCCGAAGCCTCGGCGTCCGCAAGACGATCTGAAGCTATAAGGCGTCAGGCACATTGTACATACTGGCCCATGATGGCGCCCAAGCAGCGAACGGGATAGTATCTGACCTTCTTTCATTATATCCGCCTCAAATCCCAAACTCGCACTTAAAAAGGCGATAACGCCACCAGCTAGCTTATACTTGGTCAACCAATTCCTTCATAAAATCCGCACAGCTCAAGTATGCACCTTATGGAAGCTCGATTGACCGCTTTCAAGCGCTTTTTCGGCATCACTGACAGCATCGTCCATAAGCAAATCCATCGATGGTTTTGGTCAGTATCCGCTGTTTCGTTACGAGTAGATATGCACCAGTGGCGAACCTCTCATGGCTTGGTTCACTGAATAACAGCATCAGCCTTGTTCTTAAGCTTATGGAGCTGACAAAAGCTTCCTACAACATTTCCACCATGTTGAAGATACTTCATCAAGGGTAACGCACAAGCATATGGTTCATCCAACGCAGTCAGCGACTGGGTGGAAGCTGAGTGCTTGGGCTGAGAGCCACCGAAGCCTAATGCCTTGAGCATCGTTGGAGCATTCAATTGGTGTGCCGATTTTCAGTACGTCGTAAGGACCGGGTTATATCGAATAATTTGGGGGGTTCCGGCGCAGGACTAACAGTCGGAGTTCGCAAGAGAACGAGTGGGGAATTTTAAGAGGAGAAGGAGGGCGTTGGGCGCGGTGGGCTCCGAATAAAACGATTTTAGACAGCAGAGAATACTCTACAGTGACGGAATGAGGTTCAGTCAGCCGCTAATCCAACGGAAGTCCGAGACCTGAAGTTACTTGTATTTGCGGATGCTATTTATTGGTACGGAGGAGCTCCGGATTCCATCATCCGTACTTGAGCAAGTGGAATGGCAGTTCGCGGCTGCTTGATGCTACAATATTGCACTCACCATCAATATGCCAACAAGAGAACTACGGTACTCTTCAAGTATTTTTCTATGTACTGTATAATGTGGGGTTCAGCGTGGCGTTGAGCCCCTCATTCAAATTATTAGCCTCGGTACGCCACATAACACTGCCACGGTGCCACACTACTCTAACTCTCTACCTTCAAGCTTACTTCCCTCATCTACCATCCATCACCATCATCACCGCTGTCGCCATACCTCAACATGTCTTCCACACAATCCGCATCTAAAGCCGCGTCTTCCGATCCCAAAACTGCCGCTGCCGCCGAAAAGTCCAAAGAAACCCAAAAGCCAAACAAGGTTCTCGAAGAAGACGATGAATTCGAGGACTTTCCCGCCGAGGGTGTGTTTCAATGCCTGCCATCAATGTCCATCATCACTGATACCGATACTTACAGACTGGTCGGATGCTGAGACGGATGGTAAGAGCGGAAAGAGCAAGAACCTCTGGGAGGAAAGCTGGGATGATGATGAGAGTACCGATGACTTTGCTTCTCAGTTGAGGTAGTTCTCTTGTCTCCCAATCATAACATTGACAGATTGGACTAAGGTGATGATTTCGCGGCTAGAGAGGAGCTCAAGAAGGCGTCGGGAAAAAACGAGTCGATGTCATAGTCCCTTCTCAGGGCCACAGGTCTTCTTAAGCTTTTCTGCAGATCGCTGTTCGATTTCGGCTATAATATCAAAGCTCATTGTGCACTTCGCGCACGATTGTACATAAAGGAACGGAACACAAGCACGATGGGATACATGGAATGGATGAAGTTCTCTTTATTGCCACTTGGCTCAACGTCCTAAAGTCCACCTTTCTACTTTTTAAGTGAACCCAAACTACTCGTTACAAACGGCACTTTTTACTTGGTGGGTTGGCGTTTATTTGCTCTGGAACAGTCAGAATTATCCGTTAAAGTGGCGGATAAGATCTTACCGATAGATAACTCACACCAGGAAGTTCCTTTCCTTCGAGCAGCTCGAGAGAACTGTGAAGCTGTCAGCAAAAGGACTATAATTCCGAATGTTGTCATCACTTACGCTCCACCTCCGGTTGAGACGTGGCTCAACTTGTCCTCAACGCCGTACTTCTTAGCAACAGTAGCCGTATCACCACCACCAATAATCACTGTCGTGCCCTTTTTTGCAGCCTCCACAGCAGCCTCCAAAGTAGCTTTGGTTCCCTTGGCGAATTTATCGAACTCGAAGACTCCCGGAGGACTATTTACTTAGTATTTCTGACCTTGCTATGGATATGCACGCTTACCCGTTCCAGAGGATGGTCTTCGCCTCGGAAATCGCTTGCTTGAACAACTCCTGAGACTTCTCACCGCAGTCCAGTCCCTGCCATCCATCGGGGATACCATCTTCATCAGTGGTGTAACCGGTGTTGGCATCCTTTGAAAACTTGTCGGCTGTGATGTAATCGACAGGCAAGATAATCTTGACGTTATGTGACTTCGCCTTTTCAACCAGGTCGCCAACAGTCTTGGAACCAGCCTCGTCGAAAAGCGAGTTTCCGATCTTGACACCCTCCAAAGTCTTCTTGAAAGTGAAAGCCATACCACCACCAATGATCAAGCTATCGACCTTAGGGATAAGGTTGTCGATCAACTTAATCTTATCCGAGACCTTAGCGCCTCCAAGAATGGCGAGGAAAGGTCGCTCGGGGTTCTCGAGGGCTTTGGCAAAGTATTCGAGCTCCTTCTTGACGAGGAATCCGGAAGCTCTCAGAGGAAGGTCAACACCGACCATAGAGCTGTGACCACGGTGGGCAGTTCCGAAGGCATCGTTGACGTAGATGTCTCCAAGAGAAGTCAATGACCTGCGGAATTCCTTGACCTCGTTGGGATCGGCCTTCTGCTTCTTTCCCTCGGCGTCCTTAAAACTACCTTCTTCCGCGGCGTGGAAGCGCAGGTTCTCGAGAAGGATAACCTCTCCTGGATCAGGTCAATCTTTATCCATCGAAACTAAAACCGAAACATACCTCCAGTAGCCTTCGCAACATGCTCCTCAACTTCCTTTCCAACGCAATCGTTCAAGAATGTAACGTCCCTTTTCAAAAGAGTCTGTAGCTCCTTCGCGACTGGCGCAAGGCTGTACTTCTCAACCCTCTTTCCGTCGGGACGTCCGAGATGGGACATCAGGATAACGGCCTTTGCGCCATTGTCGGTGGCATATTGGATCGTGGGTAGAGCACCAACAATACGCTGGTTGTTTGTGATGGTGGTGCCATCCAAAGGAACGTTGAAGTCCACCTGCAGATCATAAGGTCAACAACTTGGGCTTGCTCAAAGTAAAGGATCTATTTAGCGTACCCGAATCAAGACACGCTTGTCCTTGACATCGACGTCGGTGATCGCTAGGCATTATCAGAACCGTTGCTTGACGAAAGTATATGAATTGAATCAAACATACCTAGTTTGTTGCTAAGAGACATCTTCAATGTTTGGTTTGGTTGTAGGCGCGAGATTGAGTCGGTTAGGGCTGAATCCGAAGTCGTCTGGCTAATAAATCGGAATTCCGGGCAAGTTCGGGCAGAGATGTGCTCTTTTATTATTGTGGAAGGGTGGCGGTAACGAAGAGATGAGGGGCAGCGCAGAATGGGTGGTGGGGTTAGTTTAATGACGCAACCCGAAAAATGTTTCCCACGCCTGCATACGAGGAACCGTCGAAGAAAACAACGATATTCCCGACAATCCGATAATGCCCGTGCAGTGTGTAGTATGTAGCCTCCATAAGCTCATGCTTCCGCTTGAAATATAACATCGCCGCACTCGCTGCTCTGAACTTCCGAGTGTGTGCTCAGCCTGATGGCTGCCTGAATCACTGTGGTCGGCGAGGTCTGGCCAGCTATTCCCAGTTTTTCCTCTTGGCTCACAATTGATCTGCAGTCAATTCACGGTTGCTTTTTTTCATATGAATGCTTTCATCCTTTAATATTAGAACGTACAAAGAACCATCGTTGTTTCCTTCTTCATCATCACGCTCAATGATCACCGATATCGCACAAAAAAGGTGAATCGAATACTCAACAGTTGCGGTCTTCAGGCGGACGGTACGAGACTCCGAGGATCTCAAAAATTTTCTGTGATCAAATCAACAAACTGAAACGGCCAAGTACAGTCAGTGATGGCGTACCTCCTCGGACTCTCCTTCTACCAGGGTTCCCTCTGTGATCCATTGCTTCTGAGGTCCCCGAATCACGTCCTTATATAGTCCACGCTGGTTCAACCGGGATTTCTGTACACAAAATGGGTTCATATACAGTCTTACAACAATGGAAGAGCTAAGCATACCTTCTTCGATGCCAGCAGCCTCATGGATCTGTTGAAGATATCATTCCCGGTCTTCGCCTGTTATTATATAGACGCCTAAAGAGGGCGGATACATTCAACTTACGAAGTACAGCAGCGCCCCTCTCTCTGCCCACGGAACAATGAGAAAGTCTGAGACTAAGTTAGAAAATACATTTTGTGATCCAATGGATACGGGTTTACCTATACGCCTCCAAGGTAGATCTGGAGAAAGCAGCGAGGCACCATGCCACTAGAAGCAGTTTTTAGTTAGTCAGGCGCAGAGTGATTATTCGTGTTCGATCCATCATGTTGACGGGATGTTGCCACTACTGTCTTTAGTATGTTTGATTTCCTAAAAAATGTGACCAGAACTCACGGCCACACTTGAGGAATCCCATTGCTGTCAGCTTATTCACCAACTTATCGAGTATAACCCTCATCTCTTTGATTCTCAGTATCTTCTTTCGTGATTATTACGTCTATATTACCGCAATCTTTGGCTCCCTTAGGGAATTGTCAATCCCAAGACTTCAGGAAACGAATAAAGGAAAGAATACATACACGCCGAAAGCTCCCCATGATTTCCAGCTTTAACTTGCCATCGATTTCTTTGGCTGTCTTGATGACAAATTCCCCGTGCTTCTGTACTTCATCTCTTGGAATTTTGGTAGCGAAATCGGCATGATGCTCGATACCAATGCGTTGGGACTCTGTCAACTTCTCCTTGTCCAGTAGATCTTGTAATGTCTTGTGTTCAGCGGCAACCCAGGTTCGTGCATGCTTGTGGCTTACACCATAGATGTCCAGGATGAATTTCAATGTGGCGTCATCAGATTCGAGTTTAGCATATTGGAGGCGTTTGAACGAATCTGTGTGCACGATTTCCTCGATCTTTTCTGCAAGACGAAGTCCGATACTCGGCAGTTCAATGGCTTCCGAGGCAAAGGAGATTTTCGATCTTGCTTACGCAGCGTTGCAATAGCTTTGCGGTAACTAATTGAACGCCATTCATCTTGGGTTCTAGTGTAGTATTGTTCCATTTCAGACAACTAGGTCCAACAGCTCAGTATTCAGGCATCGGTTGTAAAAAAGGAAAATCTCACCACTTGTATCGTCCGTTTGTTTGGATTTGCATTTTTCGCCGAACCATCATCCTTTTTCATGCACTGGAATCCGGTGCTTGTTCCTTTATTTATTTTCCGAGGCATTTTTCTTGGGCTCTCTCGTATCTCGTCCTTTGAATTCTCTTCATTCGTCTTAAACGAAGCGAAGTTTTTGTGATCTAGAAACGGCATTTTTTGCATTTCCAACCATGAGCTCAAGGTCATCTTTATATTTAGATAGTTCTAGCCGCTGCAAAGTTCCTGGCTCGACATCTGATGTTATCTCTTCTTGAGTGTGGGGCAAAGAGACCCTACTACTGTTTACGCTGCTGCTGCTGCTGCTGCTGCTTGCTTGTACGCTGCTTGCTTGTACGCTGCTTCGTCTTTAGTGGATGTCCCCAAAAACCTTCGACTTCCCAGATAAAGCTTACCCTCTGGGTGTTTCCTGAATAGAATCTGCTGCTTGAGCTTTGATTTGTAGGCTTCTCGGAGTCGATTGCGCAGAGGGTTCCGCTGGCGTTGCTGACCTTTCTCGGCCAGGGACGACGTATATTGATTGAAGGTGGTCTACTATACGGCGGTATTGCAAACAGTCGCTTGGATACGTATCCTTCACAACGATTATATGCGCCTGTCAAACATTAGAACACAAATCAAGACATATGCAGGGAGAATCACCGGAATGCTGTTGAGGCTCAGTGCTTTCAGAATATCCGTATACTTGAAACTGCTATCTACTATAATATGTGTGATGGCTTCCCTGCAATCAACAAAGGGGCCGGATGCGCAGAAAGCTCCATGTTCGTGTGCTCTCTGGATTCTCAACTTTCGTGCCGGATTCTTAAGATTATTAGGGATAAAATCTAACGCCCATGATTCAGTACATATCAAGGAATAATCTAAATAGTCTTGGGTTTTTACAAAAATACATCCCTGCGAATAGAGTGGGTTTTCGGTTTACAATCTTGGGAGGTGCCGCCTTCCTTGGGATTTTGGGGGCCTTCTCATCAACAAACGTAAACCGTAGATATTCTGGCTGTTTTTGCTGGTGCTGCACCGCTGTATCAGGGCTTATATTATCATTAGTGACAGCGCTACCAGGCCTTGAAGTAAGCTTCAGAGGATTTGTGTTCTCCAGGACGGTTATGTTGATATTGGTCTTGACCCGGTCCGGTGGGATGGGGAAATGGGAGCCGAGTGATATATCGAAGGGCGCGCCTTCGTCTTCGTCGCCGGACACGACCCCATCATGAAGTGAATACAGGCGATCAAAGAAGGAAGCCTTCGACTCTTTGCAAAAGTTATCCATATCTTGCGTCGAGGTCTCTGGTGGTGGGGTTCGATGCAACGCAAGGTGAGGGAAGGAAATAATTTTTCTTGGAAGTTAAAAGTACCGGCAGGGACTCCAGGTGAACAGAATTTAGCATGCACAGAGATCGCACCCATTCAAGTGCCACTGGCCTACCTTGTATGCACCAAGACGTTTTTCGATATTCGAAGTTGAAACGAGTTTCTTTTGTTTCCATAGGGTACTGATCGTGAGAATACAGCCTCACAATACTGCAAAGTAAGCTTGTGTTTCCCAACCAAAATCCCCAGCTCTTGGTAAGTTCTACCCACGATCAACACTAAATGGATTACAGTAGAGTATGTTTTTAGAGCACTTACTCTGGAAGCCGGCATTCCTAATCGATGGTTGACGTCTAGAGCGTCCTGCGGCTCTGCTCTAACATTAAGCTCAAAATAGCCAAGCAGTGCTAAGCTATGACGGTTGTTGCTACGACTCCACACAAAGCGAACCAATCAATCTAAACAGAGCTTTTCGAAGTTGTTTTGTTTGTTGTCAACGTCTGTGGCTCGCTCTCGAGGGAGGAGATCACGCCGTCAGTACGCAGTACTACTCCTGCCCTGGATGATTATATCTGCCTTTTAGAACAGAGACTACTAAGTAGCATACCCACTTCTTTATCTATTCTACCATATTCACCTTGCACCCACTCTGGAAGATCCCTTATCTGCTGCCCCTGGAGATCTAACCCGTGGGTTCCATAACAACACAGTGGTGGTACCCCTTCCTCCCTTTCCTTTCCTTCCCTCGTCGCCTGCTCTCCACAGCGCAACCGCTCTGCCACCTTTGCGCCCACCTCGGTCCTCACTTTCTTTCGACATCTTCACATACATTCGCCGACCGTTTACCGCCCCGCCACTATAGAAATCTTTCATCGTCTCCGAAACGTTCGCTCGGTCGCATCACCCTAGGCGGCGAGTCGCCAGCAATGCAAAAAGATGGAGCGCCTGCTGCAAAGCGGCAGAAGTCCCCTCCGAAACCACGGGAAACACAATTCCTCGACCTTCCATTTACCGATAACACAAACCAAAAGTGCCAACTTGAGATCTTACTGAAGCTTCTGCGCAAGAAAAAGAAAATCGTCGTGATCGCAGGTGCGGGTATCTCGGTTAGGGCTGGTATCCCCGATTTTCGATCCTCGGATGGTCTATTCAACACTCTAAAAACCGCAAAGAACTCTGGCAAAGACTTGTTCGATGCTTCAGTCTACAAGGACGACGAGCTTACTTCGTCTTTTCACGATATGGTTCGCGAACTCCACGGCAAGGCCACCCGCGCCAAACCAACCCAATTCCACCATCTGCTAGCCACGCTAGCCACCGAAGGGAGACTACTCCGACTCTACTCTCAGAATGTGGATTGCATAGAGACTCGACTTGAGCCCTTGACGACAGCCGTGCCACTTCAAACAAAGGGCCCTTGGCCCCGAACGATTCAAGTCCATGGTGGTTTAGAGAAGATGAACTGCTCCAAGTGTGGCTGGGTCGGGCCGCTTGAACCCGAGCGCTTTGTAGGAGCAGAACCGCCAGATTGTAATGAATGCCTGGAGATGGAGTCTGTTCGAGGCGTCGTAGGAAAACGATCTCTCGGTGTCGGCAAACTGAGACCGCGCATTGTGCTCTACAACGAATTTCACCCTGATGCCGATGCTATAGGCGCTGTCGCTGAGGCCGATATCAAGGCGCGCCCAGATGCTATCATTGTTGTGGGTACGAGTCTCAAGGTTCCTGGTGTCAAGCGGATCGTGCAAGAAATGTGCAAGACGGTTCGAGATTACAGAGGAGGGGTCAGTGTATGGGTCAATGAACACGATCCACCCCCCGCAAAGGACTATAACTTCGATCTAGTCGTCCGAGGCGATTGCGAGGAAGTTGCCAGATTAGCCAAAATGCCACCATGGGATTGCGATCCGGAAAGCAGCGAGGAGTCTTTTGTTGAGTTAGACCCAAACGAACCTCCCAGAGTCAGTAGCCAACTCGAAGTTCAAATCCCTCATCATCTACCTTCTCCGTCCCTGAGTCCTGATCCTCATACGGTTTGTGAACCGAAACTGAAGTCAAGGAAACGAGCTGCAACTGTGGTGGATTTGGGAAAGGAGAAGCCGGTCAAGAAAGCGAAAGCTAGGTCTAAGAAGCCCACTCTCGTCGATCTAAAGAAGCCGGTCAAGAAAAGGGCTGCTGTAGTCAAAACCACATCTACCAATTTCACTGCGATCAACCACGCATTTAAATCTGTTAAGGTACCCTCGGGCTCCGCTAAAACAAAGACGAAAGGAGCGGGTGCAAGGCGGGCGCTTAAACAGTCCCCAGCAACGATTGAAATTGAAGACCTCGTCACTGTTTCGTCGTCATTGTCCCCGCCAGCATCGACAATTCCCTCGCCAACTCACTCCGTTCGGAGCATCCCTGTGAGCAGTCTCCTCAACTAAGGTGGCCTTGTTCTCAATCTCTCGATTATGGTCCTCCGTGTTCGTCAACATAAGCATTTCTATTGTAGATGTGAGATGGGACTAGCGGGAACAAGTGATGTGATATAATGATTGGTACATTCATGTACATAATACTTTGTGGAGTCAGGCGTTGGGTTTGGAACGGGTCGAGTCAGGTTGATAGAAGTTTGTATTCCTGTTCGTTTCATTGGGGATTATTGTATCCGTTTCTATGTCTGCTGGTTCTTATGTATTTTGTGTTGCATGGTGGAGTTTGGCGTTACATACCTGTTATGCTGGTGTACGTACTATACAGATATCATACACCCGCAGTTGTTTGGGTGGCTTACAAGATATCCAGCAAATTTGGATGGTATTCATGCGTTTGACTTCCTTCTCAAAATGCTCTGAAAAATATCGGAAACACAGTGTCGACGATATGGGCATCTTGGTATGGTAGATCTCCCGCAGAGCACACTCCAGGTATGCGCATCGGAACCGTGCAGTCGTCGACGTCATTTGAGATGAGACGAACGCTAAATGTTATGTGAACTTTTGTAACGATCCGCCACTGAATATGAAGGATTTGACGGAACATTTTCTCTAGCTGTTCACGACTGCCAGTGGATTGAATCGTGTACGGAAAGGACTGGATATTGTGTCCGCTTCAATGGCTTCCATATAATCACGCCCATTTGATATAAAATACACCTCCTCTTACCACTCCTCTTTTGTTATACTTGCACGTCTTCATCTTTTCTCTTAACATTTACATGCAATTTGCACAACTCCGCTTTGCGTAACCAAACCTCATCAGATGTCGCTCGATTCAAGACCCTTGGCAGCGCCTGATGAGGGCGCTAGAATAGCTGCATCACCAGACAAGGACCTCACCAAAGACATGGAATTTGGCGACGATCTTTTTCAGGACAGCACACAGAAACTTCCCAACACTAGGATCGATGGCCGACTGGACGAACTGCGAAGGGGTGGCTGTAATCAGTAAGGCTTCCTTCCTCCCATCTTCCCACCTTTCCACCGCGGAACACAGGAACGGAACTGATCGAACTAACAGAAAGGTCGCCTGGTCGAAACTCGGATGCATTGCTATTATCAACGCCGATGGAACCGGCGTCGAGACGCGACACCTTGCCTGTAATCCTAGCGACGGTCGCTGGTTGTTGAGCGCTGCCTACCCTATCAGGGACGTTGCGCGGATACATGAAGGCCAGAAACTACAACACGTTACTTGGAGTAGCCAGGGCGCGGATTTGGCGGCGGTGGATGTGCTTGGAAGAGTATCATTCTATACAGTTTACGTAGCTATCAATGCGCTCTCGCTAGTTACAGTATTACAAGTGGATCAAGACGACGACCTGAATGTTTTGGCCGGGTTTTGGTGGTTACCACCGGAGAGACCATACTCGTTGCATTCAGTGGTTCGTGCTGAGGATGGCTTTAAGTACCAATCGCCTACATATCGACCGTTCGGGCCATTTCATCCTCTAGCCAATAAAGCAGCTGCGATCGGAGTCACAAGGAACGGAACTGTGAGTAGCTGGTGTATCGACGGGACGGGTGAGAACTGACAGGAGCAGGTTAAGCTGTGGTATCATGATGGACTCAATAAGTATCAATCGACCAGTTGCGACCTGGAGTCTTTAACATCACTCGATGACATCTTCACACATGCTTCGATATCGTGGACATGGAGCAAAGAGGGGGGGGTTGCAGTCCTAGCTGCCTACACACATTCCCGGCAGCTTCGTGTCTATCGTCTCTCCATCAACTGGAATCTACCGCCGCAGACACAACAGCAACAGCCTAAACCAGTAACCCTCTCATCTGCACCCACCCTCTCGATCATTCGCATTAAGATAGTGGATTCGGCCTTCCCTGCGGATATGCCTCATGATCCATCTCGAGCACAGCTTACCCACCTAGAGTTTCTCGGTCCGATGCCTGGGAGCCCCGGTGCACAGACACCGGCCCCAACTGTTTTGTGCGTATTTTCCGGAAAATCGGCGGAGCAACAACCATTTACCGTAGTATCACGATGGGATTTGAGGGACACTCCCAGTGCATTGCATCCTAGCTTCGATCAGCTAGGCGTACGAAGGGCTAGTATCTCTTCACCAGTCATAGCAGAACTGGACCTTCATAGATTGGAAGACATTGTATTGGACAAATCTGTGATTGGGGTTTCGCCTGTCATCATGGGAACAGTAGTTGCATTTGCGTGTAGTGATGGACTGTTCGACTTTAGAGACCGCCTCCAACTACAACCCTTCAACAGTAAATCACTGAATGGCAAGATTACGAATATGATTCAAGCAGGGTTTTCGTTTACCAATGGAGGACCTTGCATTGATTTAGTACTATCGCCAAACAATACTGTTGCGGTAAGGTTGGGCCAGGATAACGAAGTTCATATGATGGTAATGGAGTTCACTCGGGGACCGGTGGACGTAAGAGAAAACATGGAAATCACCTGTGTTTCACTGGCACTCCAGCATGCATATTCATGCAGCAACTATCTAAATAATGACGACCTCTTGCTAGTGGCACGCAAGTACCGGAGTTCAGGTGATCGCGCCCTGATATCCCAATACCGTAACAACCGCTAATCATCTAACAGAGTTTAACAATACTTTTCTGACCGAAGTACATCGTGCACTAAACTTAAAAATGGATTTTGCGGTTTCAGAATCTCCAAGTGAACGACTAGTACGAAATCCTCTACTTCAGAGATGTCTAAGCCTACAATTCGCCCTTGATTTCCAAGGCGAGCAAGTGAAAAAAAAGCTCCCCGGGAAGCTAGCTTGGGCTACATTGCACCTCCGTGTTGCATCACTGGCATTTGCTCTCACATGGAATTCTGCTCAACGCCAGGGAGCTAGGCCTCCGGGTGGTGGCCAACCCGAAGAATTCAGACCAGAAGCACTACAGACGCTGCTTGGTTTGGTGAGATGGTTCATGGACATGATGTCGATGATTATTAGCGATTTGTTTGATTTGGCCAAAAAGTGTCGTGGCAGGGCTGGCGATTTGGCATTTGTGAGAGAAAAGAGTATGTCTACCTTCCTCCCTCCCTCCCTCAACCCAGCCTGACACTTACAAAACTACGCAGTGCTCGAAAGCAACTCCCCAGCTTTAATCCTCACCCTCGCCAGCGCACCCCGAGCATTCCTCCGCTATAACTGCCGCAGTCTTAAAGGCCTCGAGCAGAGCTCAGGAAAGCAATTACAATCTGGTGGACCCCTTGACGAAGAGCAGCGTACGACATTTCGCAGCTTCAAGGTACCCATAGACAGCTGCGCCGTCAAGATCAGCCAGTTTGAGCGTATCATGACGGACATCGATGGCACAGTCCGCGCCGCCTACCACAACGTCCCCGAAGCTGAGCGCGCAACCGCCGAACGTCTGCTCTTTGTGAACAATGAGATTCCGGCCATCTTCCAGGCACCTGTGGAACGTTTACTCTCGCTCACCCTTCCAAGCCTACGCAAGGAAATCAATGTGTCCTCACTATTTTTTCATGACGTTTCCTGGCTGGGATTCCATGACGATCTGGGGTCGAGGTTATTCCATAAGAAGCATAAGATTGACGCGGTGAGAAAGATTGTTTTGCAGCCGAATGGTGTCAAGTTGAGACGGTGCACGAGGTGTTGTTCAGTCGTGGATGAGGCCGTGATGGCGAAAACTCAAGGTTATTGGTTAAATTCATTTAATCGTATGTGTCTTTGTGGCACACTTTGGATGCATTTGAGTGGTAGTGGGGGTTAATCCAAAACGAGGATTGTCAATTGTATGTGAATGGCGTTATGGACTTGGATTGTTTTTTTTGGTGGGGCATTTGGGGCATTGAGTATTTATGTTACAGCCGCTGGATTGGACGGCACTTAATTGCAGAATGCAGGTGTTCCTTGTGGTGCAGCTGCTGATGGATTGGCCTGGAACCTTGGAATCGTACTTGGTATTTAAAGTTTGTTGAGTTCCGAGTTGCTTAAGTCATACCTGAGTATATTCAGCAAATGTGGATCGAAAGCTTACTTAGTATAATGTAGATCGCTTTGGGGGTGTAAGACCTTCCTGTTTTTCTCGGTATCTCCAAGAAAAACCCGTTCTTTTCTAGATCTCATAATTCCAGGATCCACAACTCAACCAACAGGTGAAGGCCGGATGATGGTTCATGAGCATAGACCGTGGGTTGCCCGTCAACTTTCTCTACGTCCACAGCTCCCATTCCCTTATAGTTTGGCTCACCACTATTATCTTTTATCATTGCCCACCGTATTTTAATTAATCAGCCACCCTCTCTCACCCAATCACCAGTATGGACTCCTTGATTATCCTTCCCACAAAAGAACCGGACATGACTTTCGATCTCGACTCCACGCTGAAACGCATTTCAGAGCCTACAAAGAAGCTGCTATCTGTCATCAAGAGCGAAGACAATACGCCATCAACAGAAACCAACGAGAACGCCTCGCCAACTCTCACCCGGAAGACCCCAACCGACGACAACGACGACACTCCACCAACATCCCAGGAAGCCACCACGTCTCGACCCGACAGACCGCCCCAAGTTTACAGCACCATAAACCTACCCTATCGCTCCTACCTCTACAAAACGCCCCACAAGGCCTTCCGCCCGCACCCGTTCCCAGTGACATGCACGGAATGCACAGCCTGCGACCAACCCGGAGCCATACATATGTGTACGCGTTGCGATCTGGTTCTCTGCAGCTCCTGCAAGTACCTCATGCTCTCAGTCCAGGTTCGTGGGAATATGATGTGGCTCATTGGCATCGTTGCGCGCTGGAAGCTGGGGTATGTAGACAAGTATCTATTGGAGGTGAAGCCAGTAACTCCGCCAGCTCAGTATATGCAGTGGGATTGGAAGAAGGCGCCAAGTGGACCGAGCGCTCTGCGGTGGGAATTGGGGGAGAGGTGGGAAGATGAGACTACGGATGGTGAGGATTGTTAGGTGGATAGTAGCGATACTGAGGATGAGGTGGAAGAGGAACGTATGGAAGAGAGGGAAGAGGAAAGTATGGAAGAAAGAGAAGAGGAACGTATGGAAGAAGGTAGAGATAGGTAAGATCTCATTTAGTTTAGAAGTGTCTCCTTTTGCTTATTTGCTGGAAGAAGCGGGTATGTGAAGTGACGATTGGACGTGGCGCTTCATTGTGTTGGAATAGTAGTACTGAGTGTTAGATTTTGTGTTGATGCAAGCCTACCTAGACAGCTATTTTCTTGTTCAATGAGTTTTTTTGGCCACAATATTGGCTTGTGCTGGTGCTGTTTGGTTATAGTATTAGTACTGGAGCTAGATAGATGAACAACATTCAGGGTTAGGGTGAAAGGTAATGTTTCCATGCCATTAAGAAAGCGCCTTGGGAAGTGTTGTATAGGAAACAAAACATGTCTAGGTTTTTGTTGAACCACACTGCATCTGTTCGAGTATAAGTGCTCGATATCGTTCCTTTACTAAGAGAAAGCTATTAAAGAATAAGATTCGCTTCACTTACTGCTGCTTGCTGCGAGATGCAGGCTCCTTCTAGAGACTCGGGAACTTCAATCGGAAAGCCGGTGAATGTACACCGGGTGCTAGTTAGCAGGTAGTAGTCCAAATGAAAACATATGGCTTGAGTAAGTGTTTCTTCTCTTATCCACTACCTGGCAAAATGGTACCCAAAAGATGTGAATATACTGTACCGGCCACTGAGGTTCGGACGTCAGCATGCAGCACGGGGTGTCTGTCCAGTTGTTATATGCCTCTGTCAGCATCAGCAGGCCAGTGTCCAAGCAGTAAAAGTTGTCAGCACCTTCAAGTTCAATTCTATACTATACATTTAAAACAGATCCATATAGCGGGGTATTTTCCCGCTTAATCCACTCTTACCCCACCCGTTCTCCCTGCACTTCTTATGACACGCCCGAATTGAGAACTTCCATGCACTGCCATCATTTCCATAACCCTGTCCATCTCTTTTGCACCCGTCAGCACCGGCTGCCCAAAACGATATTATCTGTCAACAGCAGACAGTGTCCGAACCTCAGTGGCCGGTACAGTAACACAAAAAGATATTATTCCATTACGGGAAATCGAAACCCGTTCTGGTCGGTTTAATGCTTTCAAGGATGAGAGCGGCCGATGCTAGCCATTACACCATAACGGATGCTTGATGCTAGGATAAACGTTTTACAATTAATCAAAACGATCTATACTGCAGCGCAGTATGTTTTCTTTGCATAGGTCAATCAACCCGATCAACTCAACGCCAAACCCGCCGGTTCGCTTTCACTTTTATACCCAACGCTATTATTTGGGCTAAGGGAGGAATAGTTATACAAGACTACAAGACTACAAGACTACAAGACTAAGTACCTATGTAGTGTACATTACAGAAAAAGAGACGAACGTTGGAATAAGGTGTGGCTTGCAAGGATAAGGACCAGGTCTAGCGTATCTATGCGGTGGCCTGAGCGTTGACCGGGCCTCATGATATTCATAGTTTACCGCCGATTCGCTGTACTACATAGGTAAGTCTTGCTCTCGTGCCCAGACTTTTTCGCCTCGCTCGCAAGTTTCACTACGAAGTGAACCCGGAAAGTCTGGTATACGAGAGCAGGCAAGTGTCTGTTATGGCGGAATTGGCTCCAATATCGGACGCCAAGGGTACTAAAACCTGACGCCTGGGTATCACCAGCACCAGCACCGCCAAATTCCAGTAAGAAGATGTAGGTACTCGAGAATATGTTAAGACCCTTCCAGTATCTGAAACACCGAGGGGCTCGGGCGCAGGAAGGCGGCATTCGGGTGGAAACGGCTTGTACTGCAAGGAATCAGTATATACAGGGACGTAGAGTGTTTAGGGTGGAGACTCACAGCAGCCCCAGCACTGAGAGTAATGCGGATGAGCGACGCAATCACCCAACTCGAACGATCACGGTAGAAACCCGGTCCAAAGGTAAGAGCCGTACCAAAGTCCAACACTACCTAGGTACTGCAGGAACAGATTGGCCGGGAAGGGTTGGTTGCAAAGGAATGAGCAACTTTCTATCGTCCTCTAGCAGCAACTCGACATAAGCAATCTTTGAGGTGGCAGAATGACTCTAATAAGGAAGGAGGTTTGCACACCTGGGCTGCGAAGTAATGTTTTGAGACTATGGTTCGCTTTTGCATCCTGCAGGTCCGTTGGTTGCATATTCGCACATTTTCAAGCTGAATATATAGATAACACATTCTTATAAACGGAGACTTACCTATTTCTGCCGTCTGTCAATGCCATCCAACTTGTGAAGCCCTTCACACCGGTACGCCCTGAATATATATTTACGCTATCAATAGAATCCAGAGCAAAGTTCACATTTGCCGCCGTGTCAGAACTTTCCACTTCTACAGCAGCTGCTTCTACCACGACCACCTGCTTCCACTATCACCACTTCCACTACTACAGCTACTAGCGCTACCACTTTTTCAATACCGTTCCCACTGCCACCACTTCTACCGCTATCCGGAGGTTATAAGTATCTGGAAAGTTCTACTCTTTGCTTGATGAAGTGAAACTCTCCACTTTCCTGGACTGCTTGGAGACGAATCAGGTGGACTCATGGCAAGCGTCCTAGAATGCCTGTCTGATGGTACTATCAGATTTGTGAATGGCATAAAGTGAGGTCTATTCGAAAGCATTTTGTCAATATAGGACACTACGGCCGCTGCATACCACCTCCCTCCTCTCCACCAGGTTACTTTTCTACTAACGCAATCGACAGTCTAACAACGGACAATCTTACAATTCCCATTTTTTCCTAGCATTGAATATTATATTTAGGTTTAGTAGACCGGGTGCATATATTTGGGTCCGATTTGTGGTTAGCAAGCCCTTGCTGCCGCTGCTATATAATGATCTTCAGAAAGATCTGTAGTATAACATCTGCGGTGGTGTCTTGGCGGGGCCATTGGAAAGGGATTATGATAGAAAGAGAGTAGAGAGAAAAAGAGAATAAGATCACACGGAGCTGGGAGAAGTTCTTCAAATTATCTATCCTGAGGTGAGTAGATGTCGTAACTTATACGTAGTCACTTTTGGATCCTGAGAGCCGTTTTGAGAGCACTAAAAAATCGGCTGAAAGGAGATAAGGATCGTAGCAAGGATATGTGAGGACTAAAGGGTGGGCGCGGACAGAGAGGTTGGTGACGATGGGTCAATAAGGCGGTTAAGGGTCTAAGTTGTCTACGGCAATGCTAAGAATTACGAAAGTAGAGGAATTCCTTTTGGGCCACAGGTGTCCATTTCGGCTATCGGAAGAGGAGGAGTACTAGCTTCGGTAGGAATTCGCCATAACAGAAACTACCTGTATATTTGAAGAAGTCATTGGCTGCGAAATCAGCTTCCGTTGCTTGAAGCTATTTTCGGATATGGAGGAACCTTGATTGTGGAGAAGGACGAAATGTCATATTTTCGGTTGTTCTTGACTCCCTACCATGCCTGCCAGTATAAGCAACTCCATGGGCCCCATCTGCTGACCGTGTGGTGTAGGGAATACGGCCGTCCGCGATGGTCCTTCCGGCGGCTCTCACGGACAACTATTTATACTTAAACGTCTACCGCATCCATTGGTTCTGCAGGAGCTTGGGTCAATACAATAGCAGTTCGCCTTGTTATACTTGACGGAACTCACGAGGCTCGTTGCCATTGTTGGAAATGGTCCAGACAATGGACCATGTTCACTGGGAGGTCAGATCGCGGACACATGATATCCCTGCCTCGGGCATCTCAATTGCACATGGAGCTTCTACAGCTATCATCCTCGGAGCTGCCGAGACTGGACTGGGCGCCAGCGCTTCAGCCATGGTCGCTGCCTGGACTGTGGATAGTGAACCCCCTAGCAAGGTTGGAAAAAGTAAGGCACAAGCGCTGTTACTACCGGGAGATCCCCCACCCGGGTAGCAATGTACCCCATAACCACCACCATCCCAGTCTCCAGGGCTGCCAGATGGCAAAGAAATGCACACCAGACACCCTCTGCCTGATGCAGTAGCTAACGATGATCTCAAGGGTGAAGATATGGCCTGAGAACAAGTGAGTAAGAGGAACCAGGGGAGGATTAGCTACAACGAGCGCTTACTCGACAAATAATGAATGAACGTATGTCTTCCTTGGTCCTACTGCTATTTTTGTTGTCTACTCCTGACCCTCTACTTCGCTGCAATCAAGACATGTGCAAGACAAGCCAGAACTATGTTTCAGTTGATCGATTTGACAACATTCTGGGATGCCAGGTGATATCCCGTACCGGATAGTTCGCGGTCCCCAGATTCCTTCCAGAACACGTTATAATGTCCAAATCGTTGGTAACATACTTCATTTTTGTATGGTATCCAAGAAGAGCGCTGTTATACATTACACTAATGAGTGGACGCGGAAATCCAGTTACACGCAAATGATATAAACAGTGAAAATGATGTATCCGCTGAATCCAAAAATCGATCACAACTCACAAACATATATGAACAGAACAGAATAAAAGAAAACAATGCCAAATCCCAAAAGCTGATACAAATACAGAGAACGACAAAGAGGATGTCCAATACCCAATGCAATCAACACAGAAATGAAAGAGAATTATGCATACATAAACAAAACAAAACACCGTGCCTCTATAAACAAAAGTGACTCGTCGGTAGGCATCGATACCGTCAGGCGATGAATGCTGACTGATTATATTAACTGCGCATACTTGGCTCGCTGTGTCGCAAGGTCGGTGTGCAACCGTTTGATTTGTCGTAAAGCCTCATCTCTACGGTTTTGGGTCAATTAAATGTCAATATATAAAACGGGAGTACAACAATGCTTACCTCTCTGTCTGGAGCTCCAACACTTCGATCTGAGCCGCATTCATTCTTCCCACAACCTCAGACATCTCATCATCTGCGTTGGTAAGTGCCCGTTCCAGCTCGCTCACTCTCTTCTCCAGGGACTCAGTCTTTGAGGCATCCGAAGCGGAGAGTCGCCTGACTGATGTCCACTCAAGCTTGGGACTTCTCAAAAGCGGCGATGATGGTGTCCTAAGACCAGGCGATTTGACAGTTGATGCTTTTAGTCTTCGCAATTGCGAAGTGTGCGTTTCCTTGATGCGTCGAATTTCATCCTCGTGCTGCGAGACGGCGTCTTCAGCTTGTTGTTGGGCTTCTACCACTTTGTCTTCCAATTTTCGCAGCCTGTCTTGAAGGTCATTGATTTTCTTTGCAGATGCCCTTTGCTCAACTTCACCACGCTCAATACACTCCGCTAGTCTGTCCCGTAGCGTTGCATTGGAAGCAATTTGTGCTCGTACTTGAATGGCCAATTCTTCCACGCGTTCTGAAGAGATACGCAACTGTGCCGCCAGATTCCTCTCCTCTTGCAGGTGCATAGTCTCGGATCGTTGTAAGGACTCCGCGCGCTTACGATATGCCTCTGCTTCCACTATAGCAATATCACGCTCAACTTCCGCCGATGTCAAGTTTTTGCGTAATTCTTGAATTGCACGTTGTGATTCTTCATTCGCATTTGAAAGCCTGCGTTCGCGTTCACTCACAAAGGAAGGGTCAACGCCTTTGGTCTCAAGTTCGTCTAATCGGGCCAAAGAGCGCTCATGAAGGACTTGAAGGTCGCGATATGCTTGTTGTAGAGAGATGGACGGTGTCTCAGCCGGTCTTCCCTGCTTGAGCTCTGAAACTTCCCTCGATAACCTCGTGTGCGCATCCTTTAATTCGTCGTGCTGTGCGATAAGATCGTCATGTTCCTGGAGCAGGACTCTCAATGTGTTTGTCTCCTGTTCTGCTTTCTCCAGATCCATCTTTAATGTACCAAGACTTCTTTCACAGACAAATTTCTGTTCTAGGGCATCATCCGCTCGTTGTCTGAGTCGATCGACTTCTCTTCGTAGGGCGGATACCTCCTTGTCGCGGCCTTGTCTTCGGAGACTTGGATTTAACGCATGCTCACGTTCCGTTTCTAGCAACTTTATTCGCTCCTTTGACTTCTTAGCCTCAATTTGCTGACGCTCCCTTAGGCTTTTAAGGGCTTTATGTAAGGCATCTCGTTGTGCCTCCACGTCCTTTAAGCGCTCCGTTAACGACTCCCGGTCTTTTAGATTCAATGGCAATGAAACGCCTACGTTGGTGGTAGGTGTGCCCGGCGTGGCATATCCTGACGGAGCTCCCGCTACAGATTGCCGATTTTGAACCTGAGTCTGGATCTGAACCAACTGGGCTTGTGCATAGATTTGACCCTGAACCTCTGCCGGATTTTCTACTTGAGCCCGAGCTTTCTCACGAATTGCAGCAGCAAGCGATTCATTTTCTGTTTTCAGGGACGTCAACTCTTGCTGCATGCGAGAATGTTCATACATGAGCTTTTGCAAGTCCAACGCTTCGGTTTCGAGTCCTTCCACACGAGCCCTCAATTGTGGAACCACCTCATCTCGGAGATTATCGCGTTCGTTTCGGCTTGCTTCCAGTTCCGCCTTCAGGCCCGTGAGTAAGTCCTCAAAGCTTTCTTTCATCAAACGTTCCTCCACGAGCTTCCGCTTTGCTTCTTCGAGCGCCGTTTCAAGGTCCTTTATCCGAGCCGGAGAGTCCGAGGATGCGAAGTGTGAGCCGGCGGAAGACTGTTCGCTTGGTAAACTTGATGTTCACATATAAAAAATATAAAAAATGGGTATACCTTAGCAACCAGTTCCTCCAGTTCTTTCACTTGCAATTCCACGGCTCTCCTTTTGTCTCTCTCCTCCTGAACTTTCCCAAGCATATCCAACCTCAGCTGAGCCTTCTGTTGCTCCACTTTTCTTACCAACTTCTCCACATCTGGGTCTTTGTTATCGGTATCCAATATCCGTACCGGCGTTCCAGCATCTGAAAAATAATCACTGGTTCGTCTCCCATTACCTCCACGCTCTGCGGCCTCGGCCTGCAGGCGTTCAATAAGATCTTCCAAATCCATTTCTCTCCGAATAGATGCTGCCAGGTCTGCAGAAACATCCCGCACCTCCTGCTCAATCGCATCAACTGATGATAGTGTAGGCGTCGAAGGCGGAAATAGATTGTCGGAATCCGAAAACATTCCGTTAGATGGAGTTGATGGGACGGCATTTGCCAAAGGTACGTCGATTGCAGGAAGTATGAACTTGGTATTTGTAAGAGTTAATGAAGGAAGATTTGTTGTTTTTGGCGACAACGAAGGTGATGAGCCTTGATCTGTCTGGGCCATTAATAACTCAGGCCCAGTTCCTTGCTCAGAGGCGCTCCCCCAACGGAAAAAAGATGTAAATCTGTTACTTGGGGATTTTGGTTTGCTCGTTTCGTCGATCAGGTCGTGGTCCTGGTCTGTGTCTTCTGGAAATGATATATTAGGATGGATCGCTGTAGCCATGTTGGAAGCGGATACACTGCGTGAATGTGTAGGTGACTGGGCTGTTCTTCGAGATATGTTCAAACTGATGAACCTCGCATGATTTGCCGAGCCAGGACTCTTCGGAAAGACACGGGGGGTGGGTGGTTGTGCTCGTGGTGTGACGGATTGCTGGCCACGATTGTGATCCTCGCGGTACAATCTGGAAAGCAAAATGTGCGTTAGAGGAAGTGCGTGTCGGTAGAGCATATAATTCAAGTCATCCCACACCTATTCGGGACTCTAGTAGCAGATTCCTTCGGTGATGGAAAGCAACGTGAATCTGGGGCTGGGTACCCGTAAGGGAGCTCTAGCAGTGGCTCGGGAGATTTGGGGGCTGCTGAGAGAGAGGGCTTGTGGGTTGGAGGCCTGGGAAATTGGTCGGATATCCCAAGGCCAAGAGGATTTGCGCCAGCAGGAAGAGGTTTCCGTCGAATTGGCACCTGTCGAGAAGGGAGAGGCGGCGAGGTGAAAGTAGTGTTGGAATTGGCAATGTAATTTTGAGAAGACCGACCGTTTGAAGATGGGTCAAAGATTTGGTTCTGGAAGGTGAAGGAGTTCATGGTGGACCCTAAGCTTTTAGTATCTGAAGCAATTTGGTGCCTTCCTCAATGTGGGATCGCGGATGTTTCTCTTTCGCCAAAAGTTAGATAGGGGGTCAATGCACTTCATTCTGGACGGGAGTGGGGGGTGTAGGAGGGGAATGCTTAGGTCTATGTCCAACTTACCACTCTAGACCACTAAGGAGAATTGTGATATCAGATCGTGTGCAGCGATATATTGGGGATTCAATATTGAAGCGGCCCTAGGATGGAATGGAGGAAGAATTGGGAAGTTGGGGGTTTCGATATTCTGGGATTCAAAGAACTGATAGAGTACACCAGTACAAGGAGAGGGGCTACAACCGATATATTTCTGCTCATGTGCCAATGGTAAGTACTCCTTCTCTGAAGCAGACGCTTGCTATTGAAGAAAGCGAGAAGAAGTTAACATTACCACTCTTGATGATAGATTGCCGCCTCCGATTGATTGACTGATTGGATGCTCTTGGCTCTTCACTTCAAATGATTTGAAGATTCGTGTGCTGTGAGTGGACGGAGATGTCACTCTCTTTGACATGGCGCTTCCACTAGTATCGTACATAACTGCAGGTACCAATCTCAGGGGTTCACCAAGTGGCCGAGTGCCCTATCACCGTCCGCTGATCCCTGCTGCCTTCCCAAATGAGCCCTGTTTGTACTACTTGGTACGAAGTACCCGGTTCCCAGTTCATTCAACGGCGGCAACACCCAAAAATGTCGTCCTGCTGCCTATGCTGGAATCCTCCAGCATTTTCTGTAGAGTGCTTTACACCAGTTGCATAGAGGATGTCCAAATAGGGCGCGC
>Ga0307512_10000955_pt1 | contig 42540 bp, 50 predicted proteins | sample 14_EM_MG_FD_200267 | JGI IMG/M metagenome (GOLD analysis project Ga0307512, IMG submission 200267) | Populus trichocarpa ectomycorrhiza microbial communities from riparian zone in the Pacific Northwest, United States - 14_EM | ecosystem: Host-associated > Plants > Roots > Unclassified | place... | reverse complement strand
GCCTGCGTGACGGTTCTTCTGCAGCTGGACAAGAAAGAGGACGAAGAGCATTTTCTAGCACTCCCTCTGGCATCGTACGCCACCAAGAACTGGATTACCCACACCCGGTTCGAAGATGTAGCATCGCAAATTCAGGATTCCCTTACTTATCTATTCGACCCCCAAAAGCCACCCTTTCGGTCACGAATTTTGTTGCAATCTTTCAATGACTCCCTTGTCGCATATCTCGACTGTTTTGACCAACCGGACGAAACAACACCTCTATCCGCTGCTGCGTTTTGCGGTTTCAGCGGGTTGGTAAGGCATCTTATCATGATGCATCCACCAGATGTGAACGCAAAATGTGCGGATCATGGCCTCTCTCCTCTGCATGTAGCGTCGATTTTCGGACACGTTGACTCCTCGTGCGTTTTACTTGAACACGGAGCCAACGTGAACGCACATGATCATGATGACTGGACTCCATTACACCTTGCATCCTCATTGGGGCATCCTAGGGTCGCTCAACTTCTCCTCGAGCACAAGGCAATCTCGAATGCACGGAACAAACGCAACGATACTCCCCTGCGTCTGGCGTTGGAACACAGACATCTCGAGATTGTGCGGCTTTTGCTTGACAACGGAGCGGACGTCGCCGCCAAGGGAAGGGAGGATTTGACACCTTACCAGATCGCCACTCGAAAACAATATGACGACATTGCGAAACTGTTGTTGGAACACGGCGCCGAAAGAGAATAGGAGCGAATGGCGAAGATAGACTCACACATACTTATCATTTATCCTTCCTGTAGGGCGGGATTGTTTTATCATCCACCGCTACCGGAGCAGGGATATATACCATGTTTCCGTCCAAGCTTGTTATGAATCTAGCTGTCCAGTAATCTGCAGGCGGGCCTCGTCCTTATGATACCCTTCTTCAAGTGTGACCGTTTGACGAGCTCCATCCACGATGTATAATATATAATCCCTTATGCCCCCGCCTCCCTTATTAAGTTGGCAAATCAAGTCGTAGTTTAGATTGAGATTGTAGAGCTCATGCAATGCGAATAAAACGTAGATGGGGGACATAAGTGCCATTGACACAACTGCTGTCGTATTCTTTGAAGGACACGTCTCATACCCAACGGCCTCTGCAGACCACAAAAAACATAATACTGGCCATGACGACTGCCCAAGTTACGCGTACACCAGGCAGACCTGCACTCTTCGCCCGGATTCCGGTTCCTGTTGCCACACTAGGGCATACCGCACCCCCCTGCCGAAGCGACACCGCAGGCATCAGCACCTGCGGCATTCCGTACACGCTCGTAACAGTCACACTCCCCTGCGCGTCTGCCATGACCTTGGTGCAGGTGAGCACATCCACGAGCAGCTCATTTGGCGAGAAGACCGTGTCGACCTGCCAGGTGATGCCCCACGGACTCTCGACCCCGACATTGGTGAAGAGCGCGAGCATCGGGGGTTTGAAGATCGCCATGGAATGGTCTTGGACAGAGAGTACCTTCATCTGCGTCGGAAATAAGTTCAAAAAGAATTTGAGTTCATAAGCCCCTGCCCGCACCTGAGTCGTAAGGAATTCTGGAGAATATTCAATAGCTTCCTTCCGCGCAGCATTCATTAATTTGAGGTGCTGGACGAGAGGCTTTTCTTGCTGATATGCCGTGAACCAAAGCCTGAAAATCGTATCGTTCAACTGAGGTTGCACAAAACGTGAGCAAACTACACCTCACGCTTCGCGATTGTATGGATCCGTCCCGCCTTGGTACCCTTGTTCCTGACCTATAAAGAAATGAGAGATAGCTTTCGTAGGCAGAAACGATTGTCTACCATAGTAGACGATGGGAATACCATCGTGGGAAAATGAAAAGGTCATCGCATTTCGGATAAGCTACCAGTTGTCCCATTCAGGAGGAGGAACAGCGGAACAGTATGGGTGACAGACCGCGGGGTCCTTGGTCATGGAAGCCAATCGAGGTTGATCGTGGTTCTCTACAAATGAACCAGTACGAAAGAGGCCGTTCTTAAACGTCCGTTGGGAACGAATCAAGGTGCTCGCAACTGCTGAGAACTTCCCTTGAGTGTCCAGGAATGTGTTCCTCATCTGGAAGTATGACGGGTAGTCAAGAATCGCATCCAACACCTCTGAAACATGATCAGGTGTCATCGAAATCCACGGTTGAATGAATACAAGTTGTCGGCCACTCACCTGTATACTGAACAGCATAATCGGTGTCGTTGATAAGTACCTCTCCGAGCGTAAATACGCCCGCAGCCTTTGAGAATTCTGGCCAAAAGTCCTTGCGAATGTGCTTGACCGTGTCGATACGCAGGCCATCCACGCCATAATCCTGCACCAGTTTATGGACCCAATCCAACAATTTCTCAATCACGGCGGGATCCTCCGTGTTGAGATCGGGCAGCGGCATCTTTGAATCTCCGAGCCAGCACTGCTCGACGGCAGTCTGGTTGCTTGGGTCGGGGGACTCGGCGACGAAACATCGTTTATGGAAGGAGGAAGAATCGTTGAACGGTTGGGAGAAGCCAGCGAAGGTGAAGTTGGAGCTACGCGCGGCCATATGGTTGACAACAACGTCGAACATGAGGTACATCCCGCGTTTATGCAGATCGTTGCTGAGCTCTTTCAGGTCATCAGGGGTGCCAAAATGGGGATTCAAAGAATCTAACTCCTTGGTCCAGTAACTAGTGCCCACGATAAACTCAACACGTTGACACAAAAATGGAACGGCACACGCACCCGTGATAGGCTTCACCCTGGGAAGTCGCGCCTTCGAGATTGGCAGAGACAGGCGAGATCCATACGGCGTCGAATCCCATGCTTTGGATGTAGTCGAGATGATTCGTAATCCCCTTCCACGAACCACCACAATATTTGCGTTCACCAGCATCGCAGGAAACCGCCGTGTCATTGGAAGTGGCGAACCGGTCTGTGACGAGCTACGCGTCTTTTTGAGAACGTGCACAAGCACAAATAAGCTGGCGGGTTACCTGATAGATGGATCGAGAACTCCAGTCCGTGGCATTCGCTGAAAAGACAGGATTGGACAAAAGGATCGTCCCCAAAATTGCAGGGACTGGAGTAGAAAACATGATGTGGGTTGTAGGATGGTCGAATAGGTGTGAATTGTTAGCGTGTTGCACGTCTTGAAGCTCGTAACGATGTTGCTGGAGAAGTGAGAAGAACAAAACACACTTTGTGAGGGGAAAAATCATGGCGTTCAGCGGCGAACATACGGCATGCCCAATGAGGGCAGTTGGCATTCATATAGCTCATTGGCCAATAAAGTTGGGATTTACTAGGATGAGCGACCTGAAACGACGAGTTAAGTGGCACAATAGCGGCATGAATAGGAATGACATAGAGAAGACAGAGGTCGATCTGTGGGTGTGTACTGCTGAGTCTCGAACTTGCAACACTCGCAACGCCGCACCAGTTGGCCCGGCCCGGAACGTCCGAATCAAGATCTTATCGATCTTATCTAACCTCCCTCTGTCCATATAGCGTGAAGAGGATTTTCACGATCGGGGTCAACAACACCATCAGTTTGTCATCGCCCTTGCGAAATTTATCAAAGGCTTTCGCTTGCTTTCGAAATCCATCCGAGATCGAATCAGGAGTTATAACCCTCGAGTGCGGAAGCGAATGTATGTGTTCCTAAGTCTTCTCTAGCAAGGGTCCTGTATTCATGTGATGCGGCCTCGAATATCAGAGTAAAGTTGTAGGTGGAAGCGTCGGTTGTCTGATTGCTTCCCGACATTTGGGTGGGAACAATCGTGTCCTAGTAAAATTTGAACGTGATGGATGATACTACGTTTGGGCGCAAGTTCGACAGGCACAGCCAGGTATCCTTGGATTTGATCAAACCCGATATAGAAACCAGGGAACCACGCAACGTGCGTTGACACATGGAAGATGTGGGCACGTGAGGTCCGAGTACATGCTCACAGCGAACAAGAGATGTCGTCTCTACCTACGGTAGCATACACAATCATAACTCATGCATGTTAGGAAACGGAAAGAAGAAACTGTTCGGAAACTGTCATGATGAGAACGTTGGTGTACAGCGACGAAGTGGGAAATGGGGCATAGGGTAGGTGACGAGCGACGGACGAGCATCCATGGCGATACTAACAGACATCATACACACCTTTATCTTGGGACCCGAGATATCAGGGAACTCATGGACCAGTATGAGGCATCATGACGTGACCTAGTGTGCCCACAGCTAGATCTTGTAAGTCACTTCGATCTTCCCCGACCGGACATTATTCCGCCATCCGGGAAACCTTTACTAACCAGTAAGAGATCCAAGGCCATCACAGAGAATCGTAGAACACGCACCTAGCTCCAGCCCATATGGCCAATGAGTCCCCCGGCAAAAGGGCATCCACAGTTTCGTTAGTCGTGTCTAGAACAACTTCCGTGGCCTGCCAGTCATTCGAAGCATGCATGTTGGTGTATATCCTCCACTCTGGTGCAGGGATACCCCCGGATGTGTTCCGAACGACACCCAAGTCGAGCCATGTCCACGAATTCCTGAACGTTCCTCGGTCTTGCGGGTAGCTGCTCCAGCCTTGATCATGGCTCTCCGTCTGGATGAGGACGCGCGATATGGAATCAGGACGCAGGATGGGCGGGGAGACGACGACCTGTCGGCGACCATCCGACACTGTGAGGGGATTTTCAAAGTGATGGGATGGCAAGACCGATATCAGGCGCGGGTAATACTCCGCGATGTGCAGAATTTTGTCTGCAAGTTCCAAAGGTAGGAAGTGGCGGAGGACGTCGCGGGTTTCGATGACATCTTCGTGTGATGGGTTGTGAGGAATCGGAGGTTGCGGAACTGGGGCAGATTCCGAGGCTGGTGGCATACTTGGTTGTACAAGGGACGCTATACGAGTAGAGGTGAGTTTTGGCCAAGAGATAACAGCGGTACATACGAGAACTGGGTCTTGATGGCACATTAGGTGGTTTGAGGCTTGAGACCGGGATGGGACTAGGACTCCTGCTGGACGCTATACGAGCGGAGGTGAGATTGGCAACAAGGTGGCCATCAGTACGTACGCGAACGCGATATAGGCCCTGATGGCGTATCAGGTCTGAGACTTGAGGCCGTTTGAGACCATGGAACTCGAGGCCTAAAAGCCTGAGGGCCTAAAAGTTGTTGTGGAGATGCGACGGGCTGGGTGTCATCAACGCTTGAGTTAGCGCGGGAGAGGGCGGGCGCGGAGAGCGTATTGGGTGAAAACTTCGGGGACGGTTGAGGAGAAGGTGCTCTCTTGGGAGTAGGAAGGGTCGGGGGTGCTGCTTCACGTCTCAAGAAGGTAGTGATATCCCAACCACGACGGGTGAGGAGACGGCGCGCTATGAGAAACGTGACTATTGCAAGACCTATCCAAACTGTGATCAACATGTTCGGGCTTGAGCGCTTTGAGTATCGGTGTCGGTAATGGGATGGATGAGAGTCGACTGTTTACTCGACTGGTAGTTTGGTTAACGACGGACGTAGGTGGGTTCAGGGACCCAAGGATGACTCAGGTGATCTTGACGTACAGTACAGAACCAGAACCATGCCGTCCCTGCCCAAGTGACGACGCCGCGCGGTGATCTTAATCGAGAAGAGCCGGCACAAGCCGGGCCGGGAAACTCTTTTACCATCGCCGATGGACGCAGAAGAGCGTATCCAAGCCGTTTCCCAATTCCTCCTACAGTCTCCTCCGGGGGAGATAAACGACGTCCTGAACGGTACCGTCAAACTCCTATCAAATCCAGATCGCGCTCAGTGCTCACAAAATCTACGCGCCCGTTTCAGATGTACGCGTGCTCATCGGGGACGATGAGAGCCTCGAAATGGGCGTTCTGCCGGCGCTGCAACAGTACAACCTCGAGCAGTTCACAGTGGCGGAGGTTCCAGGAGCAGGTCATAGCGTGCGTCATCATCTCTTCCCCGCGGTCCCTATTTTTGACTTTGCGGCCTGCCGCCGCAGTCCATCGTGAGCGCAAGAGCTCTTGTACCAGGAGAGCAGGATCGGTTCCTCGATCCGAGGTCAAAGAAAAGCTTCTTATTTGATCATTTGTCCTTGGTACGTCTGGTCCAACTCAACCGTTTCTTTTCGCCCTCAGCTTGGATCCACCCCGTAGGAAACGTCGGATCCACAAACCCATGAACCCAACGAGGCGTCAGAACCTTTCCGGTACTCCCATCCTCACACCTCGAACGCAGGAATAGCGGTGATATATATTTCTTCTCAGGTCTGCCCTCGAAAGTTCCACGCTGCAGTACCTTTCGTCGCACTACAATGACGGGACCGCGTCCGTTTTCGCAGCGCCGGACGACGAGTCGTGCTTTATCATCCAGATCGTAGCAAATAAATACAACCCCGTAAACTTTTGGTGAGATCGGGCCACCCGTCTAGTCGACCGACCGACTAAAGGTAACCTCGTAGGTCTGGACGATGGCGTTCAGAATACACCGTCGACCTCAACGCGCGGACAGTCACAGGGCAGATCCTAGTGAACGTACACTACTACGAACAGGGAAATGTACCGCCCACCGATTATACATCGCCTGTGGTGCTTCGCTCATAGCTTCGATCATTCCCGCAGGTGCAGCTCGAAACAAAGCATCAGGCCTCCATAGCGCTCCCGACTTCAATTGTCACGTCGTCTCCCGGCCCTTCCGCGAATAAGGTCCTCGCGTTAATCGCGGACCAAGAAGGAGTGTATCAAGAGTCGCTGAGCGATACATACCACGAAATGGGCGAGAAGACGTTCAAGGGGCTGCGGCGAGCCTTGCCGTTGACCAGGCAGAAACTTGATTGGGATAAGGTACCGAGACTTTTGTTCTCTCAGTGAGCGGCGGCGTGTCGCTGATCTGATCATCGTGTAGGTGCTGGGGTATAAACTTGGTGCGGAGTTGTCTTCCAGCAAAGGCGTCTTTGGTGGTTCTGGGATGTCGTCATGAGAAGAGCACGAATATCTGTAATCAACTAGTGTGTATTCCGTATAAAATATCTTGACAATGACCAGAAACAACTCAAACTTCGACGGAAACCCACATTGGGAACACTCCCATGTCAAGGTGTGACGTTCACCTTTGCCCTTGGTGGCGGTGCGGTGAACTGTTTCAAAGGCCGGGCGAGACACCATAGTGTTGTGTCAGCCTGCCCTACTACTACCTCTACACCTATACTTCGTCGGGGTTGTCCTCATAACAGGTAAAAGGATATCGATATCTCATCCGAAGCTTGAATTCTCCGATTAGGTGCAGGAAAGAGTTTACAGGTTCTGAATATACACCCTTAATTCCTCAAAGCTCACCCCAGTTCGCCCGTCCGGCTCGCCTCGAGCATCGCACCCAAGAATCCGCATCCATACGCTAGCGACGCCTTCCTCCTCGCATCCCACTTCCAGTCCGTTGTCTCTGAGAATGTAGTACTCCCTCGAGGGAGTCTGGACAACTGCAAGTGCTGGGTGCAACGGCCGGCCGCCCGTTGAGGTCAAATGGACACTCTCGACATGATGGTGCCTATAACACAGATTGAAAGTCGACGCAGGGGCAAGACGACATATCAGGGCGTGAAACTCACGCTGGCAGGAATAAGTTGACATTTGAGGTCTTCGCCGGCGCCGACAATGCCTTGCGTTGAGACAGTCCTGCGAATTCCTGGGCCATTTGAGGAGCGGACATCCACTCGCCGCTCACGCTATGATTTTACGTCAGCTCTCTGATCAGGGCAACCAAACGTAAAAACCCGTTGCTGACCTGTTTCCAACGACGCATGCCAGGGTGTACCGCCCGGCGATCGTGCGCAATGCAGTTCCCTGTGCTCCCATCTGTGTCGTACGACGGAGCCAATGCCTACTAATCCCATGGTCGAACTCTCCATGATCGGCCCACCTCATGGCGTCGCGGAGGGGCGTCGTGCTTTGAGGGTTCGTTTTGCGATGCTCTATGTATCCTGCCCAGTCCAAGCGCAGATTGGTGTCGTCGCTACGTGTACCGCCAGCCAGGCCGAGAGCCTCACATGTAGCTTCGAGGACGTGGAACGCTTGCACGTAGTCAGAGATCACGTTGCGGGTGATCACACACCATATTTCATCCTTGACTATCTCAACGACATCTGTTATGGTATCATGTAGCCAGCTAGTCCGCCTGTTTCTCCCGGATTCAGTCGCGGCAGACAGTGCAAACCACAGCCGTGTCAGCAAGAATCTGCCCAAGTAGAGTTGATATCACGCATTGGATCAAAAAAGATAAACCAAACCGTAGAGCCACCGTCAGTTGCCTCTCGTTTTCCGGACTTGACCATAGGCGTGCAGAGATGATGTCAATGGGGCCTTGAAAAGCTGGCCGAAGGAAGGAGCTCATCACAGCATTCTTCCGCTCTGAGACCTCTCGTTCCCGCTGTAGAAGGTAAGGCCAAAAGTTCGTCATAGGCACTGAGCCGCACTGTTGCGATACCAAGGATAGACGTTGCCCAGGAAAGTCTCTGGAGAGCTTATAATAGGCAGATGAATAGACTGTTGAGGTGTATGCGTATGCTCTCTATATATTCTGGCATCCGCGCTTACCTGCATATCGAATGAGCCTAGAAACCGAACAACATTGAAGGCGTTCCTCGCACGAAAGACCACTGAGAATGATGACCCAGCGTTGGACGAGTTTCCGTTGAGAAAGAGGTGGTGGGTATGTAATGGCAGATAAGAGCGGGAGTTCCGGGGGTGCGGGAAAATCCAAATGCCAGAGCAAGGCGGGCTGCGCCATCAAACTAGCAGGTCCATCCACGAGTGAACCTGACGACGGTTGTGCTTCTTTTCCGTTACACTGTGTGACCGAAGGGGGCCGCGCTATCGTCAAAGGCTTGAAGCGATTACGGGACACAGATACAGTTTGCGTTTGAATGTCTAGCCTGCGCCCCAACCCGCGATTGATCCCTGGCACCAACGCAGAACCAGGTGAACCAGAAAGGGGAGGGCCGGGGACACCGCCATCACCCGGAAGACGTGCGGAATTGGAAAGGCGAAGATCTTCGCTCGCTTGTACAACTGAGGGAGCGGCCACCCTTGGCCTCTTCGCCAAAGGATAGGCACGGGCCTGAGATATCTCCGAGGGACCATGCTTTGAGATGGGCCCATTGTGAGAAACCACAGATGGAGAAACCCTTTTTCCTCGGCCCCCAGAAAGACAAGGAGGTGGCTGAAATGCATCCGACGTGATGGCACTTTGGAGTATATGCGTGCCAGAAACCATATTCCGACCGCGGGAAATTGGGAGAGACGGCGGACCCATAGACCCTGGCCCTGCCCCAGCAAGAGCCGGTGGGTTGTCAAGCGGGGGCGGGTCCGATGTTGAGAACGAAGCATCGGCTTCTGGTCGCGTATTATGTTCAGATGATGGGGGCGGGGGCAGAGAATTTGGGGTGGGTTCAGCGAGCTTGCTAATAAGGGCAGCTTTCCCAAGTTTGGAGTATCCCACAATGCGTCGCTCCTTACAGAGAGCCCTGAGTTGAGAGACATTCAGCTTCGAAAGATCAGAAGGCAAGGGTGCGGTGGGGTCGTGGGAGGATACTGCGGGCATATCGGTAGCGATGGGAAAGAAGTGAGATGTTGCAAGCGCGCGGTGGCTTTTATTGGCGGCATGGGCTAAGTACGGTAGGTGATACAACAAAAACGGTACATCATGGTAGCAACAACAGTGACCCTACTTCCCTTGCCCTCCGCAACCGCAGTATAAACCTAAGTGAGAATAGGGACCATCAACCCAATAATGAGAGGACAACTGGTATGCGTGAGGCGAAACATGTAACGATCGTTGCGTTCTAGAGGTTATGCTACCGATCGCTTTTTTTTCTTCCTAACAGTCAAGACGTGAACCTTCGTCTGGCTCCCGGGACCCTCACCAGACGCCCCCTCGGTCGCTGTACCACCAGCGGGTTTCGGGGGCAGCGGAGGATTGCTCACGGTGACGGAGCCGTATATATGCGCGTTGTATGTTTCCAAAGTCGTCTCGGGCTCGTCGAACGGATTTGGTGATATATCGTCCGCGGGCGGCAGGCCCACCGGACGTCTTGGCGGTGTTCGCGGGACCGGGGGTACGAGAAGATCTTGCGTCGCATCCGCGCTCTGAGTCTTCGACTTCGGGAGGGGAGGTTTGGGCGCGAGGCCCTCGCAAAGTCCGCGCACCGCACCCTCGATAAGCTCCGTCGCCTTGCGCGCACGCTCCGGGGTCGAAAATTCGACGCCCGTGAGAAGACTGGAAAGTATGCGCCTGTTCATCGAGCGCGGGACCTGCCCAGGCTGCGGAGCGAGTGGTGGAGGACGTGGAGACGGCATGCGATCCTCGGGAACCGAAATGCCCACGGCAAAGAAACCGGTAACGGCACCCGCGACGCACTCTTGTCGGAAGGACATGCGTTCCCAGAACTCGTCCGGACCCACTTGACTCAGTTCGCCCATCGGACGACCCTTCCTATCCTTCTCCTTCTCCCCATCTCGAGACGCTGGTCCGTCCCTGGCGTCCCGCAGCGTATCCGTACGGGGACGCTTCCGTGGCGAGGCCGGAGTGTCGGTGAACGCGATTTCGTCCATGAACCGGTTTTTCGGATCATCTTCGAATGAAGGGATGTAGTGGCCCAGGTTGTGCGGACCCTCCGGAGGGGGACACGGGAGTGGGATGTTGGTTTGGCTGTATGGATGTCCGTAGGTCCACTGTGGCTTGGCAGTAGATGACGACGAGGTCACACCCCCCATGACCTGCTGAGCTTCCAGTTCGTTGTGCCCAGGAAGCACGTAGAACATGTCCACCCGACCCTCCTCCCCGATCGCCTCGAGAACATCCCCTCCCACTTGACCCATCACGCGTCGCCACCACGCACATAGACGCGCGTCGCTCAGTGGGCGTTTACCTGGGAAGTCGCTCGAATTCGGGAAGAGATACTGTCCCTGCGCGCGAGCGAAGAGCTGTACCCAAAGATGTCGCGCAGCAACCGGACGAGTCTCGGGATCGGCGTACCAGCGAATGAAAGCCCTCACGAGAGTGGCTGTCGGCGACGGCGCGAGACCCTGGCCGGTAGAGTCTATCTTCGAGACATAGAGGATGGCGCAATCGGTTGCGGGGGCGTGATAAATGCAGGCTTCGATCGCCGACACGAGTATGCGAGGGGCATCGGGGTTGGCCTGTTCGGAGAGAAGAATGAGGATGTCTTGCACGTATAGGCGGGGACGAGGAGAGGCGTATGGGTATAGGGAATTATCTTTCGCAGGTGCGGTGAGGAGAACATGGATGTGGAATTCGCGCACGTCTGGAAGGGTTTCGAGGGCGGTGAGGACGTGGTCTCGAAAGTTCATTGTGGCCCTGCAGGCTGATCGTGGGCGTGGGAACCGTCCCCGTGTCGCTTTTCAACGTGGGATCACCTGGGCCAATTCACCACATTTTACTCGTGACAGGGCTCCCAATCAAAAATAGTGATATGGCAAGGAAAATTAAGGACCAGAAATTCGCTATCGAAGCAGTGATGTAATTCCACGATACACAGTACTACTGATCGTTGTACCAACCACGCCACAGCAATTTAGCCAAGACTCAGGTGATCTATCGTGTGGACACGAGGTAGTCATTACCTCCTGCGGAATCATGACTACCTCAATACTCGTGTGTCACGGCAGTGTACAGGAGTTTTCCAATTCTGGTGCATCATCATCATAATCATGCTTCCTCGGTGCGAAGTCCGACGTGATTGTCTGATGCACGCTGACCGCGACAGCAGTTGGTCCGGACTTGCATTTGTAGGAGTGCCCACTCCCCTGAATTGACAAGTCGACGGGGGGAAGCGAGTGTTCATTCACGGACCGGTCACGCAGAGTGTCGCGATTATTCAACCTGAAGGCCGCGTATGTCAAAGACCCGCTGGACAGTGAAACATTCCCCTCACATAGCAAGGAACGAGTTCACATAGCCTATGAACATGTTAGTCCATTTTCTTTTCACCCGACATCGGTGCGAACATACATTTACCCACCAACCAGTACAACACCATCCACGTCAACGTGCTACGCAAGGCCAAGAACTGATCCTTCTGTAAGGGAGTATTCAGGAACGAGATCTAGAAAGGAATATCTTACACAGACAAGCACGCCAGTAGCAAGGATGCTAATTGGGTTTCGTTAACTTCGTTTAGCCAGCATAAGTTCTCATTCTCACCTCGTTACCAGGCCAGATCTGATACTATAGGATATCAGTGTCATAATTATCGAGTCGGTTCTACACCTGAACGTTAAACCTAATTCTGCCGAGAAGATGACAAGAACTCGCCTTGGGAATCCTGTTCTTTTGCGATAAAGATACCAACACATCGCAACGGCAATCACGATGTCTGCCAAAGCGGTTAGGCCTATTCCTGTGCATACCACCCACTACTCGGGGTGGACAATCAGCGAGCCTGAAAGAGAGTAGACGGGGGATCATACAGTCAAGAAGCTATAGCGAGAATATCGCTTGAGCTCAAATCTAATTTTGAAACATCAGCTTCCAGGAGAGATATGCCACCGGATTATACATACGATTTGGCCGTGTATACTAGTGTATAGAGGATTGAACGAAATTCACAGAAAACGCGAAAACGAGAAACCTACCAAATCCTAGGACTAGGGAGAAGTCAGCCAAGGTAATCACATAGTCAGATGGGGTAAAATGCTTACTGAAGAAAATTCCACCAAGAAGTGACTATCAATTGGCTTCACGAAGTGCCAAAATACTAAGTTAGTTTGGTATACTCACGATGATCACTGGGATGACGATGCTCCTGCTCACTGTGAGGAAACCGTGTCATGATTAGAGCCTTGTGAGGTTACAAGAGGAGCGCTTACTGATATAAAGTTGCCTCGCATAAAAGCTACTCCACATCAGGGCAGCTTAGAATCAGTGCACACGAATGAGGAACCCACAGTTGAACCAAAAAACCGACGAGAGCCTATGATAATCTTCAGGAAGTCGTGATAAGTCTGAGAAAGTGGAGAGCACACATTGACGTCGGCTTGAGTCTATGCAACATTCGGGAAGTACGACGAGTCGTGAAAAAGAAAGAGATGCTCAATGACAACGTACGTTCATCGCCCTGGGCTGAGAATCAGGGGTTGATACCCCGAAGAATGGGCAGACGTACCACATATTCATATCCAAGTTGGCGACATTGCCGAAATTCAGGATCAGGTACCTGGTGTGGATGAGTACGATAGACAACGAAGATAAATGTGATCTCACCAATAGACTGAATAAGTAGATAGAACCGTGTGCAGGGTATCCAAAATGCTGAAAAAAAGTGTCACCTCCCAGATATACCAGCGATTTGGTGGAAGATCCCACTTACAATAAAAGCACGACGAATCCTTTGAGCCCTATCGGATCTCTACCACGATACTGACTAGAGTCTATTCAGTTTCGTGTGGCAGCATATGAGAACAAGGGCTCGTTACCAGTAGTAAGTCCACCTGAACAACCGATAAGTCAAGGACTTATGGAGGTGTCTCGCCACTCACATCTGAGATACTGTCACACCATAAAGGCTATGAGTTGACCAGATCAGCAAGGGGATGCGGGTAAGACAGAGAGAAGACAGACACTGCGCTGACAAATAACCCTATGAAGGTGACTCCATAGGTATCCCGTATGTCTGCTACAGCTGACCCAGACATATCGATTGTGTCGAGTGAGACTGTATACACAGAGAACACAGGAAGAGGCAAGCCGCGGGAAGGATAGTGGCAAGTGTATCGCGGCATTATATGATATTTGAGCTCACATGCTGCCGGCAGAACAGAAACTTCAATATTTAGAGGCACCAACGAACCCGGCCGAGAAAGGGCAGTTCCTCCATGACTTTCCATGGAAAAAAGAAGACGCGCCCCTAATTTCCTCGAGATATGGACCTTCATCTGACTTTAACGTCAGGCGTCGGCAGAACTTCTTGCGCAACTCCATATGGAGCTCAGAGTGAATTAGACCGCGTAATGTTACATGTCCGAGTCACAACTTGAAGGAGACCAGATCATATCTTGGCCCGCGTGTCGCATCGAGTCCCGACTTACTTCCACGCCCTGTACACACTGCCAAAAGTACGAGGAGTACTCAATCCTGAAAGCGACCCAGCGAAATATCGTACCAAGCTTGTGAGCAGTCGAGTTCGCTCGCACATGTTACATGCGGAGAGTTCATATATGGGCACGGATAACCGATGGGGGATGACTGTTCCCTTAGCCTAGGCAGACAAAGAAGTGGCTCTAATGTTGAGACAGAAGACTCACAGCACGGAAAAAGTTGGGATATATATACCATGTGCGCCCCACGACCGTATTTTTTGGTCCGAGGGGTAGATGACGGACTGATGACCCTGTCAACTTTACAGTGAGAACAAGGGAATCCTTGAAGGAATGGGCCCAATGTGTGGGCATTAAGAAGATCAATCCTAATAACGTACGCAGAAAGTGAATATATCATGATCGTCACGCGAACGGTAGAGGACGAGACGACAGCCTGGCATGCGATCATCAGGTATGCATGTTAAAAAGATTCCGGTGACAGCAACCACCCGTAACCGCGTAGCTGCCGGGCCGGAACGATGTGCGCCTCGGAGTGGCGTCGTCAGGCCCCACTTTGCTCAGTTCGCCTATGGGATCTTCAATTTCTCATTCATCTTCCTCTACCCGTATCAAGACGCCGGCTCATCCCTGTCATCCCGCAGCGTATCCGTACGAGGACGCTTCCGTAGAGACGGAGTGTCGGTGAATGCGCCGTCGTCCATGAATCAGATAATTGGATCATCTCCAAACGAAGGGATCTCAGGCTAGTGTGCCAGGCTGTGCAGACCTTCTGGAGGGGGAGTGGGACAACCCGCTGCGCTTCTAGTTCATTGTGCTGAGGAAGCATTTAAAACACGCCTACCCGATCCTCATCCCCGATCGCGTCTCCACCACGCGCATCGTGGGCATCGCCCAGCGAGCGCTTCCCCAGGTAATCGGACGTGTCGCAGGATCAGCATACCGGCGAACGAAAGCCCTCACGAGGGTTGCCGTGGGTGGCAGCGTGAGATCCTGGCCCTTAGAGTCTATCTTCGCCACGTAGAGGATGCGAAATCGGTCGTGGCGGCGTGATAAAACGGTGACGCAGGCTTCGGTCACTGACACGAGCACGCGAGCCGCATCGGGGTAGCCCACTGTAGTTGGGGGAGAAGAGTGAGGATGTCTTGCACGTATAGGCGGGGGCGAGGAGAGGCGTATGGGTATGGGTATAGGGAATTCTCTTTCGCAGGTGCAGTGATGTGAACATAGATGTGGAATTCGCGCACGATTTTGAGGGCGGTGAGGACCTGGTCTCATGGCCCTGAAGCTTGAAGGCTGACCGTGGGAACAGTCCCCATGTCTCTTTTCAAAGTGGGATTCCCTGGGCGGCTGGGCCAATTCACCACATTTTACTCGTGACAGGGCTCCCAATCAAAAATAGTGATATGGCAAGGAAAATTAAGGACCGGAAATTCGCTATCGAAGCCGTGATGTAATTTCATGATACACAGCACTAGTACTAGGACTGCCAGTGATTATTGTACCGACCACACCACAGCAATTTGCCCAAGACTCTAGTGATCCATCGTTTAAACACGAGGTAGTCATTACCTCCTTCGGAATCATGACTATCTCAATACTTGTGTGTCACGGCAGTGTACAGGAGTTTTCCAATTCTGGCGCATCATCATCATAGCCATGCTTCCTCGGTGCGAAGTCCGACGTGGTTGTCTGATGCACGCTGACCACGACAGCAGTTGGTCCGGACTTGCATTTGTAGGAGCATCCATCCCCTTGAATTGACAAGTCGACGGCGGGAAAGTTTTCATTCGTGTCCCGGTCACGCAGAGTGTCGCGATTATTCAACCTAAAGGCCGCGTATGTCAAAGACCCGCTGGACAGCGAAAAATTCCCCTCACACAGCAAGGAACGAGTTCACATAGCCTATGAGTATGTTAGTCCGTTTTCTTTTCACCCGACATCGGTGCAGACATACATTTACCCATCAACCAGAACAACACCTGCCACGTCAACGTACTGCGCAAGGCTAAGAACTGATCCATCTGTGAGGGAATATTCAGGAACGAGATTTAGAAAGGAATATCTTACACAGACAAGCATGCCAGTAGCAAGGATGCTAACTGGGTTCGTTGTTCTCGTCGATTATTAGGCATCACAAACTCTCACCTCGTTACCAGGCCAGAGCTGATAGTATAGGATATCAATGTCATAATTATCGAGTCCGTTCTATACCTGGACGTTTAAACCTAGTTCTGCTGAGAAGATAACAAGAACTCGCTTTGGGAATCCTGTTCTTTTACGATGGAGATACAAACACATCGCAACGGCAATCACGATGTCTGCCAAGGCGGTTGTACTCATTCCTGTGCATATCACCCACTACTCGGGGTAGACAATCAGCCATCCTGAAAGAGAGCAGATGTGGGGCCATACGGTCAAGGCACTGTAACGAGAATATCGCTTGAGCTCAAATCTAATTTTGGAACATCAGCTTGCAGGAGAAATATGCCGCCAGATTATACGTACGATTTGACCGTGAATACTGGTGTATAAAGGATTGAACGAAATTCACAGAAAAGGCGAAAACAAGAAACCTACCGAATCCTAGGACTAGGGAAGTAAGCCAAGGTAATCACACAGTCAGATGCGGTAAAATGCTTACCGAAGAAAATTCCACCAAGAATTGCCTACCAATGGACTTCACGAAGTGCCGAAATAAATTAGTTCGGTATACTCACGATGATCGCTGGGATGACGATGCTCCTGCTTACTATGAGGAAATCGTGTCAAGACAAGAGCCTTGTGAGGTCACTACAAGAGGAGTGCTTACTCATATAAAGTTGCCTCGCATAAAAGCTACTCCATGTCAGGGCAGCTCAGAATGAAGATACGGGAATGAGGAACACACAGTTGAACCAAAAAGCCGATGAGAGCCTATGATAATCTTCAGGAAGTCGTGATAAGTCAGAGAAAGTAGAACACACATTGACGTCGGCTTGAGTCTGTGCAACATTCGGGAAGTACGACGTGTCATGAAAAAGAAAGGGATTGAAAGACTACGTACGTTCATCGCCCTGGGCTGCGAATCAGGGGTGATACCCAGAAAAATGAGTAGACGTACCACATATTCATATCCAAGTTGGCAACATTGCCAAAATTCAGGATCAGGTACCTGATATGTATGAGCACGATAGACAACGGAGACAAATGTGATCTCACCAGTAGACCGAATAAGTAGATAGAACCGTGTGCAGGGTATCCAAAATGCTGAAAAAGGTGTCACCTCCCAGATACACCAGCGATTCGGTGGAAGATCCCACTTACAGTAAAAGTACAACGAATCCTTTGAGCTCTATCGGGTCTCTACCACGATACTGACTAGAGTCTATTCAGTTTCGTATAGCAACGCAGGAGAACGAGGGCTCGTTACCAGTAGTAAGTCCACCTGAACAACCGATAAGTCAAGGACTTATGGAGGTGTCTCGCCACTCACATCTGAGATACTGTCACACCATAAAGGCTACGAGTTGACCAGATCAGCAAGGGGATGCGGGTAAGACAGAGGGAAGACAGACACTGCGCTGACAAATAACCCTATGAAGGCGGCTCCATAGGTATCCCGTATGTCCGCTACAGCTGATCCAGACATATCGATTGGGTCGAATGAGACTGTGCAACAGTGAACAGAGGAAGAGGCAAGCTGCGGGAAGGATAGTGGCAAGTGTATCGCGGCATTATATGATATTTGAGCTCACATGCTGCCGGCAGAACAGAAACTTCAATATCTGAAGTCACCAACGAACCCGGCGGCCGAGAAAGGCAGTTCCTACGTGACTTTCCATGGAAAAAGAAGACGCGCCCCTAATTTCCTCGAGATATGGACCTTCATCTGACATTAACGCCAGGCGTCGGCAGAACTTCTTGCGCACCTCCATATGGAGCCCAGAGTGAATTAGACCACGTAATGTTACATGTCCGAGTCACAACTTGAAGGAGACCAGATCATATCTTGGCCCGCGTGTCGCATCGAGTCCCGACTTACTTCCACGCCCTGTACACACTGCCAAAAGTACGAGGAGTACTCAATCCTGAAAGCGACCCAGCGAAATATCGTACCAAGCTTGTGAGCAGTCGAGTTCGCTCGTACATGTTACATGCGGAGAGTTCATATATGGGCACGGACAACTGATAGGGAATGACTGTTCCCTCAACCTGGGCAGACAAGGAGGTGGCTCTAATGTTGAGACAGAAGACTCACAGCACGGAAAAGGTTGGGATATTTGTACCATGTGCGCCCCACGACCGTATTTTTTGGTCCGAGGAATAGATGGCGGACTGATGGCCCTGGTCGACTTTACAGTGAGAACAAAGGAATCCGTGAGGGGATGGGCCCAATATGCGGGCGTTGCGAAGATCAATCCCAATAACTTACGCAGAAAGTGAATATATCACGATTGTCACGCGAATGGCAGAGGATGAGACGACAGCCTGGCATGCGACCATCGGGCATAACATGTTAAAAAAACTTCCGGTGACAGCAAGCACCAGTGTAGTGTAGCGTACTCCTGCCGGGCCGGAACGATGTGGCGTCGTCAGATGGAACCTTCAATTTCCCATTCATCTTCCTCTACCCGCCTCAAGATGCTAGCTCATCCCCGTCATCCCGCGGCGTATCCGTAGGAGGACGCTTCCGTGGGGACGGAGTGTCGGTGGATTCGATGCCGTCCATGAATTAGATAATTGGATCATCTCCAAACGAAGGGATCTAGTGTCCCGGGCTGTGCAGACCTTCTGTATGGGTCAAGGGAGTGGGATAACCTGCTGCGCTTCTAGTTCATTGTGCCGAGGAAGCATTCAGAACACGCCTACCCGATCCTCATCTCCGATCGCCTCTCCGCGAACATCCCCTCCTACAGTACTTGACCCATCACACATCTCCACCCCGCTGCCCCGCACATAGGTGGAGATCACTCGGCGAGTGCTTCCCCGGGTCACGGAGGTGTCGCAGGACCAGCACACCGGCGAATGAAAGCCCTCACGAGGGCTGCCGTGGGTGGCAGCATGAGACCCTGGCCCGTAGGATCTATCTTCGCCACGTAGAGGATGCGAAATCGGTCGTGGCGGCGTGATAAATGCAGGCTTCGGTCACTGACACGAGCACGCAACAGTGACGCAAGAGGCATCAGGGTTGGCTTGCCCGGAGAGAAGAATGAGGATGTCTTGCACGTATAGGCGGGGACGCGGAGAGGCGTATGGGAATTATCTTTTGAAGGTGCGGTGGCGTGAACATGGGTGTGGAATTCGCGCACGCCGGGAAGGATTTTGAGGCGATGAGGAGATGGTCACCAGGTGGTCTCGAACGTTCATTGTGGCTCCGAGGCCAACCGTGGGAACGTCCTCATGTCACGTTTCTTTTCAACGTGAGATTCCTGTACTCGTGACACAGCTCCCAATCAAGAATATTGGTATGGCAAGGAAAAGCAATGATCGGGAACCCATCCGCTATCGAAGCCGTAATATAATCTCATCATACACACTACTACTGATCGTTGTACCGACCACACCAATGCTATGATTTGGCCAAGACCTATACCCTCGACTCTAGTGATCCATCGTGTGGACACGAGGTGGTTGTTACCTCCTTCGGAACCACTATCTCGATACTTGTGCGCCACGGCAGTGTACAAGACACTCACCTATGTTGCCAATTCTAGCGCATCATCATAGTCATGCTTCCTCGGTGCAAAGTCCGAGGTGATTGTCTGATGCACACTGACCGCGACGGCAGTTGGTGACCTGCACTTGTAGGAGCGTCCACTCCCTTGAATTGACAAGTCGACGGAGTGTTCATTCCCGGACTGGTCACGCAGAGTGTCGCGATTATTCAACCTAAAGGCCAAGTATGTCAAAGACCCGCTGGACAGCGAAAATTTCCCTCACACAGCAAGGAACGAGTTCACATAGCCTATAAGCATGTTAGTCCGTTTTCTTTTCATCCGACATCGGTGCAAACATACATTTACCCATCAACCAGAACAACACCTGCCACGTCAACGTACTGCGCAAAGCCAAGAACTGATCCTTCTGTGAGGGAGTATTCAGGAACGAGATCTAGAAAGGAATATCTTACACAGACAAGCACGCCAGTAGCAAGGATGCTAATTGGGTTTCGTAAATTTCGTTTAGCCAGCACAAATTCTCACTCTCACCTCGTTACCAGGCCAGAGTTGATACCATAGAATACCAATGTCATAATTATCGAGTCCGTTCTACACCTGGACGTTAAACCTAGTTCCGCCGAGGAGATGACAAGAACTTGCCTTTGAAATCCTGTTCTTTTACGATGGAGATACAAACACATCGCAACGGCAATCATGATGTCTGCCAAAGCGGTTGAGCCCATTCCTGTGCATACCACCCACTACTCGGGGTGGACAATCAGCGAGCCTGAAAGAGAGTAGACGTGGTGTCATACGGTCAAGGCGCTATAACGGGAATATCGCTTGAGCTCAAATCTAATTTTGGGACATCAGATTTCGGGGGAAATACGCTACCAGAGTATGCGTACGCTTTAGCCGTGAATACTGGTGTATAGAGGACTGAATGAAATTCACAGAAAAGGCGAAAACAAGAAACCTACCGAATCCTAGGACTAGGGAGAAGTCGGTCAAGGCAATCACATAGTCAGATGCTGGTAAAATGCTTACCGAAGCAAATTCCACCAAGAATTGCCTACCAATATCAATGGATGTTACGAAGTGCCGAAATAAGTTAGTTCGTTATACTCACGATGATCACTGGGATGACGATGCTCCTGCTCACTGTGAGGAAATCATGTCAAGACAAGAGCCTTGTGAGGTCACAAGAGGAGCGCTTACTCATATAAAGTCTCCTCGCATAAAAGCTACTCCACATCAGGGCAGCCCAGAATCAGGGCACAGGAATGAGGAACACACAGTTGAACCAAAAAACCGATGAGACCCTAAGATAATGGTCAGTGAGTTGTGATAAGTCAGGGAAAGTAGAACACACATTGACGTCAGCTTGAGTCTATGCAACATTCGGGAAGTATGACAAAAAGAAAGGGATGCTGAAAGACAACGTACGTTCATCGCCCTGGGCTGCGAATCAGGGGTGATATCCAGAAGAACGAGCAGACGCACCACATATCCATATCCAAGTTGGCAACATTGCCGAAATTCAGGATCAGGTACCTGGTATGGATGAGCACGGCAAACAGCGAAGATAAATGTGGTCTTACCAGTAGACCGAATAAGTAGATAGAATTGTGTGCAGGGTATCCAAGATGCTGAAAAAAGTGTCACCTCCCAGATATACCAGCGATTTGGTGGAAGATCCCACTTACAGTAAAAGTACGACGAATCCTTTGAGCCATATCGAGTCTCTACTACGATACTGACTAAGGTCTCTTCAGTTTCGTGTAGCAACGCAGGAGAACAAGGGCTCGTTACCAGTCATTGTAGTAAGTCCACCTGAACAACAGATAAGTCAAGGACTTAAGGAGGTGTCTCTCCACTCACATCTGAGTTACTGTCACACCATAAAGACTATGAGTTGACCAGATCAGCAAGGGGATGCGGGAAAGACAGAGAGAAGACAGACACTGCGCTGACAAATAACCCTATGAAGGTGGCTCCATAGGTATCCCGTATGTCCGCTACAGCTGATCCAGACATATCGATTGCGTCGAGTGAGACTGTATGAAATAGATAGCAGCGGAAGAGGCAAGTGTATCGCGGCATTATATTGAGCTCGCATTGCTGCGGAGAACGGAAACGTGAATATCTGAAGGCACTGATGACCCCGGCCAAGAAAGGCAGTTCCTATATGACTTTACAAAAAAGGACATATCCTCAAGATATGGACCTTCATATGACGTTAACGTATTTCAGACGTCGTCGGACCCTCTTGCGCAACTCCATATGGAGCTCAGGGTTAATTAGACCGCGTAATGTTATAACATATCCGAGTCACATGTATGTGCTGGCGAAGCGACCCCCAGCCCCCGCAGTCAGCACGCGTGTCGCATTGAGTCCTGAGTAACTTCCACGCCCTGTATACACAGCTAAAAGCACGAGGAGTACTCAATCTTGAAAGGGACTAAATATCATACCCAGCTTGCTTTCCAAGAAGCTTTTTAGTCGACGCCATCAATCTTCCAAATGTAAGCAGTCGAGTTCGCTCAGCACATGGTTGCATGCGGAGAGTTCGTATATGGGTACGGACAACCGATGGGGAATGACTTTTCACTCGGCCTGGGTAGACAATGGGATGGCTCTAATGCTGATACAGAAGACCGACCATGACAGTACGGAAAAGTGGGGTTATACCATATGCGCCCCAGAACCATATTTTTTTGGTCCGAGGAGTACGTGGCGGACCGATAGCCGGACCGATAGGCTAGCCAGCCATTGGTCACTTAGTACTTAGCCATTGGTCACTTTACAATGAGAACTAGGAATCCTTGAAGGAATGGGTTACATTGCGAAGATCAATCCTAATATGTCATGATCGCCACGTGAATGGTGGGGGATGTGACGACAGCATAACATGCGACCATCGGGCATGTCGAAAAAAATTCCGGTGACAGCAAAGCATTTGAAAGCACACCCGTAACCCGGGCCGCGTTCCTGCCAGGCTGAAACGACGCGCGAGGTGTGTTCCAACTTTGCTCTGTTCGCCCATGGAACCATTCCCATCCTTCTTCCTCTAGCCGGCTCAAGACGCCGGATCACCCCTGTCATCCCGTGGCGTATCCATGTGAGGACGCTTCCGTGGAGGGGTCGAAGTGTCGGTGGACCCCATGTCGTCCATGAATCAGATAACTGGATCATCTTCAAACGAAGGGATATAGTGTCCTGGGCTGCGCCGACCTTCTGGAGGGGGTCAAGGGAGTGAGATAACCTGCTGCGCTTCTGGTTCATTGTGCTCAGGAAGCACCTAGAACACGTCCACCCAACCTCATCCCCGATCGCCTCCTCGAAACATCCCCTCCTACCTGACCCATCATCACGCGTCTCCACCACATGCATATCGCTCGGCGAGCGCTTCCCCAGGTAATCGGACGTGTCGCAGGATCAGCATACTGGCGAATGAAAACCTTCATGAGGGTTGCCCGTGGCCCTGAGAGTCTATCTTCGCCATGTAGAGGATGCGAAATTGGTCGTGGGGGCGTGATAAACGCAGGCTTCGGTCGCTGACGCGAGCACGCGAGGAGCATCGGGGTTGGCTTGTTCGGAGAGAAGAATGAGGACGTCTTGAACGTGAAGGAGACGAGGCAAATGGGAACAGGGATCCCAATCATGAAAGAGCGGTGTGGAAAGGGAAATTAAAGGCTGTGGTACCAATTCACCATCGAGGCCGAGACATAACGTAATACTAATCATACAAAGTACTCATTTTTGACCAATGGCACCATTGTCATGGTTTGACCAAGAACCACATACCTAACTCTGGTGGTCCACAGTGTGCAGGGGAGATAGTTATTCCCTACATTGAAACCATGACTGTCTCAACCCTGGTGCGCCACGACAGCGTACAAGACTCTTACTGACTTTTCCAATTCTGGCGTATCATCATAATTATGTTCGCTCGTTGCGAGGTCCGAGGTGATGCACGCTGACCGCGACAGCAGTGGGTCCAGTCTTGTATATGTGGGCACTTCCACTTCGTTGGGTCGACATCTTGATGGCGAAATTCGGGTGTTCATTCGAGGACCGTTCTCGGAGAGCGTCACGATTATTCAACCTAAAGGTGCCGTATGTCAAAGACCCACTCAACAGCCAAAATTCCCCTCACATAGCAAGGAACGAGTTCACGTAGCCTATGAGCATGTTAGTCCATTTTCTCTTCAACCGAACATCAGTGCGAACATACATTTACCCATCAACCAGAACAACACCTGCCACGTCAACGTACTGCGAAAGGCTAAGAACTGATCCATCTGTGAGGGAATATTCAGGAACGAGATTTAGAAAGGAATATCTTACACAGACAAGCATGCCAGTAGCAAGGATGCTAATTGGGTTCGTTGATCTCGTCGATTATTAGGCAGCACAAATTCTCACCTCGTTACCAGGCCAGAGCTGATAGTATAGGATATCAATGTCATAATTATCGAGTCCGTTCTATACCTGGACGTTTAAACCTAGTTCTGCTGAGAAGATAACAAGAACTCGCCTTGGGAATCCTGTTCTTTTGCTATAGAGATACCAACACATCGCAACGGCAATCATGATGTCTGCCAAGGCGGTTGTACTCATTCCTGTGCATATCACCCACTACTCGGGGTAGACAATCAGCCATCCTGAAAGAGAGTAGATGTAGGGGCCATACGGTCAAGGCACTGTAACGAGAATATCGCTTGAGCTCAAATCTAATTTTGGGACATCAGCTTGCAGGAGAAATATGCCGCCAGATTATACGTACGATTTGACCGTGAATACTGGTGTATAGAGGATTGAACGAAATTCACAGAAGAGGCGAAAACAAGAAACCCACCGAATGATAGGACTAGGGAGGGGTCGGCCAAGGTAATCACATAGTCAGATGCCAGAAAATACTTACCGAAGGAAATTCCACCAAGAATTGCCTACCAATACCGATGGACGTTACGAAGTGCCCAAATGAGTTAGTTCGGTATACTCACGATGATTACTGGGATGACGATGCTGCTGCCCACTGTAAGGAAATCGTGTCATGACTAGAGCCTTGTAAGGTTACAAGCGGAGCGCTCACTGATATAAAGTCGCCTCGCATAGAAGCTACTCCACGTCAGGGCAGCTCAGAATCAGGATACAGGAATGAGGAACACACAGTTGAACCAAAAAACCGATGAGAGCCTACAAAAGTCATCAGTACGTTGAGATAAGTCAGGAAAAGTAGAACACACATTGACGTTGGCTTGAGTCTATGCAACATTCGGGAAGTGACGTGTGATGAAAAAGAAAGGGATGCTGAAAGACAACGTACATTCATCGCCCTGAGCTGAAAATCAGAGGCAATATCCAGCAGAGCGAGCAGACGCACCACATGTTAAGGTCCAAGTTGTCAACATTGCCAAAATTCAGGACCAGGTACCTGGCACAATCAGCACAGCGGACAGCGAAGATAGATTCGGGCTCACCAGTAAACCGAATAAGCGGACAGGATCGTGTGGAGGGTATCCAAAAAACTGGGGAAAATGTTATTTCCAGGAGGTGCTGGTGATTTTGCGTAAGGTCTCACTTACAATAAAAGTGCGACGAGTCCTTTGAGCACCATCGGGTCTCTACTACGATCCTGACTAAAGCCCATTCAACTTCGGGCAGCAACGTGGAAGAAAAGGAGCTCGGTACCGGTAGTAGGTCCACCTAAACAACAGTTGAGTCAACCACTCGCCGGGGGGTGTGTCTCTTTACGCACGTCTGAGTGACTGTCACACCATAAAGGCTATGAGTTTACAAACTCAGCAAGGGGATGCGGGAGAGACAAAGAGAAGACGCACACTGCGCTGACAAGCAACCCTATGAAAGCGGCACCATAGGTCCCCTGTATGTCCGCGACAGCTGATCCAGGCATGTCGATGTGTTGAGGGTACTTGAGTCCGATTGTATAAGGCAGAGAACACTGGAACTCTGGAAGAGGGAGGCCGCGGAAAGGATATAGGTGGGTGTATCATGACCAAGGCACTGTATTTAAGCATGTTGTGCGGTAGAGACAAGGGATGTCTGGGTCTGGAGGCACTCCATTGACAGGCCGTCTGTAAGGGGCAGTTCAGCCAGTTCCAACATGACTTTCCAATGAAAAAGTGAAAAATGATATGTGCCGCTAAATTTCCTCAGAATATGACCCATCACCTCGGTATAATGTCTTTGATGCTTCGTCAGACCTTTTGTGTGAATCCATATGGAGGTCAGACTGAATTTGATCGCGTGAAGTTACAAGGTGTTTTTACTCGGAGGTTCGTCAAAGCCGCCAAAGGTGCGTCGTTCCATGTGCTGACTAATCGACCAGCGGACTTCAAAGTACAAACGGCCAAAAGTTTAGTACCCGATAGCAGTTCATCCAATACCGCACTTACCTTGCTATCTGATAAGATATTAATTCCAACCTCTTGTCCAGAACATCAATCTGAGTCATTCGAATGTGACTCCTAAATTGTAGATGTGAGCAGTCGAATCGGGGACTGAGTAGTAGTGATTTTGGAAATAAGACCAGGAAAACGAAGTTTAATGGTCGGTCCCCACTGCTATATATCCTCGCCACGAGTGATTCCTACATTAACATCCCTCGACAAGAGATACCAGACGCATATGCCTTCCATCTTTCCATCAAAATGGAAGACTATCCGTATCCATATGTAATCTATCATCGGTCCTCTTGATGTCGGATTTATTTTTGGTTTCATTAGGGTTCCTGTGATTGAAGTATGGTGACTTCATGGGGCACTGAATCATGATGACCATGATGGCTATGATTATGTCAGAGTCCGCACAGGACTACTATCCGAGTCGACAGTAGTACAACATAGTATACCGTATATATTAGGTGCTCAGGATAAGGCCAAGGACTAAGCAATCACACTGTATGAATAATGGATTTGGTTACACCTACTGCGTATTTTCATGCTTGTTGCTACTTGGACTTTACAATGATACATTGGTATGCATAGGCGGGTCGCTGCAGTACGATGCTTACTACGTACCCGTACCGCTGGCATGCCACCCGGCTTGGATGGCTGAGCGGTACCCAGAGTCGAACAGAACCACCGACATGCACGGACATTGCCGCCAGCAAGTGCCTCCAAGTCTTGTGGCTTGCATGTGGAGCTGCTGCTGAGTCATGGATCCAAACATCGGATCAGTGTTGAGGCGAAACAATGCCTCCTAGTCAAAAAAGGGAAAATTGGAAGACCAGCTCGCGGTTGAGGCGGTAGCGGCATAATACTAATCAAACTTACGTATAAGGGTGAAAAGTATCCCGCGTAAGGCTTCGGAAGTCCCTAGCGACGATGTAACGTCACGGTTCAGATCACCCTCAAATTGGCTCCATCGTAGAATCAAGCAAAGTAGAAACGAGCTCCCAGTCCACCAGTGTGTTCACGGAGTTGGGGAAACGAAGCATGGCACTACCCGCTAGGTGTGCCAGAGGAGCGGCCCATCTTCAATTTTGGCTCCTCAGCCAAAGGCCCGGCGGCCCGACCCGAGGTATCGTCGAGGAAAACAGACTTTATGACAGGAGGATTGGGCACAGACATTGATGGGGAATGGCCGTTCCCTCAGCCCGGGGTGGCCCTAATTGAAATAGAAGGCTGACACTACGGAACAAAAGGGTATACGACATGCACACCACCACCGTATTTGGTCCGAGGGGTAGATGGCAGACCGATCGCCCTTGGTCACTTTTACAACAGGAAAATCCTCGAGCGTAAAGTGAGAAGTACAGTACAACGGAACGGGTATTGAGAAGACCGATTGATGGTCGTCACGCGACTGACGCGAGTCGCGAGCAGCGGAGGACGTGCCGACGGCCCGGCATGCAATCCCCTGGACACGGAGGCGTCAGTTGAAAAAAAAAAATCCGTTGACGGCACGTGCAACGTGTTCCTGCTCCTGCCGCGCCAGAACGACGTGTGTCGCCCAAAACTCTTAGGCCCACTTTTGCTCAGTTTGCCCATGGGATCATTCCCATCCTTCGTCCTCTCCCGGTCTCGACAGGCTTGATCATTTTTTCCACTATGCGACGTATCTATGTGGCTATGTCCAGACGCTTCCGTGTAGAGGCCGAGGTACTATTGGTCACGTTGCTAGTGTCTCGTACTGTAAGTACGTCCTGCTTTTAACGTAAGGCCCTGACCCGATTAAACCGCTGTTCCTGTCGCATAACAGGGTTCCCGACGAAATAGAGTGGTGGTACTGTATAGCCAGGAGAAGCAGCCTCTGGGAAACCAACTCGCCATTGAAGCTGTAATATTATCCTACATAATCATACCCAGTACCACTGATGTTGTACCGACCCCGCGGTTGCCACGATTCGGCTAGGACCTAAACAGTTGATTCGGCTGATCCATCACGTACAGGGGTGATAGCTACACCCTGCTTCAAAACCATGACCTATCTCAACCCTGGTGCGTCATAACAAGTGTACAAGACTCGTACCGATTTCTCCAACTCTGGCACGTTATCATATTCATGCTTGCTCGTCGCAAAGTCCGACGCGGTTGTCTGATGCACTTTGACTGCGACGGCAGTTGCTCCTGTCTTGTATTTGTAAGCGGACCTACTCTGTCGGATGGACATGTTGAAGGAGTGGCCCGAGTCTTCATTCGAGGATCGTTCTCGGAGAGAGTCGCGATTATTCAACCTAATTGCGGTCGGTGTCAAGACTCCATCAAACGCGAAAAGCCACCTTACATAGCAAGAAAAGAGTTCACGTAGCCTATAACAATGTCAGCGCATTTTCTTTTCACCCGACGTCAGTGTGAACATACATTTGCCCATCAACCAGAACAACACCTCCCACGACAAGGTATCGCGCAAGGCTATAAACTGATCGTGCTGTAAGAAAGTACTCGGGTATTAGATAAGGCGACGTCTTACACAGATGAGCATGCTGGTGGCAAGGATGCTACTTTCGTTCATTGATCTGGTCATCTCGCCCCAGAGTAAAGTCTCACCTCGTCAACAGGCCAGAGTTGATGCTGTAAGACATCATGGTCATAATCATTGAATCGGTTCTATGCGTGGATGTTAAACCTAGTTCCGCCACGGAGACGACAAGAAAGAAACAAAAACGACTCGCTTTGAGAAGCCCGTCCTTTTGCGATAGAGGTACCAACACATCGCGAGGGCAATTAGAATGTCTGCCACTACGGTCGAGCCCATTCCTACGCATGTCACCCACTACCCAGGGTGGACTATCAGCAGGCGTAATAAAGAGTAGATGTGGGGGCATACGGTCAAAGAACCAAATCGGGAGTACCGCTTGAGTTCAAATCTGATTTCGGGGAATAAGGTTCCAGGAGAAATATATACTGCTAGATTAGGCATACGCTTTGACGGAGAATACTGGTACACAAAGGGTTGAACAACATTCAAGGGAAAGAAGTGAAAAGAGAATACTGACCAAATCCCAGGGCTACAGAGAAGTCGGGCAAGGTAAACACATCATACTCAGGTGCCAGTAAAGCGCTCACAGAAGGTAATAGTACTAAGTACTGCCTACCAATGAATGTTAGGAAGTGCCACAGTAAGATAACGCAATGCACTTACGATAATCGCTGGAACGACTATGTTCTTGCTCACTGTGAGGCAAATCCGAAATCGTGTCATGATTGAGGCACTGAAAGGTCGCAAGAGGAGGTGCTTACTGATATAAACCCGTCTCGCATAAAAGCTACTCCATGTTAGGGGAACTTTCGGGTAAGGGTCATGGACGAGGAACCCACAGTTGTACCAAAAAGCCGATGAGACCCTATTTCGATCATCAGTATGATACGTTGTTATGAGGGAGCGAGCAAAGTGTAATATACATTGACTTCAGTTTGAACCTATGCAACGTTAGGGAAGGACGATGGGTTTTTAGCCAGCGAGGAGTGTTCGGGGACAACGTACATTTGACGCCCTACACTACGATTCAGAAGTGATATTCAGCCAGAACATAGCCGACGTACCACATGCCAAGGTCCAGGTTGGCGACATTGCCGAAATTCAGGATCAGGTACCTACTAGGATGAGGATGCCACTCAGCGAAGATGATTTCGGTCTCACCAGTAGACCGTATAAGTACATAGGATGGTGTGCAGGGTATCCAGGATACTGAGAAGAACATCATCTCCGAGACATGTTGATTAGATATGAGGCGGCACTTACAACAAAAGTGCGACGAATCCTTTGAATACCATCGGATCTCTACCGCGATATTGACTACAGTAATCATTCAGTTTCGTAAAGCAACGTGGGAAAAATGGGCATTCGTTACCAGTAGTAAATCCACCTGAACGACCGGGGTTTTCAGTTATCAAGTTAACAGAATGGGAAAGGTGAGACTGGTGAGTCCCTCCTAGACCACTTACACCTGAGTTAGTGTTACACCATAAAGGCTATGAGTTGGTGAGCTCAGCAAAGGGAGGAGAAAGACAGGAGAAAGACGCACACTGCGCTGACAAGCAATCCTATGAGGGTGGCTCCGTAGGTAGCCTGAATGTCCGCTACAGCCGATCCAGACATGCTGATGTGTCTAATAAGACTCTAAGTAGCCTGGCCGTGTGGGCAGAGAACAGCTGAGCAGAGAGACTGCTGAAAGAATGGAAGTAAGTTCTTTCCGGCACTGTGTTTAAGTATACTGTGGGATGGCGCCGTCCAGGGCACGAATGTCTCGAGGCACTTACGACCCCCCTTCCGTGAGGGCCGTTCAGTTCCAACATGACCTTCTGAAGTGAAAATGGAATACGTCCCTAAGTTTTGCCAAGATTATTCCAGACGGCGGCGATCCAATTCCGTGTCTCCATATGGGGTTCAAACTGAATTGGATCGCGTAAAGTTACAAAGCGTTGCACGGCGCACGCGTTTCAAGGAGGTGAAAATCGATTCCCAAAAAGGTCTTTATTTTAGGTTGAATAGGCGCCCAGAAGCCTTACCGGGCTAGGGCAGAACGCTCCACCGGTGGGTTCCAACTGCCAACATTACAGGGAGTCCAAGTACTGAATTCTGGAGCAACCTATCTACATTCACTTTTCTTCCCAAGGGGCAGTTTCTTTCAGACTATCGTTCCAACGAAGACACCCCAAAAATACGGAGGTGGAGCGGTTGATGACCGTCGATCCCGCTCGGCACACAATACTATTCGGGTTTTTCTCTTTCTGGGCACATCTATTACCTTCTAACTGAACGGAGATAAATATAGCGTAGCTATAAGGAGCCACTGTATGCGTCACCAGCATCTGAGCACTGGCAGCCTCCGATGGACACGTTATCCTCACGTCACTGAACCCGAGAATAGAAGATGGAGGTCCCCAATGGGTAGTGTTGGGATCAGATCTCCCAGGGACGACAGTAATATTTTTGACTCGGACACACTTCCATACTGTATCCTTACAGAAAGCCAGGAAATTTTTAAGGCCAGATGATGTGCCTGACCTGTGAGATTATGGATGAAAACATATTCTATGATAGGGCCATGGAACATAGACACTGATGGGAAACGGCTTTTCCTCGTCCGCCAGACAGACAAGGAGGTGGTTGTAATGTTAAAATAGAAGACTGATGAGACAGAATTTTGGGATATACGGTATACGCAACAGGAACTCTATTTGGTCGCCCCTCTTGTGATCTTTCTTGCAGATGCAATACCCCCATGACTTGAGTCCCACGAATGGGCCACGCTGCATCGCTCCTTATAGGTATTCCCGAGGAGAAACACTCGATGTCGAAGGATCAGAACGCAGAGGTGCAGTGGGGTCATGGGATGAAGCTATGGGCACACAATATGAGTCGAGGTGAGAAGTTGAGGGACGTCCCAAGCACGGCGATGGCACTTGATATCGATGATGACGGCACGGCATCCACTGTGTGGATTTTACAACATATCCTATGGATTCAAATCTTGAAATTTGATCGGCCAGCCATCACTGCCTGTCTGAAGCTGAATAGAAATAAAATGTAACATCAACACTGACTCGGATATTTGGACAAGTTTCAAGGGCCAAAGAGTCCGGACTCCGGTGCCGGGAGATTGGTATATATATCATTTTATTTTAAGAACGGTGACCGATTTTCTCTGCCCTCCGCAGCAGTCCCACCGAAGCTTAATGAAGCTTAATGAAGCATAAATGGTATTAGTCCAGTGATGGGGGGATGATGCATTAATGATCGTCTCGCTCCGAGTCCGGGGGCCACGCGCCAACTCTGTTGGCTTCTCCCAGACAGTCAAGACGTGGGTATGAGTCTCTAGCTCCGGCCTCATCTCTAGGATTGTCATCAGACACTGTTCGCGGAATTGGTGGCAAGAGCAGGTCTCGCATCGCTTTGGTGCCTTGGGTCCTCCATTTTGGACATAGAAAGTTAAAGCACAATCCGTCGGATGTGTCCTCGATAAGATAGATCCGTCACACCTTGTGCGTAGGCTCTGGAGTTGAAACTCAATACATGTGGGAACTAGAACATGTATGTCTATACATCGAGCGCGGGTGCCGCCCAAGTTGCGGGATGAGCAGGAGAGGGCGTGGGGAACGGGTGCGATCACCGGACACAGGGATACCCATAGAGAAAAAATAGAGTAATGGTACCTGCCGCCCTACAACCCTATAACGCACTCTTGTCGGAAGGGTATGCGTTCCCAGTGCTCGTCAGGCCCCACTTCGCTGATTGGCCATCCTTCTCCCTCTTGCCTTCTTAGCACGCTTGATCATCCCTTCAATCTCGAAGCATCTCCCTACTGAGGCACTTCCGCGTAGAGGGCAGGGCGTCAGTGAAGGACCTTGGGGTGATGTCGTCCATGAATGTATCGCCTTCAAATGAGGGGTTTGATTGGTCTAGGCCATCCAGACTAGGGCTCTGCTGAAAATCCCGGCTGCCTTCTCGAACGGTTTATAAACCAAGCCTAATGACCTTTTCAACATCAATTGGCTGAATTTCTTCGCTCGTTAGGCATATAATGGACTAGAATCGAGAACATCTGGAATGCAAACATATGAATTGTCGAATGAGTGCACAGAGAAAGAAACTTTTCGATTATACCCACCAGGGGCACATCACCCAATGGGTGTTTCTCGAGGCGTTACCATCACTAACTCAAGAGAGTTGCCGGTGCCTCCTCAGACCGGTAATTACCGGTATTAATCCCTTTTCCAGAAGTTACCCCATTTGGAAAGACAGGAAATGCATCTGAGGATGACACGACACATTGCGTGCAGAAATTTTAAAGAAATTTGAATCAAGTAACAAAGTTTTTAACAATGAGTCCCTGAAACGCATTGTGATTTCCATTCCGAAACAAGACTGAGAGCGGTTGCGGTTGGCAATTCTGGCCATCATACGTTAAGGACATGGGGTTGGATGGTTGGAGTGGTGACGCGGTGACGGCCGACATCGCTAGCTGAGAGAGGATCACGGATCGGCTCTTCCCTCTACCACCACGTCCTTCTTTGCATCCCCCAAGGCAAATTTCATCCTTTTGCTTGGTGATATGAAAAGAAAATAAATTTGGGATTCGTGCAAAATATTGGGAAGAATCCTAAGACCCCAAAAGCCCAATCCGAGGCCGATCATAGGAATAGTCCTTGTGACTTGGGGTAAACTCAGGAAAAGACTCGGACGGCTGCAAAACCTACTTGCCATCGAAGCCGGGTAGAAAACGAATCATACTTCGGACTGCTAATCATAGGTCGCCGCTGCCATGATTTGGCCAAGACCTATACAGCTGACTCTGGTAATTCTTTGTGGACAGACATGGCGGCAGTGCTTGTTCCCTCCTTCAGAAACTATCTTAATCCCAGAGCACTACAATTGAACAACATGAAATCGTACCAATTTATCCAATTCTGGCAAGTTATTGTAATCATCCTTGCTAGTTGCGAAGTCTGCAAAGTCCGATGTCATTGTCCAGTGCACTGTGACCGTGAAATCGATACGTTGATGTTCGAGTGTAGCGCACTGTGCTTGGAACGGAAAATCAGTGGAGCACCAGCCAAATAAATTAGATATTTCCTGAGAGACGACAAACTAGAGCACTGTAGACCCCGCACCACGACATACGGTGCACAACGCTAGGCATCGCTAGGATGATGATGGTGGTGGAGGGATTGTACCTTTCCTAGACCTCAAGCTCAAGTTTCTTTTGCTCCATCTCGTTGTACGAAGAGACCATCATATATACCATAAGTCGTATAATAGTCACGGCATTCTCGTACACACACCCCAATGCGCCAGGTCACTGAGATAATCATGCCTCCACACGTTACAGTATTTACCACCATAGCTACTGACCGCCACGTGCTGATGCAAATCAGGGTTTTTACATTTTTACAAGACTGTTTTCCTGTGCCAGTTCCTTGACTGTCAATCTATCGGCTTTTGCTTGCCGTAGTTAACTTGACACAGGTACCATTAAAACGAGCAATATTACAAAAAAAACAACAGCCGGGGACTAAGTCGCTTTCCAAAAGGACTTGGATGAAATAGCATAAACCATACATTATACTAACAAGTCGTTCCAACTACACCGTGGTCATGATTTGGCCAAGGCCCAATACACTTGATCCTGGTGGTCCTGAGACGGTTAGTCCCTCCTTCAGAAACATGCGCATCTCAGTCCCTGAGCACCACAAAATGTGCAAAACTCATACCGATTTGTCCAATTCCGGCTCATTGTCATAACCATGCTTATTCCTTGCGAAGTCCGCGGTGGCTGTCTGGTGCATGGTGATAGCTACAGTGGTTGGTCGCGTCCCAGGCTTGCAGGCAGGTTTACTTGGTCGGATTGACGAAAATCGGAAGGCGTTACTCATTTCACAATGGGAAGACCGTTCTCTGAGAGTGTCGCGATTGTTCAACCTGGAAGCACCGAATGTCAATAAACACTTTAAAGCAAAGGTTCCCCTCACATGGCAAGGAAAGAGTTCACATAACCTATAACAACGTCAGTGCATCCTCAACCGACATTAACGTGAACATACATTTACCCATCAACCAGAAAAACACCTCAAACATCAAAGTTTTGGGCAAGGCCACGAACTGATCGTAATTTGAAAAATCTTCAGGCAATAAGATTAAGAATGAGATGTCTTACACAAACAATCATGCCGGTGGCAAGGATGCTACTGTGGTTCGTTGATCTGATTGAGTCACCAACATGAATGCTCACCCTGTCAGCAGACCGGAGCAGATGATGTAGGACATTAGAACCATAAGGATCGAGTCGGTTCTATAAAGATGTCAAATCTAGTTCTAGTATGGAGATGACAAGACAAGGACTCGCCTTGTTGAGAAGCCTGTTCTTTTGTGGTAGAGACACCAACCCATCGCCAGGGCAATTAGAATGTCCGCCAAAGCGGTTGAGCTCATTCCTACGCATGTCACCCACTACTCGGGTTGAAAATCAGTAGGCGTAAAGAGAGTGGATGTGGACCCATACGATCATGGAGCCATAATGAGAAAATCGCTTGAGTTCAAATCTGGTTTCGAGTATCAGATCCCAGGTGAAATATCCTAGCGGATTCTACATACGCCTTGACAGTGAACACTGGTATACAAAGAATTGAACACAATCAACGGACAAGGAACGAAAACAAGAAACGCACCAAGTCCTAGTGCTGTAGGGCCGTTGGTCAAGGTAACGACGTGCTCAGATACACTTACAGAAACAAATTCCACCAAGTACTGCCTACCAATGGACTTTAGAAAGCGCATATATAAGTCAGCCAACGATACATACAATAATCGCTGGGATGACGATGCTCTTGCTCACTGTTAGGCATTTGTGTCATTATTGGAACCTTGAAAGGTCGCAGAAGAATGTTTACTGATATAAAGTCGCCTTGCATAAAACCTAGTCCAGATCAGGCAACTCGCGGGCAAGACACAAGAACGAGGAACAGACAGTTGTACCAAAAAGCCGATGAGACCCTATATCACAATCGTCAGTAGGTTGTATGATCAATTAGCGAAAGCTGGAGCGTACATTGATGTCGGTTTGGATCTACGCAAAGTTAGGAAATATATCGCAAGAGCAGAACACAGATTGAAAGACAACGTACGTTAACCGCCCTATGCTGCCTATCAGAAGCTATATCCAGCAGAACGAGCTGACGCACCACAAGTCGAGGTCCAGGTTGGCCACATTGCCAAAATTCAGGATCAGGTACCTGGTGCGATGAGCATGGTGGACAGGGAAAATATTTTCCCCTCACCAGTATATAGAGTAAATACATAGAATTGTGTGCAGTGTATCCAGGATGCTGAGAACGCCGTTATCGTCGAGACATTTTGACAAGGTGTACGGCTCCACGTACAATAAGAATGTGACGAATCCTTTGAGCACCATCCGATCTGTACGATAGTGCCTAGGGTCACTCAGCTTCATGCAGAAACGTGAGAAAAGGCGAATTTGTACCAGTAATAACACCATCTGAAAGATCCAGGTTTCCAGAGGTCAGTCCACAGATTTACAAGAAGGTAAATCTACTGCGATGGGGCATCTCTTCACTCACATCTGAGTTACTGTCACGCCATACAGGCTATAAGTTGGGGAAATGAACAAAGTGGGGTTTGAAGAAGAAAGAGAGAGGACGCACACTGTGCTTACAAGTAACCCTATGAAGGCAGCCCCGTAGGTGTACCTTATGTCGGCTACAGCTGAGGCAGACATATCGATGTGTCGAGCCAAGCTGTGTGTGGCGGAGAAGATTGACAGAGGGAGGTAGCGGAGATGTCAGATGTAAGGATAGAGGAAACTGTACTTAAGGAATCGGAACAAAGCCCTACAGAATCGGACTGTCCCGATGCCCTGAAAGGCCCTTCCATGACTCTCTAAAGTAGATTCCAGGATGCCCGCAAATTCGCCGAATCATAAGAATGTCTGATCGGGCTCATCTGTTTTCCAGATGTCGCCAAGTGAACCCCTTTTCCGCGTCGCCATATGAGTTCGGACTAAATTTGACAGTGTAAGTTACAATGTGTTACAAGGATATCATTCGAAGGTAGAGGATCGAGACCTAAAAGCTAAAATGGTCAGAAAAAGTGTGATCACGACGGTTGCTGACTAAGCGACCGAAGCGTCACCCAACTCATGGCAACTTGCGGCACTTCCCAGCCTAGAGCCAGGTTCCTGAGTCCCAATTGATGGCAAGGTCTGCCAGTGCACGCACTACCAAAGTGACTGGGAACACTCACTTCTGGTGGCAGTTCGTTCAAGTCCAACTACTGTACTGCGATTGCTACTCAACTTGAAGGAGCCATTGTGTTTGTGCTATCGATCTTCCAACCAGGCTCCAAAATCTGGGAGTGAGCTGTGGAGCTCCCTCCGAGCCTCGCGTGTGTGTTTTCGGAACTGTATTCGAAATTTCTCTTTATATCCATTCCCTACAGTACATCTGAGCTGTGGAATGCGGTGTAGCTGCGGCAAGGCACTGCAGCCGTCTGCATCAGAATGAACTTCCTATTTTCTTCACCACACGTTAACGCTACTCAAGGTCCAATGATGGTGGCGACTGACAAAGTAAGGTTTCTCAGGGACTACATTAAATATTAGGAAGTTCCAAATTCCCTAACAGAGGAACTAGGCTATTTTAGGACACATCAAAGCAGCGATGCGAACGGATGCTCCCAGAATCCCCTGACACCAAAGTTGAAAATACGGACAGCGCGCAGCCTGTCCTTGCGCATGTCCCTTGAATGACAAGGTAACGTGGCTTCTTAGGTCTGCCTGCCACCAGCAAGCTAGCTGTCGGCTGCAACAAACAGCGCTTGTCCTTGAAACCAACATAAGCTCGTACACAACAGCGCGAGCTGATCCAAGAGCTCTGCGGGAAGTTAAACGTAAAGTCATAACGGTGATCATAGTGCATGAGACCTCGGGTAGAACTGGCTTCACCGGGAGCAGATCCAATTTGTCTTCTCCATTTAGAATGGAGGGAGAAGCCTCTGAGGGGACCCGGCGGATGAGGATCGATGGGGAATTTCAAAAGAAAGAAAGTTTTCCTACCTGCGGCCTGAAACACAAACATAGGGCGATGATTTTCCATGTCCAAAACAAGTTCTGTTACTGTTACCGAGAGAGCAGTTGGCGCGACCGACAGAATGCACGCGCCGACCCCGTGACATTTGACCGAAATGTGAAGCGGTTCCGTACCGCCAGCCCAGGAGATGCATTTCTGGGTACCGTTGGTGGTGTCACTGGTGTGGCATGGTTCGCACGGTGATCGGTCTCCGTTATATCCAATTAAACACTCGTTATGTAAGCATAAAGGCACAAAATGAAATAGCAATTTTTACATTCACAGAAATGAAAACCAACAGTTTGAGGATATGATTAAACGTATTCTAAATGTGTAATATGGGTGTATTTGATTACAATCTCATGGCGCCATTAGACTTTGAAGTTTGGACTGAAAACTCACGAAGTTGTGATTCCCACTATAGAGAGAACAATAACCGCTCCAGAGATATGAGCACCTCGATCCCAGGGCGCCACAACATTCTGCGAGGCTCATGCCGTTTTTTCCAATTCTAGTTCATTGTCCTGATCATGCGTTCTTGTTTCCAGGTCCATACTAGTGGTTGTCTGGTGCGTGGTCACGGTGACAGCAGTTGGCCCTGTATTAGATTTGTAGGTCGTTCTACCTTGTCGGATCGAGGGCATGGCAAAGGAGATGCTCGAGTCGTCGGAACACCGTTCCCGGAGTGAGTCGCGATTGTTCAGGCTAGAGGACATGAATGCCAAAACCCATTCAAAAACAGAGGTCGTCCTCACATAGCAAGGAAAGAGTTAACGTAGCCTATAACGCTTGAATGTCAATACATTATCCTTTCATCCGACATCAGCGTGAACATACATTTACCCATCAACCAGAACAGCATCATCGAAATTAAACTGTTGGGCACGGTTACGAACTGATCGCGCTATAAGAACGAATTCAAACACGAGATCAAGAAACCAATATCCTACAGTGATCAGCATGCTGGTAGCAAGGATGCTACTTTCGTTAGTTGATGTGATCGATGCACTCGGCATAGGATCTCACCTCGTCAACAGGCCAGAGTTGATACTGTACAACATCAGTGTCATAATCATCGAGTCGGTTCTATACATAAATGTTAAACATAATGTTGTTGCGTGGACAACCGGACAAGAACTCACTTTGCGAAGCCTGTTCTTCTGTGATAGAGACACCAACACATCGCCATGGCAATCAAAATATCCGCCAAAACTGATGAACTCATTGCCGTGCATGTCACCCACTGCTCAGGTTGGGCCATCAGCGGACGTGAAAGAGAGCAAACAGGGCACATACAGTCAAGGAGTGAAACCGAGAAAATCGTTTGAGCTCCGCACTAGTTTTCAGGAATCGATTGGTTGTAAAACACAGACAGACCATACGTACGCTTTGGCGGTGTAGACTGTACACAAATGAACGAACACAGTTCACAAAGAGAAGCGAGAACAGAAGCTCACCAAATCCTAGGACTGCAGGGATGTCAGCCAAAGGAATTACATGCCCAGTTCCCATAAAGTGCTTACCGAAGCAAAGTCCACCAAACACTGCCTGCGAATGGAGGTTAGTGATTGTTCTAACAAGTAGACCTAGTGAACTCACAACGGTCATCGGGACGAGGAGGCTCTTGCTCACTGTTATACCGTTGCGTCACAACTTGACTCTGAAAGATCACGAGAGGAAGGTTTACTGATATAAATCCGCCTCGCATAAAAGCTACTATGCATCAGGGGAAGTCATGAGCAAGATACAGGAACGAGGGACAAACAGTTGAACTAAATAGCCAGCGAGACTCTATGGCAGTGATGGGTAAGTTGTACAATAAATCAGCAAGGGAGGGTCATACAATGACGTCACTTCCAATCTATTCAACGTTTAGATGGGAATGTGTCATAGAAGTGATATCTGTGTTGAAGGACTACCCACGTTCATCACCCTAGGGTGCAAATCAGAGGCGATATCCAGCACTGGCAGAACGACCCGACGCACCACATGTTAATGTCCAGGTTTGCAATGTTGCCAAAATTCAGAATCAGATACCTAACACCATGAGCACGGAGGACAGTAAAGGTAGTTTTAGTCTCACCAGTACACCGAATAAATACATAGTGCCATGTGTGCCGTGTCCAGGACACTGAGAAGGCCATTATTTGTCAGATGTGTTGACTGGGTGTGGTGTCCCACGTACAACAATAATGCGACAAATCCTTTGAGTGCCGTCGAATCTCTGCTGCGATAATGCCTAAAGGCTATTCAGTTTTGTGTGGCGACGTGGGAGGACAAGAATTTGTTACCAGTAGTAAATCCATCTGAATGGCCCGGATTCCATCAGCAAGTTAACAGCCTGGGAAGATAGGTAGGTCTCTCCGCTCACGTCTGAGTTACTGTCACACCATTGAGGCTGAACGTTGACAAACTCAGCGAAGGGCGGGGAAAAGTAAATGAGAGGACGCACAGAGTACTAACAAGCAATCCTATGAAAACAGCCCCGTAGGTGTTCCGTATATCAACTACAGCTGATGCAGACATGTCGATGTGTCGGGTCAAGTCGCATGAGGTTAAGTACTAGTAGAGCGGAAAGGGGAGTCCACAGGAGAAGAGGACGAAGTGTGTCGAGCTGTTGAAAGTATCGTGTTTAAAGCCCTGGTCCAACAACACAGCACTTCGGCCATGAAACTTGATACACGGATGGTCCCTACAGTGTTAAAATAGCGTTTCACCACTCTTCGGGCCAAACACACGGAGATTTTTACCAAAACAGGACAAAGGGCCCACTCAGGCCAGTCAGTCATTACGCGAGTACGTATTCTGACCTTATACAGTATAGGATGAATCACTGCCAGCATCCCACACATCTGATTGGGGCCCGATGACAATTATAAGATCTCATGATCAGGGCCTCCAGGAGTCCATCCTCAGCAGGGGGTTACAGTATAACAAAAGGGAGTCAGCGCCTTAGCGCTGCCATGCACCAGAAACTTGATCAGTTGCCGAGAGGCTCACATGGAGAAGCGACGCGTTAAGTGAGGAAAATCTAAGGCAGTCTGGCAGCAAGACGCGGAGGGGGAAGTGAAGCCTAACGAAGGAGGAAGTAGACCAAAGAGGTGGCCAAGGGGCATTTACGGGGGAGATGTCATTTTTGATCCCCAATGGCGAGTCGAGGTTCCATATCCAAGTCTGGCTAAGCTCTGTTACTCGGAGCCAGGCGAGTTGACCTTGACGGGCTTGTTTAGAATCGCCGAGTGGCGACTGTGGGTGCGGGAGCGGTTCATCGCGGTTCTACAATATTTGGAATTCCGCTCTTTTTTGTGGCCGCTACACGCACGCCTCTTACTGTATACATATTCTTCCTGTCTCATCGCCACTGTAAACCAGTATCCCTTGCCATAAATCGGACATTCCTCAAGGAATGTATCAACCCCATCATGATCAGGTACCATTAAGCATTCGGCTCGCCGTCGTGCAACAATCTGCGGACCTGGCTCCCCTTGAGACGTTCACTGGCAGTCTGGCACACCTCGCGCTGGCTCCTTGAACGGCTACTGTACGGAGAATGTCTGTGTTGTACTCTGAGGAGCTTGCAAGAGACTCGGCAGTACACGCGTAGAGTACCCACGATGTCACCTTCAGCGAATGGGTTTGGTCGTATTGCGGCTCCCCTTTCCATGTACGTGGTAATTCAACGCCCAACCGGATCCCCTTTTCTCTCCTTTATCCCACCATTGTCTTCGCTTAAATTCACGATGTTCCTACTCATAGCCTCCGATCATGAACAGGTCGCCATCTATCAGAACGTTCTGTGGCACCCCTTCATCACTTGCGACTCGATAGTTATCAGAGACGGCGACCAGCCGATGCCACTGCAAAATGTCTCGTCGGGGACTTTGAAAAAGGTACGTATCGGATTTTTCAATCCTTTCAGTTCTTAGCATCTTCCCACAACACAGGTCCTTCGATGCTGCGTACATCACAGAAGAGAACCACTTCCAGGTGCCCAGGCACTGAATGGAACTCACGAGCCCCACGGCGAAATCGGCGAGTGGGATCAGAAATTTATGGAAGTCGACCCAGAGACACTTTTCGCCATTGTCATCGCTGCCAACAATTCCGATATCCCCTCCGGTCAGCACTCATGATTGTTCGCTTTCATATTCCTGATGATTTCAAAAGCGACATCGGCTGTCAGACTGTTTTTAACATGACCAAAGGCAGCGGCTCCGAATCCATGTCGCAGCTGGGTGCAGCGTCAACTATAATCGATGGAAATCTCGTCCCTGTTCTTTTAGGTCCCCCCGCACTTGAAAGAACATGACTCAACTGACACACGTCTGCAGTTTTCCAGGTCGAAACCCTCAAACCCAAGCGCGTACGCTTCTGCGTCGTCTCTAAATGCCCTTAGGATGCCCGATCGTGAGAAGTGAAGTACGACGTTTTGCGGACGTGGCGATGGACGACATGAACCGACAGACTTGTATGGCTTACGGAACTGATGGGATACGATGGTATTACAAATATCGTGGTATGACTTATGTATGACGTGCAGAGAAACTTGAAGGTTACGTGGTGGGGCCGTCACTGACAGGTCTCAGGTCGTCAAATAAGTGTAAGGAAGGTATCACATCTTGCTGATTCCAGAGTTCCAGATAAGTTACTGTGGTTACAGGGAAGAATAATCATGAGACTGCGCTCAGAGCGCTCTAATCTTCTGCCTGTGATGTGTGTAGACAGCATAGTA
>Ga0307512_10000954_pt1 | contig 42552 bp, 38 predicted proteins | sample 14_EM_MG_FD_200267 | JGI IMG/M metagenome (GOLD analysis project Ga0307512, IMG submission 200267) | Populus trichocarpa ectomycorrhiza microbial communities from riparian zone in the Pacific Northwest, United States - 14_EM | ecosystem: Host-associated > Plants > Roots > Unclassified | place... | reverse complement strand
TAAATGTGAAACCCGAAACGCGGAACCGGAGATTGGAACCGACGGGTCTAGCCAAACCCGTCGAAACCCGCGGGTTGACGGGTACGGGTCCGGGTTTGGCCCGCCAAGAGTCAGCGGGTCGGTTTCTTGGACGGGTCTGGAACCGAACCGACCCGTTTTTGCGGTCCAAACCCGGACCGCTGGCGGGTTACCCGGACCCGTTGCTAACACTAGATCTGTGAGTGTGAGATTTGAGTTTTCTGCCTGCAACAAGTTCACCTGTTCGAAATCGGTCCCATATATCATCTTGTCGATGACCCTCATGAATGACTCTCCCACTCCAGCATTCGCGACCACCAGGAGTGGTTCAAGTGCTGAAGTAAACTCAGAATGCCCCGGTGGTGGAGTTGTCTGCATTTCTAAATGGTAGCGGGGTACTACATTCAGTCGCTGCAATGGTTGCCACTCCCATGGTTCACCGATAATACCAGGATAGTTGTTCTGCACTATATTGACCCAATATTCAATGGTATTACCCCACACAATTGAAAGCAGCAACCTCATAACAACCTTCTCAGTGCGCAATTTGCATATCATAGCCACTGCCACAGAGGTGAAAGTCTTGTCAAGACCCATTTCATCTGCCACCTGCGCTCCTGCCATATCTGAATCTTAAACCCATCTCCTCACTATGAGCCATATTGCCTAAATTTGGTGTGCTAGAAACTTGGTTCCGGGCAGGCCTTGTATTTAATACTTACAACCAAGGAGTCAGTCCCCTTTTGGTTAGCAAATTCGATGGGCATCGAGCAGCCCAAATGCCTGAACAAGACATTCGCGTTCAAAGTTGCTGTTGATTGCATTCAGAACACAATTCACTACAGAACTGCTATCATCTGAATAGAGGACTTTCTCAACATCCTCCACTTGCTCTTGAACCTCCCTTGCACCTTTTTCTGTCTTCTTTTCATTCCCAATGATCTCTTTCAGTTGCTCCTATGTGAGCTGGGCAGATGGGCTCATACTCCAGCGCACAGAAATTCATCTCAATGTTTGGTATTGCGCAGACATGTACCCATCGGAATGACTATATATAGATGGAATGCAATCAATTCTATTCTTGCAATCAGAACATACATCAATCCAAGTATCATTCTTTTGCCCCCTATCCTCCTCTCCCGCCTCTCTTTCACCCTCTTCAGAACCTTTGAAAGTCTATGTAAAAGGATTAGCAGTTGTGCACGGGCAGGCTGAACATGGCGAGTGGGGATTACGTTCACTGGTTGAATTAAGTGCCCGGCAATCTCCTTCCCTGCAGCTCTCTTCAATTCAACTAACAATATTTTGGAATTGTGTCCAAGTTTCAACTTGAAATGATTTGAAAGGCAACAGATAATCGAAATCTGCCGCTATATGGGGTCATTCATCATTTGCCCGTGTGTATTTAATCCCATATACTCTTTGTGAAATTCATGCTGCTCCAGGGTGCACTTGAACAGCGATGTCATAATGGATGGCTCTTTTGGGCCTCCGTGTTTGTCGATGAAATCAATCAATGCCTCACAGGGTCTCAAATCTATATTGGAGGCTGGGAGTTGTTTCTGGGATAGAACAATATTATTGCCATTTGACCCTAGGAGAATCACAACCATGAAAGTTGTATTTTGTGACTCTCATCTGCAAAATGTATTTTAGTCACGTGGCACCTCAAGGAGTATCTGAGCGGACGTGGAGTGTAAACTTTGAAGTGTCGATTTCAGGAGAGAGTCAGTCCATAGGCGGGCATTCCGGCCAGGCTGCAGAGTAACCGGGATATCTGATGATTGGTAGAGGGGTATCATGGAAGTGATTGTGTTATGTTGTGGAACACATCAGGGTGCCGGAGAGCGCATTGGGTGCACCTGGCAGTGTTGCTGAACGACGGCGTGGATCACAAAAAATCCCTCAGACAGTCCTGGATTATAATGGACATTCACCCGGCGGACTGCAGGTGTAATCTGAGACTCTCCAGATATATACGAGCAATCGATTTCTCTCAAAAGTGAATATCATGTATGGATTATTGTTCATTATTACTTCTGAATCATACTAGCTATCATAATCTTCAACATTGTATTATTTACCTCACCACATTGATGAACCAAAGAATAGAGCAACTGATTCAAACATAAATGCAGGTACACCAAAACAATGACCCGACTAAGCTATTGAATGATCTCATTAAAACATGGTGTCAGAGGTCAAAGTCATCCACTAATTCACTCATTTCATAAGGGCCAATGCAAGCAGGAACACACAATGCATTAATGGTGCAAAGAATGTGGGGGTGCTCCGTGTATTCGCTGATTATCCGAGTGGCTGAAATTGAATTCCAATGTCATTTGGCTCAATTTGTGATATCTAACAAAAGTGTAACCAGGTGTTGGGTAGCTGGGAATCTAAATAGGGGTTCAAAAGGCAATATTATATAATTGGATGAGAAGAGGGAACAATCACCAACAAAAGAGGAGCGCCGGATGGGGAGTGCTGTGTGGAAAGTGGAGTACCCAGACAGTGTTTGAGGAGCATGGAATGAAAATAAAGAGTGGCAAATCTATGCAGCAGAGACCCAACAGAGATTGAGGAGCGCCAATACTGGCAGGGGAGCATAAGATTGGGGGGTCAGGAGTGCGGAATCAAATAGAGAAGTGCCAATCCAGCCAGAGGAGCACTAATACGGATTGAGCAGTGCATTCCAAGTCGAGGAGCTCCGAAAAGGGGTGGGGGTAAGCAGTGTGGGATGCACTATAGAAGTGACAATTTAGAACGAGGAGAGCTGGTGGGAATTGAGGAGCTCTCATCACGGGCGGAGGAATGCGGAGGTGAGTGTACAGAGTGCGGACTGAAATCAAGATCTGCCAATCCAGACAGAGCGGATGATGCAGTACCAATCCCAGCAGAGGAGTGCTGAAAGAGGAGGAATAGACTTCAGAATGAAATAGACGTGAGTCAATCTAGGCTGAGTAGTGCCAATGTGGATTGAGGAGAGCATATTGTGGCGGAGTTGCATTGCAGGGTGGGGTGCGGGGGTATGCTGCGGCCTACTAATGTGTGATTGTTGAGTGCAGTGGCTTCCAGAGTGCAATTTAGCACAGGGGATAGGCAAAGTGTACCTCGATATTAATCTTGAGAAAACATCACTGTAGGCATCTTTCCACTAGGAGATCCAGACAGCACACATTGCATAGCTGGGGCTGCCAGCAGTAAAGACTTCAGAGCGAGAGGTTGGAAATACTGCGATGTAGTCGTCGGGTGCCCCAAGCTATTGGCGGTGACAAAAAATTGTTCGTAAATCAGGTTAACCACTTCCATTCAGGTGAACCATCATTTCGTATCATCGACAACCTGGGAGTGGCGTGCATTGTCAGACAGGAGCTCTTTAACTTGGATCTAAAGGTTAGTCTCGGAGTGCAAATCCAACTTGTAAATCTAGACTCCAGTTTGATGTACCCCATCTGCCAACCATCCTCAAATGGTAATAATCGTTAGTCTCAACTATGAATATTTTGGGGCATAGTTGATGTCGCAAATCTGATAGAGGAGCATTGAAGCAAATCCAACACTTACAGCTTCTGGTGTTTGCGAATCAATTTTGAGCGATGGACCACAGGGCAATTGACACACAGATGGTGTACCTACAGTAGCACCTGGTAATGCCCGCTGATGATCATAAGCTGCAATGGCTAGTTTCGAAGCGTCTTCAACCATCGAGTACTTCTAATCGGATAATATTACCCAACTACTCTTTGTGAACACAATTGCCAGCATGATCCATGTCCCTACCTCTCAAGTCACCTTTCGGAGTTGGGGAACATTCTGATCTCCACTGGCACTGGGTTGTGGAGAATGGCAGTCTCTAATAGATGTGGGTATCGGCAGCGCCTGGGTGGATGGTGCATGGTCAGACTCAGATAATTTCTTGAGGAGGGTGGACTTTTGGCATTTCAGCAGTGGTGGTGCCATTACCCCAGGAGGTATTCGAGAATTGGGAAGAGGAGGGAGTGCAATGACAGTATCGGCACGGCTCCGATAGTTTGGCAGTGGAACCTGTGTAGTTGGTACTGACTTGTCCTGCCGCACCTGTCTTGAAAATAGGATCTCCTATCAGTGATCCAAATCATCAGCTTCGATGCTGTATGATAAGGTGGACTCTCTGGTGTACTCTCCTTTGTCATCCCTGATCTCGTGATCGGCATTGTCTTCCTGTCTTATTCATGATATCTGGGACATTAATCATCTGCAATATGATTCATGAATGAAGATAATTGGATGCCAAACATGCGATGGACTGTGACAGTTGACTGGTTTCTTGAATGCGAGTGCTTGCTCAACGTGTGCTTTTTGATTCTTCTCTGAATAGTGATTTCTCACCTGGCTGGGCATAGGTTCCATTTGCTGTTATAAAGATAGTCAATTGGGGCATGTGGGAGGGAATGTCTAAGAGGTGAATATAACATAAAGTCAGATAGAATAACGTTAATGATGAAGCAACAAGTTGCGCAGAGTTGAGGATAATGCAATGTGAGGTGAGCCATGATGGGTTCCGGAGAGATAACTTCAATGGTGTATATTGCTATTCAGGGCAGCAGTGCAGTGTTTCGATTAGGCATGTTCTCAGGTGCACCGGAATGGATGGATTCCTAATGCTGAATGTTGGCCTCTCCTGTCAACCCCATGCTGTATGGATGCAAGAACTGGAGGTTGGCTAAAGCCAACACTCATAGAATAGAACCAGACGCACCTGAACCGGACGCACCTGAACCGGACGCACCTGAACCGGACGCACCTGAACCGGACGCACCTGAACCGGACGCACCTGAACCGGACGCACCTGAACTGGACCCACCTGAACCGGCCGCACCTGAACCAGATGCACTGGATGCACACTCGAAGCATTAACTAACCCCTCGTGCTGGCCAAATGGAGCACTGAGGACATGAATGGAAATATTTGCCCTAGTATATGACTTCTCTAAACTTAGCAAATATGCATGAGAGCTCCAGCATTTGAAGTGACCACATGGCATAGAATTGGTGCGGCATTGAGAATCTGCAGAACTCAATGAGTGACAGCTGAGTTGCAAGAGTTCATACTAGGTTTATTATCCATTGAGGAAGAATCTGAATCTCCATATGTGGTATAGCTGCCAGAAGATCACCTGTATTTGCATGATATTCTTTTGTATCAGGATGCTGAAGCAAAGGTAGTGGTCAATAATGCAATATTATAAGCATAACATCCCTTTCAGGTGTTCATCTGGGCCGTGTCTGCAGAATATCCTTCACAACAATGTTGCAGACAATTGACAATGTAGAGAATTCGGTACACAAAGATGAGATTCAGCTGTACAGATACAGGCATAGAGATAAAGGAGTAGAGATACAGGCAGAGCGACAGATTGGTAAAATACAATGGATAACTGAGGGGAAATTTTATCGATTCAAGCACTTGTCGATTCCAAGATTGCAAACAAGTGGGGTATAGATACTCACTCAGATTGTAATATTGTGCTAAACGTCTACTAAACTGAAAACCATTAAATCACATATTTAATATGAGTCCCATGTTATGGGTTTTCCCTTGGCAGTAATAATGGGACTTGTAATAGCATAATAAATGCATGTTACGGAGTTACTCTAGGTCTGGTTACATAACATGCATAACCCCCATGCACGGCGTTACAAGCAAACCAGTCATGTGGTTCTCAGTGAGATGACACATGAGTTCCATGTCGATTGAATAAGCACCTCAGCTATGTGGATTGCCTTGTAATAATGCAGCTATGTTGCCATTACCGGGAAGACAATGTTTCACTTAGCTTCAGTGGTGCCGACCGTTTTCAACCACATTCAGTATCTCTGAAACTAGTGGGACATGTCTGAATGGACTGGAGATTACTCCAATACACAGACACAGCAGTCAATAGTCAATATGGGGGTACGGGGGACTTCTGACCTATGGCCTTAGGCAATCGGGGCAATCAGCATACTCCCCAGTCAAAGAGAGTGGTCTCGACCTGATCATGACATGACTGAGGGAATTATGACGTCGGCTGATGATAGAAGGCACGAAGCAACCCTGCTCATTGGTTTGAGTTAATATGCATTCCAACATCACACTCAGTTGTAAATATGAGCTGACGCGTCATGGTCTATGTTGGCACGGTATTGGTTGGTTGCCGATTATATCTATGACACGAGCCAAATAGCCATGAGGGTGACGCATTGATATGCGATAATGCATCAATGACTATGTTCCGGTGATGTTTCAGCTAATTAGGCAAATGGATTGTCAGATGTCTAGGGTCAAGTTCGATCTGTCACACTTTCGGACATGATATCGTACAACTGATGGCCTGATTGTTATCAGGAGCATAATGCTTCAAAACCACATTGCATGAACATGATAACCTACTGGGATGCATCATAGCCAGGTTGTCCTGTATTCAGTAACCATGTGAGGGGTACTCTGTTTTGCCCCAGCTGGAGAACACCTGCAACTGCTGGCCGCTGCTGATGCAATACCCAGGACTTCCAAGTTCTTCCCGCATGGTATGTATCAGTTGGACATAACCTGGTCCCGCCCAATTTGGGCATTGTGACAAAGACAGACGGATTTCATGAATCCTGGAACTCATCAGGAAAATGTATTTCAGTCCCTGCGGGCCTCCGGAAGGGTCTGAGAGGATGTGGAGTGTAATCTTCGATGTGTCAATTTCAGGAGAGAATAAGACCCTAGGAGGGCATTCCGGCCGGCCTTTGGAGTAACAAGGATCTTTGATGACTGGTACAGGAGTACCATGGTAGTGATTGCCATAAGTTTGGGAACACCTCAGAGTGCCGGAAACAACTTTGGGTGCACCTGGGAGTGCACGGGAGCACCGGCAACACACACGGGAGTTCAGATGACAAGGCTGGGAGCATCTGGGAGAGCCGACGACAAGCCTGGGAGCGCCGCCGACAAGCCTGGGAGCATCTCGAATTGCAGTAGAGCAGTCTGGGAGAAATTCTATCTTCTTTGAGAACGCTGCTGGTGCTCCTGGAAATCATAGCTACTACTTAGTGTTCAACAATATTTAAAACTCATGTAATCAGTTAATATTCTCATCTACGTATCTATGTATCTATGTATCTATGTATCTATGTATCAATGTATCTATATAGCTACCCATCCACACAAGGTATATCTGGACTGGCTTCAGGCAGTTTTTGAGAGAAATTCGAAGCTCACCTGAAAATGACGACCAAGTGAACACAGATATCCACTCCGGGGCCATGATCGAGCACATCTGGAGATACACGTCATGGCCATGATCGGGTGGACTTAGAGATGCACTCTGAGATCGTGATGGTGCGAGATTGGCGATACATTTCAAGGCCGTAACCCAGAAAATTTGGAGATGCGCCCGGCGGCCATGACCATGCCAACCTGGAGGCTCTAATGGAGCGAGTATGCAGATTCAAATGGAGGCCATGATCAGGTGCGATAGGTCAACTACTTGTTGGCGGTCCATGAATGGTGCACCGGGCACTGAGACTCTATTCATCAGTTAGTTAACTCGCAACCGTGGGAATGTGGCAAGGTGATATTAACTTCGATCTCTCTTGGAGAGCTGGCTGATGACAGTCAGTCATTGAGGAAGGCATGCCGGAAGCTGAAGCTACATTCTGGGGTCAACTCGTAATCATGGGAATGAAGGGAAAACTACCAATCCCGGGTGGATGCTGTACTTGGTGTATGCTGTACTTGGTGTATGCTGTAATTGGTGTATGCTGTACTTGGTGTATGCTGTTCTTGGCTTATGCGGTACTTCGATTATTCTGTACTCCGTGTATGCTGTACTCGATGTATGCTGTACTCGGTGTATGCTGTACTTGGTGTATACTGTAGTTGGTGTCAACTCATGATCATGGCATAGAGAGATAGAGAGGGATGACTTAACTTTGTGTTCTTGCGATGATGGTAGAGTTGTGAATGAGAAAGAGAGAGGGAGGATGAGGATGGGAACGATGTGGAGGTTATATGCAGATTTGAGAAATCAGGGGTACGAGAAGCCTCATTGGATTTGGAACACCTCATATCGGGGTTTTTACCCACCGGATCGGGTCTCATTCCTGCCCCATCAGGAATTGAAAATTGAATTCCACCTAACATTCTCTGAAGTCCCTGTATCTCATGATGATTTCCCATCTGCTCTCATATCCCTATTTCTCATCCTCGACTCTATCATCACCTAAGAACACAAGGTTAATGTATCCCTCTCTATCTCTCCATGCCACGATCGTGACTTAGCACTGAGTACAGTGTACACCAAGTACAGCGTACACCAAGTACAGTGTACACCAGGTACAGTGTACACCAAGTACAGCGTACTCCAAGTACAGCGTACTCGAAGTACAGCATACACCAAGTACAGCGTACACCAAGTACAGCGTACACCCAGTACTGCATACACCCAGTACTGCATACACCTCATATTGCATCATCCAAAGATCGACTGTCTCCCGCTCCCAGCCAGTCTGTCATATCTCGGCATACCATGTTGTGCTCGATCCTCTACATTCCCACAATTACAAGTTACCCAACGCAGAGAGTCCCAGCTCCTGTCGCGCCTCCCTCCCGAAGTACCACCTGCAGATTGACAGCCTCCAAGTACTCCTTCAATCTCGCTCGATCATGGCCTCCATGTGCATCTCGACACACCCTCGATCATGGCATCCGATTGAATCTCCAATGTCGCTCGATTACAGGCTCCAAGTTCGCACAATCATGGCCTCCAAGTGAACATCTCGAATCTCGCTCGAAGACAGGCTCCAAGTGGGACTCCAAACTTGCTCTATCACGGCCTCGAATGGTATCACCAATCTCGCTCGATTACGGCATCCAAGTTCGCACAATCATTGTTTCCAAGTGCATCTCCAACCTCGGTCGATTACAGCCTCCGAGTTCGAATGATCATGGCCTGTAAGTCCATCTCCACACTCACTCAATTACACCCTCCAAGTTCGCACGATCATCACCTCCAGGTGCATACTTCCAGACCCACTCAATCAGGGCCTCCCAGTGCATCTCGAATCTCGCTCGATCATGGCCTCCAACTGTATCTCCAAACAGGTTCGATTCTGCCTTCCAGGTGCATCTCCACACTTGCTCGATAATCGCATCTGAGTGTAACTCTGAGTTCACTCAATTACTGTGTGGTGAAATGGTGCAGCTTGAAGGCAGACAGCCCATCATCAACACTCCACCACACCTCGTGAGGCATCTGAAGGGAATTCTTTAGAACGAGCTGCTTTGGCTCAAGGAGTGAAGGAAGAGGGTGAGAGGATTTGAAGGGATACCTGGCCATGATGAACCACACCAATCGCGTGGGTCTATGAATGCTTCCCAACAGTGAATGACCAACCAAACACATTGCATGTATCGGTGAAAGCTCGGCAATAGTGCGTGAGACCAAGAGCTGGGAAAGCTAGAGTGTGTATTTCGTATAATGAGATGATGTCTCTCTACCCCGGGGTCTACCAAATATATACTCCCTGCATCAGCAAAATGTATTTTAGTCTCTGGAAGACTCCATGAGTGTCAGAGAGGATGTGGAGTGTACACTTAAAAGCGTCAAGTTCAGGAGAGTATCAGACCCTAGGAGGGCATTCCGGCCGGTCTTCAGAGTAACTGGGATCTCTGATCACTCGTAAAGGAGTAACTGGGAGTGATTGTGATGAGTTTTGGGAACACGTCGGAGCGCCGGAGGGAGCGTTGGGTGCACCAGGAAGTGTCGCAGAAGCAATGCGGAAATCACAAACAACCTCTGAGAGATGCCTGGGTTCGTATAGATATCTATTGGGAGGACTGCAGGCGTCATCTGAGACTCTCCGGATGGCCACAAGCAATTGATTTCCCTCAACGGTGAATATGATGCATGGATTATTGTTCATTATCAATTCTGAATCATACTAGCTACCATCTTCTTCAACACTGTATTGATTGCCTTGCTACATTATGGTACTGAAGGAAAAGGAAAGTGGTTCAAATATAAACGCAGGTACACCGAAAGAATAACCCAACTAAACAGTCAAATGATATCAATCAAACAGGGTGTCGATGTCACGCACCACTTCCCCCATCTCATCAGGGCAAACAAAAGCAGGAACAAATAATTCATCAACGGCGCAAAGAAGCTGGAGGCACTCCTTGTATTTGCTGAGTATTCGTACCTGGCGAGTGGCTGAAATTGAATTCCAATGTTGTGTGGCTCGATTTGTGATATGAAACAAAGGTGTAATGAGATGTTAGTAAGCTGCGAATCTAAATTGGGGTTTGAAAGGCAATTTGATATAGTCGGATGAAAAAGGGGACCAGCTACCAGGGACAAGAGGAGCGCCAGATGGGAGGTGCTGTGTTGCAGGAGTCCGGAATGATGAAGAAGAGTGCCAAATCTATGCTGCGGTGCGCCGATGGGGATTGAGGAGCATCCAAACTAGCGTAGGAGCACCGAAAAGGAGGGGGGGTCAGGATTGAGTAATGCAATACAGGAGCACCAATCCAGGCAGAGGAGCGCCGATGGGGATTGCGGAGAGCTCTCCCAGTGGAGGAGCACCGAAGATGGGGAGGGTGGGTACTAAGTGCGCAATCGAATATAGGAGCGGCAACTCAAGCCGAGGAGCGCCGGTGGGATTCGAGGAGCGCCGGTGGTAATCGAGGAGCGCCGGTGGGAATTGGGGAGCTCCCATCCCTAGATGAGGAGCGCAGAATTGGGGGTATGGAGCGTAGAATGAAATTGAGCAGCGCTAAATCAAGACAGAGGGGATTATGGAGTGCCTATCCCAGCGGAGGAGCACCAGCTGAAGAGGAATTGACTGCGGAAGGATATAGAAGAGAGTGAATCTAGGCTGAGGAGCGCCGATGCGGATTGAGGAGCGCCTATTCTAGCGGAGTCGCGCAGCATGGTGGTGGGAGGGCGGGGGTTTGAAGCGGCCCACTAATGTGTGATTGATGAGTGCAGTGGCTTTCGCAGTGAAATTTATCATAGGGGATGGACAACATGTACCTCGATATTCATCTTGAGAAATCATAACTGTGGCATTCTCTCCACCAGCATATTCAGACAGCGCACAATGGATAGCTGCGGCTACCAGCACTAAAGTCTGCGGAGCGAGAGGTTGGAAATACTGGGATGACGTTGGCTGGCACCCCAAGCTATTGACCGTATAGAAAACTTGATGGTAAATGTGATCGAGCACTTCCATCCGCGTGAACCATGACTTCTTATCATCAACAACCTTGGAGAGATATGCATCGTCAAACAGGACCTCCTTAACCTGAATCTGAAGCTCAGTCTCAGAGTGCTAATCCCACTGGCAAATATGGACAGCAGTTCGCCGTGCCATATCTACCAACCATCCTCGAATGATACTTATCTTCAGTTTCAACTATATGTAATTTGAAGCGTAGTCAATATCGTAAATCTGATAGAGGAGCATTAAACAGAATCTAAGACTTACAGATTCTAGTGTTTGCGGATCGATTTTGAGCGATGGACCGCTGGGCAATTGACACAGAGATGGTGTAGCTGCAGGAGCACCTGCTAATGCCCGCTGACGATCCTGAGCGCTAATGGCAAGTTTCCAAGCTTCTTCAACCATCCAGTACTTGTCATCGGATAATATTGGCCAAGGAGTTTTCGTGAATACAATTGCTTCAATGAACCTTTTCGCTACCTCAAGAGTAGCCTTTTGGTGTTGGGGAACGTTCTGATCTGCACTGGCCTTGGGTTGTTGAGCATTCTGGTGTCCCCTAGACTTGGGTTGCGGCAGCGCCTGGGCAGATGGTGCATGGTCAGACTCGGATGACTTGTTGAGGAGGGCTTACTTTTGGCATTTGAGCAGTGGTGGTGCCATTGACTCAGGTGGTTTTCGGGAATTTGGAAGCAGAGAACATGCAATAACAGTATCAGCACGGCTACGTTTCTTTCGCAATGGAACCCCTGTAGTTCGTAAACATTTGTCCCGGCGCGCCTGCCGTAGAAGTAGAACCTCCTGCTGGTGTTACAAATCGTCTTCTTCAATGTCGGATGAAAACGTGGACACTCTGGTTTCCTCACTTTAACCCTTACTTTCACCATCACCAATGTCCTGATTGGAATCTTCATCCTGCTTCATCAATGAAATCGGGGATATTAGTCATCCGCAATATGATGCATGAAGGCAGATCATTGGAAGGCAAACATTTGATGGGAAATGATGATCCGCTGGTTTCTTGAATGCGAGTGCTCTCTCTCGGTGTGCTTCTTCATTCTCCTGTGAATAGTGATTTCTCACCTGGCTGGGCGTAGGTTCCATTTGCTGCAATGAACGTAGACAGTTGGGGAATGTGGGAGAGAGTGTATAAGCAGAAAATACAAGATTGAGTGCAATAGAATAATGGGATAAATGGAGCAAAAAGTTGCACATAGTCGAGGAGGATGCAATTCGAGGTGCGCGTTGAAAGTTACAGGAGAAATGACTTCAATGGTTCATATTTATATCAAGGAGGGCAGTCTGCTGTTGCGATATAGGATGTTATCAGGTCCACTGGAATGGATAGATTCGTTGTCAGGTGCGCCGGAATGGATGGATTCCTAATGCCAAATGTCAGCAACTCTCCTATCAACAACACTCTGTATGAATGCAAGAATTGGAGGTAAGCTAAAACCAATGCACATAGAATACAACCAGACTCACCTGAACGAGACACTCCGGAAGAAAACTTGCAACATTACCTAACCCTTGGTGCTGGCCAAATGGAGTACAGAGAACCTGAATGAAAATGTGTGCCCCTGCATATAACTCCTCAATATGAAGTCATTATGCGTGAATGCTCGAGCATTTGACGTCACCGCATGGCATAGAATTGGTGCAGGATTCAGAATCTGCAGAACTCAATGAGTGACGGCTGAGTTGGAAGGGGTCATACTGAGTTGTTATCACTCGAGGAGAATTATGAATTTCGGTGGGTGGTATATCCACCGGAATGACGCACATATATTCACGATACTCTATTGTATCAGGATGCTGCAGCGAAGTTAGCGGTCGATAAGGCAATATCGTAAGCATAACTTCCCTTTTTTGTGTTCATCTGGGCTGTGTCTGCAGACTATCCTTCACAACAATGTTGCAGTCAATGGAGGAGGGAGAGAATTTTGTATATGAAGGAGAGATACACGCGTAGATACAGGCGTAGAGAATATATGGTAGGGTACAATGGATGATTCAGGGGTAATCTTATGGATTCAAGCACTTGTCGATGCCAAGATTGCCAACAAATGAGTCATACGTACTCACTCACATTCTGATTTTGCGTGTATTATCTAGTAAGTTGCACACCGTTAAACCACATATTCATTATGAGTCTCTCCCACAATATAGGCTTAAATACATGTTGAGGTTGAAAGCTCTATATGCTACGACAAGTATGAATGCATAGTGAGACGTCATCTCACAGCGGGCGGAGGAATAATGATGGCATGCATGCATGCGGTTCCGGTGAATTGAGGTGCACCGAAGATTAAATGGCTACGATAAGATTCATTCCCTGGGGTTTGCAGGCTTGGCTTACTCTGAAAGTTAATTGCAATCTTCCAAAATTGTCTTTTCATCACTCAAGTTTTCAAGAGTCGCTCTCTTAGAACTTCTCTCATGATGGAAAACGGTTCACATAATCTATTTTCAGATACGCATTTTGGCGGCACAAACAGAAATTTAGTCAGAATCGAGTTAACTCTGCATTCCAAGAATTCAAAACTTAGGCCTCTTTGAGAAAGTGCGGTACATGGGTGAGCGGGAGTTACCGGCCATCTTGTAGAGTCGCTGGGCAGAATCTCTCCTTGGAGATTCTCGCTCCTGAGCTGCAGCTCTTTTGACAGAGCTCGAAGATGCAGAAGCTATGTTAGGATTTGAAAGCAGAGGTCCAAACATACTGCTAGGCAATATCCAGTTAAGTGAGGTTGATAATTGGCGAGATCTATGCATTCATGGTTTAGTTGTGCAGGGCTACCTTCCTCCAATGGACAGTAGACCCTGAGCTAACAGTTTAACGCATTTTAGCGGCGGCCTTCACATACCGATCAGGCATAGATCGATATATTAGCAGAGGGCGAGCGGGATGAGCCGCCTGCACCTGAATGTGCAGTGTCTTGAGAGATGACAATCTATGTGCACAGTGTCCACTGATTCAAAACCGAAGAAAACATGATGAGAATGAAGCAAACTGAAATAAAAAGTGCAATATGAAGTGGGGAACATGCGCTTCAGAGGCTTACTGTCGCATTTGAGCCGTGCCTGACCGGGAATGAGACATTCATAATTTGTCGCAGCTTGCCAAAGTTGACCTCATAGAAATCCAAGAACGCCATTCTGGACTGGATTGTAGATCTCAGTTGTGCCTGAACTTCAATCAATGGCGAGGACATACCCAGCAGCAAAAGGTGCAGCTTCGCCATGAATACCCAAGCCATGTCTCAGTCTCCAACACTCTGGGATGCCGATCTGAGGTGTGCCCGAACAACTATGATATTCTTCCATAAGCTGCAGCTTTGCCACAAATAAGTGAGCCCATGTCTCATATTCTGACACAGGAACTCGATTATCGTGTGGACTGTGTTGATTGCGGAATGGGTTGGCAATTATGCAGTGATACTCAAGAAAATATGTGCCCAGGACTCTCCTGTGCACCTGAACTTTGAGCATATCCCAGCAATAGATGCGGGATTGCCAAGAATAAGCGAGCCGTGTCTCAAATTCAAACACAGGAACTCTCAATATCGCCTATACAGTCTCCTTGCCAAATTGCATTGGCAAATAGGCGGTGCTGGATCTGTCATGACGCGCCTCAATATATATGCTGATAATTCTCCGGTGCACCTGAGCTTGAAACAAATGGCAGCAAACGCTGTGGCTTTGCCCGGAATCAGCCAGTCAGTGTCTCAGATATTGACCCAGCTATTCAATATCGCCATGAATTACTTGATTGCCAAATCCGATTGCCAAATCTGCAGTGCGCCATCTATCTAAACGAGACTCATGACGTATGACCAGGATTCTCCGGTGCGCCCGAAACTCGGTGTATCGGGCATTGTTCACTCTTTTGCCTTCAAAATGTGTACGTGGCAATAGGATTCCAGTGCATGCCAAAATCGCTACTGACAAATGATTCAAAGCCCTTCAGTGCATCGTTCTCAACATTCGACTCAGGCAGTTCATCATGAGATAGGCCAGCCCGGGAACTTTTAATTTAGCTTATCAATTGACTTCATCCCTTATTAGTCATTAATAATAACAATCAAGAACACCAATGAAATCCCACTCCAGCAATTTCTGATTGAAGACACCACAACTCCAACATCGGAACATTGATTCGCCTTGAAATGACAGAGAAACGGGATTCATCTATGCAGTATAGTGTGCCTTACAAATGACCTGTTGACTATTTGTATTTGTTAAGAAGATTACGTTGGTTGAGTGTGAAAAGAGGCATACCTTGATGAAGCGTTCGTACAATCCAAGATGATAGCTCATCTGATTGAGAAGTGTCTTCATTCGCTTTCAGCCGCTGTGTATGGTCTTCACGAGACTCCAGAAACCGGTAAATCATCGACGTCGTGATGTTTGGTCGACTCATCAAGCCGTGCAGGACTCTCATTTGGGCCACTTCAGTGAGTTGATGGAGATCACTCGCACGGTTATTATAGCCACCAGGATCCGTATTCAGTGAGCATGTATGTGGTACTCCGTTGGGCCCTGACCAGACAACTCGTGCGAATGCCTGCCGCTGCTCGTTCAGTACCCAGAACTTCTGATTTATTACCGCATGGTTTGCTGGAGTAAGATTTAGCCCGGTCCAGCCCACTTTGGGTGTCATTACGAATAGAGATGGATTGGGTGAATCTTGGAATCTGAGCTGCATTTCTGTGCGTTTATCATTGCCCATTTCTGCATACATGTGGAAAATATCCACATGATCCGCAAAATACTTGGTTAGCCACCACTTTAAATGATGAACTGGGACAGGAAGAGGACAAAACAGCACTGCTGTTTGTGGAGGAGGTGCACTGGGGAGAGCAAATTCTTGTCTCTCTGGTTCTGGAAGAAGCGCCTCTCTTAATGGGTCGTCTTTGTCAGGTTCAGGATACTCCGCATGTTCATTGACAAGCATTGGCAGAAATGTCTCTCTCAGCCATCGTGATGTAGGCGAATCAACCCAAGTATCGAGTGCCGATTCAGTGTACCATTGTCCAGAAACAATGTTTCGATCCTCTGTGTCTCCCAACACTAACAAAACACATGCTTCCCGCCATCGTTGAACTCTCCATGCTCCTGAAGCACCATGTGAAGTGTATCTCTCCACCAGGGCCTTCAGTTTTGCTTGCTCATCATCATTCCACTTGAGATCAATGAGGTGTGGATTCTCCTTCGGTATCCGCAGTGGTGGTTTTCGGTTGGCAAGTTTCGATTCCGACCACGTCCTCATCGTCCAAGGCTTTGCAATCTGAATTATCTGGTGAGCCGCGTCCAGTTGAGCTTCTTCGTCTTCAGTCCGGATAGCATGCATCAAACTCTTCACAGCGGAATACAGTGCATCTGCAGCACGCTTGTCCTTCACAATCTCAGCCTCTGGATCATCAGATGCACCTGAAAACAGCCACATCACATGATAGCACCAGTCATAGAGTGAATGGATTCCCGGTGTAGCTGTGACTTGAAGTTTGAATCCAATTTTTGCATTCATCGCAATGTGCCAGCCCACAATGTTTTTAGTCTTGTACCGATGGGACTCATCAAAAATGCCAAAACTCCATGCACAGTAGGAGAGTTGGCCGTGACTTGATGGTTTCCCTCTGGATGTTAAGGTATCATACGACACAAGGTAGATATTCCATCAGCTTTCCAGCTTGTCAATACTGCTGTGCAGATACTCATGGGTGAGATTCGCATTTTTGGCATGGAACAAGTTGACCAGTTTGGATTCGGTTCCACATGTCATCTCCTCGATGACAGTCTTAATGGTCTCTGCAACTCCAGGCATGGTATCCAGCAAGATTGGTTCAAGGGCTGATACAAGTGCAGGATGCCCGTGAGGTGTTGTTGTCTGGATCTCCAACAGCAGGAAGAGCACAGAATTCAATCTCTCCAGCGGATACCACACTTGTTCTTCACTGACAATGCCAAGAAAGTTGTTGTGCACCAAAATCACCCACTATTCAAGGGTATTCCCCCATGAAATGGACAGTGGCAACCAAATTACAACTTTCTCAGTGACCGATTTGCAAAGCATTGCCGCTGCAACCGAGGTGAAAGTCTTTCCATGACCCAGTTCATCCGCCACCAGTGCTCCTGGCATATCAGTATCCCAAACCCACCTCCTCACGATGAACCAGATGGCCCAGACCTGATGCGCCAGAAACTTTTTCCGGGCAGGCCTGGAATCAAATACTTGTAGCCTGGAACCCGGTCATCTGTTGATTGAAGAATAGGATGAGCCTTGAGCTGCCTGACTGCCTCATCAAGACACTCGTTTTGAAATTCGTTGTTGATTGTACTGAGAACCGTATTCAACACTGAGCTCATATTCGCTGGATCGAGGACGACCTCACCATCCTTCACTTGCTCCTGAACCTCCCTTGCACCTTGGTCCGTGTTCTCTTCATCCTCAATAATCTCTTTCAGTTGCTCGGATGTAAGCAGGGCAGATGGGCTCATATTCCGGTGCTCCTGAAACTCATCACGATGTTAGGTATTTCACAGACAAGCAACCATTGTAATGAATATATACCAATGCAATACAATCAATTCTATTTTTTCAATCAGATTTTACATCAATACAAGTATCATTCTCTTGCCCACAATCCTCCTCTCCCTCCTCTCTTCCACCCTCTTCAGAACCTTTCAATGTCTATGTATAATGATTAGCAGTTGCTCACATCTAGCCTTAACACGGCTAGCAGGGATTACCTTTGCTGGTCTAATTATGATCTTGGCAATCTCCTTCCCTGCAGCTTGCTTCATTTCGACGAAAAATGTTTTCAGATCATGTCCAAGTTTCAACTTGAGAGCATTAGACAGGCAACAGTTGTACCAAATCTGGCCATATATGGGGTCCGTTATCATTTGCTCATTTGTATATAATCCGATATACTTTTCGTCCAATTCGGCCTGCTGTAACGTTCACTTGAACTTCGATGTTAGCATGTATGGCTATGTCAGGCGTGCATTTGTGTTGATGAAATCCATCAGCTCCTCCCAGTGGCTCACATCGGTATACGCGGCATGGAGTTGGTTCCGGGATAGAATGATATTGTTACAATTCGACACCCAGCATATCACAACCATGATCATTCTATTTGGCAACTCTGGGAGGTTACTTCTCGCTGTTTTGCTTGCACGCTCTCCCAAATCCGTCGCCAGTCACATGTTGTCTCGCCTTCGCTTTTTCCTCGCTGCCCAAATTTTTCTTGCACATTTCTTCCACAACATCCCCACCCATTGCTGATGAATCCATTCAGCATTATCGAAATTATACTATGGCAGCCAGGTCTAGAATTTCTCCAATCAATCTGCGACCTCCGTCTCCCAGTGCAGGGGTCCAGTCCTCAGCTGTTTCAATCAGTTCTGCCCCCGGATTATGGACCGATGCTTTTTCTTGAGGCACCCAGCCACCCATACTTTCTTCCACTTGTTGAAAACACTATAGTTGGCCTGCCCCATCCTTTTGGCAAATTGCTTCAAGGAGAATTCTGTTTGCTTCAGGCTGACTGGGGGTTTACCCGCTGCACTGCACAAGTCCGGCGAATTGTCGTTCTCATCATCTGCATCAAAATCGTCATAGGGAATCTCGGGCAACGGGGGCAAGTCCACTATCCTTGCGACAGCTGTTTTTTGCGGTTCCGCAGGCGCCAGGAATGGTTTCACTGGGAGGCTGATGGGAGGTCTCGCATGTGCGCCAGAAGGAGGTGCAGGTGGAGGAGTAGAGCTGGAAGATGTTGGCCGATGAACTGAATTGTTTCCCGGCGGTCCTGGAGGCACTCTTGGTGCACCTGGAGATGACGGCCCTTGCCCTGAGAACTGCTGCTGGAGAATCATTCGAGACTTGCCATAACCGCCTTGGTGGAGGTCATATCCTTGCCACGGTGGCCCATAACTTGGATATTTTTGGCTTACGCTGGTGGTTGGTTGGGAAATGTGTGTCATGTTAAATGGAGAATGGTGATAAAACTGCAGAGCGCCTGGAAATGGCTGCTGTGAAGGAGGGTAACCATACCCATGTGGCAGTTGATATTGATTTGCGTCTTTCCTACATCGACTGTCTTTGCCAGTGGTAGGTCATTCACCATTGTCCGAGCATCCTGAATTGTCGTCACGGCGCTCTTGCGAGCCAAATACGCCACTCGGTGGAGCCATATTCGCTGTCCTCGGTTTAGATCCCTTCGTCGACATGTTCTGTGAACGAAGATCGTGGTAAACTACTATAGATGTACGATGTGATATACAATGAATTGGAGTATGGTTGAGTATATTGCAAATAGCAGTGACCTTTGGCGGAATGATGGGCTTCATATATCCTATTCTGTTGTCACGAACTGTGGTGTTTCACTACACCTTTGATCCATGCAACCAACCTGGGCCTTGAGAAAAAGATACCTTAATCACACACATCCCGCCTTTCTTTGTTATATGCTCGAATTCATACACTAGGATATTGGATAGATGCTAACCTTCATGTGCTCCCATGACTGTAACGGTCGTAGAAGGGATATGATATGATATCTCCAGAACCCAACAAGGACTATATCCTGTATGAAGGTTAGCACGACTAGGGATATTACACATAAGTTGTGCATGTACGACCTTGCAACCTCATTCAATAGGAGGCCTGTGAGTTGAGCAGCAACAGTGATGTTTCCTATTGAGCTCCTTGTCTAAACATGTTGTTTTCCTCATGATTCATGCTCCGGTCAAGGATCGTTACTGAAGCAACCATTCTATCAGTTCATGATGACCATTGCGCGGGCATACAGCTAGCTAGGATACTCACCTATTCATTGTATTAAGACAATCTACGTTCATTAACAGCTGTTTGGAGGCTCAAGCGCAGGTATCACTCACAATGCCGAAATGACATAGTATATGGCCCATGGTGGTGAATGCAGTGATGACAAAGGAAACCTTCTCTTCTGTTCTAACAATGTGCAGCAGACGATGTGCACCATTTTTGTGCGTGATATGATATATATATCCTGGTTTATGAAGAAAACTGATAGCAAGGTGATTAAATTTTACCCCTCCCCGGCATTTAGCGGGGTACGATGCAGCTGTGAATGTCATACGATAACCTAATATCCTTGAGGATCTAAATTACCCCCTGACTAAGCATTGTTGAGATGCACCAGAATACGTGTTCACTGACCATTTCTCGAATATGGTCAACTCTCCGCGGAATCATGTTAAGAGCATACTCTGCAAAAAAACATCATTTGATGAGAACCGACTCGAAGCTCACTATTATCAATATCACTCAATCTCGATCTATGAAGGGCCATTACCTGACAGGTTTTCAACGCCTGCAGGATGGGACTGACCAGAGCCATCATGGTTCGACATCAGTCGGTCCACCTGAATGGCCATCGATGTGCTAGTCAACTAATAATCCACCCATGGACAATGTACCTGGTGCACCACCACCTGAAGATACTCCCGACAAAGAAACAATAGACCCCCAGAAGCCTGATCTGACATGTACCCCGGATCCAACAAAGACGAGGGCTCATAGGCAGGTAGTTGGAGTGGAAAATGCGGGGGGACAGCATATGGCAAAGCAACTGGATTGTACACCAAGCATCGCGAGTACTCAGAACAATGGAATCCATGGCATCCATGTCAGTCAGCACACGACTTCCAACAGGCGCAATCATTCTTCCAGCAAACGAAAACGTGGATCGATCAGCATCTGAGGCATGGACTGGACACCTTCATAATCGAATCATTTCAATCTGCAGATGCTCTGTAAAAGCTCCTCTCAGAACTCGATCTTGGGCTCGGCAATGATATTTGGATTGAAGCTCATTCGCCTATCTTTGGAACATTATACTACAGGGATATTTTCAACTGTATCCAGTTCCGTTTGGCACATCTCCCATTTCAGGCGCACCTGGATTTTGAACCGGTGCACCTCTCCGACTCGGAGAGTCACCGAATATACAGTGAGATCAACACCGGCGACTGGTGGTGGGATACGCAAGATTAGCTTCCTGCCGCAGAGACTATTGTGCCAGTCATTTGTACATCCAACAAGACTTACTGGACCAATTTTTCAGGCGATCGGCATGCCTGGCTGCTGACTCTCACGATCAGTAATGTTCGAAAAGATATCCGCCGTACACCTACTAAGTGTGCCTGGATTCTTTTTGGGCTGGTCCCCTGTCCCCTGAAAGGTGCCAAAGATACAGACGATGCATGGCTTTCCGCGGTTGGAACAGTGCTGTCCCAACTCCGGAATCTTGACATCACCGGCCCTGGCTTGGAATGGAATCTTGCCGATGTATTCCAGAGATGATGTTATCCTCGTTTGGCGGCCTCCATCAGGGATTATCCAGAACAAGTCAAGATTGCTCAAGTCTCATATGGCTCATGCCAGATGTGTGAAATTCCTAAAGGTGCGCCGATGGGGCATTCAACTTGTTGAGCACTCGATAACTCACTAGATCAGCATGTTTACTCAGATGTTCAAGACGAAACTAATATCGATGTTCTGGATACTCGTCATGTTCATCCAATCCGCAACCAGTTCTGGCAATTCCCACTCTGCAATGTCTATCGCCTTTGGCAGCCACATGAATTGCATCAGCTGCTCCTGGGTTTTGTTGAAGACTTATTGCACTGGCTGCTCAAATACCTGAAAGCTAGAGATATCAAGGATCAATTTGACAATCGATTCACATCAGTTCCACGATATCCAGCTCTCCAGCGCTTCTCTAAACCATTCGATTCCATGAAAGGCAGCTCCTGTCAGGGCAATGAGATCCGGGGCATGATCGGAACACTGTCAGTGAATTGCGCTCCCAATCTTGACTGCTTCAAGGACGACAGGGAAACTGCGGCTGAAAAAGCCTTGGATGAAATTGTTATGGGAGCAGTGTGGACAGTATGTGAATTCTCTCTACTTGTCAGCCAACAAAATCACTCGGACCTATCGCTCACAGCACTAGACGATGCACTGAAGCGATTTACAACAAGAACGCTGGCTTTCGAGAACAGAAAATGACGAAGTCTGTGAAGGCCAAAGTGGATGAACAGTTGGCAACGGAGTCTCATCAGTTACGAGAGCAAGAGATTCGTATAATCCGTGCTGCAATGGAAGTTCAGGTGTACGGGGCTGAAAAGGTTACTACATCAAAATGAAGGCAATTTCAGGTGTGGCTGAATAGGGCCCAACAAGCGGCAACTAAATGGTAAGAGGCTGATCGGCAGAAGGCAATCGAGTGATTGGAGCGCGAAATCCATCAGATGACACCAGTTCAACACAAGCTATTTGATGAATTATTCCAACATCACGAGCGACAACTATTGCAAGAAGTTGGGACTCAGGCAACTGGTCCCAGAAGCACATTCACGAATAAACTTGTTCAAATGAAGACTGCTGCCGAAGGAGAGGGTTCTGGGGAAGTAAACATAACTGCCGACAAGCCTGTGGAATTTTAGGTCCGTATATCCGATGCTGAGACTGAAGTCACTACCTGGAGTCTCACTGATGTTGACCGGATTGTAAGTCAGCTGGAGGGAGTGATCTACGGTATCACATCGAATGAGCAGATGCGGGTCAAGCAGGAATTGTCCTGCCGCTTGATCAAGTTCGAAGCTTGGTGGCAGGTAATCGGCATTCAGGAGCTCCAGAAAACAATTGAACAGCGTGTGATCCATTTCGGATATCCAAATATGCATCTCGTGAGCCATATATCACAGTCAATTCGGGGCATGGGTTCTGGCGACAATTTCACCCGCGATAGTTCTGAACGGCTACATATCGGCAATGTGAATGAGGCATATTGATCTACCAACAAAGTCAATTACCTTCGACAGATGCTCCAGCACAATGACCGGTCTACTGCTCCTGAGTATATGGATGAGACACTCTCATATCTTGCCCTGCAAGGCTGGTACGATATTGACTCGGTAAAAGTTTTCAACCTACTATCCACTGCCGATAAATGGCGAAATACTAGCAGAGCCCATCTTGTATGCCTCCAGCATTGTCAGGACGACCCATTTTTCCGCCTCGTGTCACCACAGGTACATCATTTGAAAGAAACTCATGTTCGCAGAGTGTGCCGAAGTATCAAATTAACCTAACTCAGAGATGCATCCGAAGATTTTGGAATTCCCAACTTTAGACAGCTATTCCATTCACACATTGAAGAGGACTGGGGACAGAAAGTTAGTGCACTGGCGCTCGGATATGATCAGAATGTACTCCTCGACAGCGTATTCATCAAACTTCAGAATGGACTGTTGTACTACTGTCAACCATTCCACTGTCCTCTGTCTGTTGAGTGTCTGCGACTTGATTGCAAGGTAGAATATACCGATGCCAACCAAGGGGTCATGCCTGAATCTCATAACATCTGAGTCCAATATACGGACAGTGACCTTGATAACACCTTCCAAGGCCGAGTTCCTTCTTTTTCTGTAATATACATCAGCGGGACTCCGCCAAATCAGATCCTCCAATTTCAAGAGCGCCTGCCTGCTGGAAAACCCATATCGACCTTTTCTACACTGTGCAAGAAGTCTCAACAATGGATATTATGTCCTCAAGTTCAAGATTATGCAGTGGTGATTCCGACACAGTACAAAGATCCACATGGTTGAGCTGATTGCGTTGACGGGTTCATCTGGGTTGTCAAACAGACTGACATGATGCATATTGTACCTGTCGGAGCATTTGTTGGACTGGCACACTTGGTGCAAGAGAACACTGCATCAGATATGATCGATAGCATATGGCTTGTAAATAATCATGTGGATTGAGATACCTACTGGACTGTATATTAAGTTACAATGCCTGAATCAAGGTGTGCAGGAGGAAGATAGTTAGTTAATTGAATTGTACTATTTGATATAAACATTATAATAATCACTCCTGGAGAAGACGGCTCCAGGTTCGAGATGCACTGGAATGGTCTTGGAGATGCGGCCAATACTCCCAATAGCTCCGAAATTTCCAAATTCTAATAGTTTGATTTTGTAGCACTTCGAAGACAACCGCACATTCCTCAGGATATTCTTGCATTCTGTTCCACAACTTCCAGAACATTGAGGAGCACCGGTGAAGTAGTCTCGGAGCACATCAGAGCTCATCGCTTTGCACTCAGCCTATCTGGGTGCATCTGGGAGCATCTGGAAGGATCAGTGTGGCTGTTCAGTGTTGCTGAGTTGTTCAGTTGTGACTTCCAAACCATTTTACATTTGGCTGATGTGTCCTTGAGTCCATCTCTGTTATCCCTGTATCTCCGTATGTATAAATATGGAGAGACTTTGATAATACATGCCATAGTATGATGTAGCAAATCCTGTGACAGTAACAAAGACAAATATGATACATGAACTTCCTCTTGGTTGCGGGACTCTAACATTCACGGCTGTGAGAATATGGCACCAAGTCCCCCACACAGCTTGCGCAGAGGTTTCAGCTGCTCTCGATGTCTCCTGCAGACCTTTGCAGAGGTCTCCGCTGCTCCTGAAGTCTCCCGCAGACCTCTGCTGAAATCTCAGCAGCTCGAACATTTGACTATCCTAATAGCCAAATCTCGTAGCATTGTGAATGCTCCTCCATAACTGCTGGTGCTTTCAGGAGCACCTGACAACGCTCTTGCAGAGTCTGAGAGCACTGTGCAAAGGTTCAGTGGGGCCTTGGAGCGTCTGGATGTACTTACAAGCACTGGTGAGGGCTACCGGAGTGTCTGAGATATTTGTGTGCGGCTTCCGGCCTGATTTACATTTAGCTGATGTTTGAGCTGCATTTCTGAGCGTTCATTGTTGCCCATTTCCACATACATGTGAGATATATCCACATGAACTGCAAAATACTTTGTTAGCCACCACTTCAAATGATGACCCTGGCCAGGAAGAAAACAAAATGGTACCACTTTTTGTGGAGGAGGTACAGTAGGGACTGCATTTACATGTCGCTCTTGTTCTGGAAGGAGCGTGTCTCGTGATGTGTCTTCTTAGTCATTGTTGGGATTCACTGCTGATTGGTGATCAAGCATTTGCAGATATGTCTCTCACAGCCATCGGAAAATGCGAGAATCCACCCAACTAGTGACTGGCCATTCATCGTCCCATTGTCCTGAAACAGCGTTGCAATCCTCCGTGTCTCCCAACATGAACGCAAGACATGTTAGTATGGATCAACCGTTGAAGCTCCTGAAGCACCCAGTGAAGTGTATCTCTCCACACAGGTGTTCAGTTGAGCTTAGTCTGCCTCAATCCACTCAAGATCAATGCAGTGTGCATTCTCCTTTGGTATTCAAACCAGTGGTTATCAGTTGGCGAGTTTTGATTCCAACCACCTCCTTATCATCAATGGGTTTGCAATCTGTATCATCTGTTGTGCTGTATCCTGTGGTGTGACTTTGTCTTCTGTCCGGATAGCATGCATTACACTCTGTACAGTCGATCACAATGCCTCTGTGCGCTGCTGTTCCATCACTCTATCATCCTCTGCACCTTTGGGTACACCTGAAAACAGCCACATCATTTGATAATACGAGATATAGAGTCAATGCAATCCCAGTGTAGCCGTGACTCCAAGTGCGAATCCAATTCTCGCATTGATCGTAATTTGCGAGCCCTAACTTTTTTAAGTCATGTACCGATGGGAGTCATCAAAATTGCCAACACTTCCTTAACAGTATACCAGTTGGCCATTTCTTGATGGTATCGCTCAAGATGTTAAGGTATCGTAAGATACAAGATCGATATTCCATCTGTTTTCCAGCTCATCAATACTGCTGTTCAGATACTTGTAGGTGAGATTACAATATTCTGCGTACAAGAGTTTCACCAGTTTGAAATCGGTTCCATATGTCATCTGGTCAATGACACTCTTGATCGTCTCTGCCACTCCAGGCAATGTGACCACCACGATTGGTTCCAGGGTGGCAGAATGTGCTGGATGCCCTTGAGGTTGAGTTGTCTGGATCTCTGCAAGGCAGCAGCACAATCAATTCATTCTCTGCAGAGGTTACTACTCCTGTTCTTCACTGATAATCCCAGGATAGGTGTTCTGCACCATATTCACCCACTCTTCAAGGGTATTCCCCCACCAAAACCACAGTGGCAACTGGATTAATACCATCTCAGTCAGCAATTTGCATATCATTGCCGCTGCCACTGAGCTAAGCGTCTTGCCAAGACCCATTTCATCTGCCACCAGTGCTCCTGGCATATCTGACTCCCAACCCATCTCCTCACAATGAGTCATATTGCCCAAACTTGGTGCACCTGAACCATCATTCCTGGCAGCCCTGGAATTGAATGCATGTTGCCGGGGACTCGGTCAGCTATCGATTGGTTCATGGGATTGGCATTCGGCAGCCTATCTTCCTCATCAAGAGATTTGCGCTCACATTCATTGTGGATTGTAATCAGAACAGTATTGAATACCGATCTGCTATTATCTGGATCGAGAACCTTCTCAGCATCCTCCACTTGCTCCTGAACCTCCATTGCACCTGTGTCTGTTTTCTTTTTGTTATCAATAACCTCTTTCAGTTGCTCTGATGTCAGGTGGGCAGATGGGCTCATATTCCAGCACTCCAGAAAGTCATCATGATGATAGGAATTTCACAGTCTAGCAACCATTGGAATAAATATATATGGATGGAATACAATCAATCCTATTCTCCCAATAAGCGCTTACATTAATCCAAGTATCATTCTCTTGCCCACCATTCTCCTCTCCCTCCTCTCTTTCACCCTCTTCAGCACTTTCTAAAGTTGTTGTATATTTATTAGTAGTTGCCCACATCTAGCCTTATCATGGCTAGCGGGGATTACATTTGCTGCTCCAATGAGATGCCCCACTATCTGCTTCCCTGTAGAGCTCTTCCATTCTACCAAAAATGTTTTCAGATTGTGTCCAAGTTTGACCTTGAAAGCATTTGAAAGGAAACAGTTGTATGAAATCTGGCCATATATGGGGTCAATTATCATTTCCCCATGTGTATACCATCCCATATAGTCTTTGTCTAATTCGACCTGCTCCAAGTTGCAGTTGAACATTGATGTTCTGATTTGTGGCACTCTCAGGCCTTTGTTTCTGTTCATCAAATCAATCAGCTGCTCCCAGTGCCTCACATTGGTATATGAGGCTTGGAGTTGTTTGGGGGATAGAATCATATTGCAGGCATTTGACACTCAGTGAATCAAAACTATGCACACTGTATTTTGCAATGCTGGGTGGTAACCTCTAACCTTTTGCCCCACCCAAGCTCGCAAATCTGTTGCAGGCCACTTGTTGCGTCACATGCCCTTGTTCCTCGCCTCCAGACTGTCACGTGCACATTTCTTCCAAACCATCTCCACCCACTGCCAAACAATCCTTTCGGCATTTTCAAAAGTATCCAATGGCAGACAGTTCTCAAATGTCACTGAACCTTCTGTGACTGGTGTCTCCCTATGCATGGGTCCAACGCAATGCCGTCTCAAATGTTTCTGCCCCCGCATAATTGACAGATTCTCTTTCTCAAGATTCCCAGCCACCCATACCGTCTTCTAGTTGATAAACGGACTGTAGTTGGCCTGCCCCATCACTTTTGCAATTTTCTTCCGGGATTATTTTGTTTACTCCAGGCTGATCGGGGGTTGGCCCTCTGCACTGCCCGAATCGAACAAATCATCGCTCTCATCATCTCCATCATTAGCATCGTAGGAAATCCCCGGCAATGGGGCGAAGTCTGCGATTCTTCCAACCTCTGTTGTCCACGGTTTCCATCGCAGCTGGAATCTTTTCGTCAGGAGGTTAACGAGCTGTCTCCCAGGTGCACTGGAAGGAGGTCTGGTTGGAGGAATAGAGCTGGAAGATGTTCGCTGACGAACTGGATTGTTTCTTGGCAGTACAAGTGTCGCTCTCGGTGAACCTGGAGATGACGGCCATTGTCTTGGGAACTGCTGCGGGCGGAACATTTGATACTTGCCATAGCCACCTTGGTGGAGGTCATACTCTTCCCACGGTGTCCCATAACTTGATCATGCTTGGCTTGTGCCAGTGGCTGGTTGCGAACCGTTTTGTGTCATGTTGAATGAAGCATTAGCATAATACTACAGAGCACCTTGAAATGGCTGCTGGGAGAGAGGGTTACGATACTGATGTGGCGGATTATATTGATCGGTGTGTTTCCCAAATCCACTGCCATTGCCAGTGGCAGTTCATGAACTATGATCTGACATCCTTGAATTGTCATCACCCCATTCTTGGGAGCCAAATAGGCCACCCAGTATTGCCATTTACGCAGTCTTCAGTCAACTTCTGTTCATCGACATCCTCTGCGAACAATGATGGTGGAAAGTTAATATAGATGCATGATGTGGTGTAGAATAAACTGGAGTATGGTTGAGTATAGTGCAGGCAGCAGTGACCTTCAGCGGGATGAAGGGTGTCATATATCCAATTCTGCTTTCACAAACTGTCGTGTTTCACTACATCTTTGATCCATGAGACCAACCCAGTTGAGAATAAGTAACCATCATCACACCCACATCCCGCAGATCTTTGTTTTATGCTTGATTTCACATACTAGAATATTCAATAGATGCTCACCTTCATACATTTCCATGACTTTACAGGTCATAGAAGAGTTATGATGTGATATCTCCAGGAACCCAACAAGAATGATATCCAGTACGATGGTTAGCACTACTAGGGATATTACTCATATGTTGTGCCTGTATGTCCTTGCAACCTCATTCAATAGGAGTCCTGTGAGTGGAGCAGCAACACTGATTGCTTCCAATTGAGCTTCTTGTCTAAGCATCTTTGTTCTCCTCAGAATCCACACTCCAGTGGATGATCATTACTGAAGCAACAATCCTGCCCGCCAAAGAGTTCTTGACGATCATTGCACCAGGATACATCTAGCGAGGTTTCTCACCAGTCCTTCCTGTTAATACAATCTACATTCATTATCGGCTGCTCAGAAGCTGGAGCGTTGGAATAACTGACTGTGCTGCAATTACATAGTCTAAGGCCCATGGTGGTGATTGCAGTGATGACAAATGAAACATCGTCTTCTCTGTTGACCATTTCCAGCAGATGAAGTGATTGATTATGGTGTGGGATATGCTATATATATACTGGTATATAAAGAACACTGATCCTATGGTGACTATATTTATACCCCTTCACCGTATTTGGTGGGGTGCGATTTGGCTGTGAATGTGACATGCTGACCTGAGTTTCAGCTGGCACTCAAAACAATATCCCTGAAGTTCTAAATCACCCTGTGAAGCAACGTGAAGATGGCTCTGAATCCATATTCACTGACCATTTCTCGAATATGGTCAACACAGGCCACAAATCTGTTAAATGCGTATCTGTAAAAACAAATATTCAACATGAACTGACTCGTGGCTCACTATCCACCATTTCACCCAATATGAACGAATGACAGGCAATTGCCTGGCAGTATGTTGCCGCATGCAGGATGGGATCAACCAAAGCCATCATGGTTCGAATGCATTTGGTGCACTTGCATGGCCATCAATGTGCTAGTCAACTGATGATCTACTGATAATATACAATGTACGTTGTACACCACCGCCTGAGCATGCTCCCGTCGACCAAACACTAGACCCCCAGAAACCTGATCTGACATGTACCCATGATCCAACTAAGATGAAGGCTCATTGGCAGCAAGTTGGAGTGGACCAGAGAGGGGGAAGAGCATAGGGCAAAGCAACTGGATTGAACAACAAGCATCGCAAGTACTCAGAACAATGGATTCCATAGCATCCTTTTTGGTCAGCACATGACTTTCAACAGGCTCAGTCATTTAGCCAACAAACCGAGACATGGATACATCAACATCTCCGGTGTGGACTGGACAACTTCAAAATTGAATCATTTCAATTAGGAGAATCCCTCCAAAAGCTCCTCTCTGAACTCGATATTGTACTTGGCGATGATGGTTGGAGTGAAGATCATTCGTCTATCTTCGGAATATTATACTTCAGGGTAAGTTTCAAATGTATTCTGGTCCTTGTGGTACATCTTCCATTCATGTGCACCTCAATGGCGAACCAGTGTGCCTTGCAGAATCCGACAGTCACTGAGTACACTGAAAAATGAACAACCGCAGTTGGTGGTGCATTACGCATATTCAGATTCCTGCCGGAGTAATGTTTGTTCCAGTCATTTGTGCATCTGACGAGACTCAAGTGACCAAGTTTTCAGGCAATCAGCATGCCTGGCCGTGGTATTTCACAACTGGGTATATTGGAAAAGATATCTGACCAGTGTTTAAACGGTGCTCCTGGATCATCATTAGGCTGAGCTCATGTCCCCCGAAAGGTGTGAACAGAGATGATGATGCATGGCATTGTGCGGTTGAAACTGTGCTGTCCCCACTCCGGAATATTCCCACAACTTGTTCCGGCTGGAAAAGCAATTACACTCCTGGATTCCTGAGCCAATGTTGCCCTCTTTGGCTGCCTGGGTCAGAGATTATGCAGTACAAGTCATGGTTGGTCAAGCCTCATATGGCTCACGCCTGATGTGGGAAATTCCTAATATCACGCCCATGGGCCATTTAACTTGTCGATCACTCCATAACTCAAGAGATCAACATATTTACTTGGAGCTTCTGGATGAAACTAGTATGGATGTTCTGCACACACTTCTTGTTCTTCCAATTTACAACCAGTTCTGCCAATACCCTCTCTGCAATGTGTATCAGCTTTGGCAGCTTGATGAATCGCATCAGCTGCTCTTAGGTTTAGTTCAAGCCTTATTGCACTGGCTGCTCAAATACCTGAAAGCTAGAAATGTCAAGGATGAATTTGACACTCGATTCACATCGGTACCATGATATTCACCCCTGCAGTGATTCCCTAAATCATTTGATTCAATGACAAGCAGCTCCTGGCAGGGAGAAGAGATCCGGGGCATCATCAGAAGGCTGGATGTGAATTGAGCTCGAATTCTAGACTTCTCCAAAGATGACTGGAAATCTGCAGCGGAATCAGCCTCTGATGCAATTGTAATGGGAGCAATGCAGGCATAATGTATCTTCTCTCCACTTGTTAACCCACAAAATCACTCTGATCTATCCCTGACAGCACTCGGCCATACACAAAAGGGATTGTGGAAGGAAATGGGTGCTTTTGGAGAATAGAAAATGTCGAATTCTCCAAAGTTCAAAGTCGATGAGCTGTTGGCCAGAGAACTCCATCAGTTACGAGAACAAATGATTCATCAAACCTGTGCTGCAATGCAGGGTCAGGTATATGGGGCTGAAAAGGTTACTATACCAGGACAAAGGAAATTTTGGGTGCACCTGAATAGAGTCCAACAAGCGGCAATGAAATGGTTAAATGCTGATGAGCTGATGGGAAATGATCGACTCGAGCATGAAATCGATCAAATGACACCAGTTAAACGCGAGCTTTTCAATCAATCATTCCAACATCATGAGCGGCAACTATTGCAAGAAGTCAGGACTAATCCAACCGGTCCCGCAAGCACATTCTCTAAAACACTGGCCGAAATGCATACTGCTGCACAAGAGGATGTTGACGGGGCGGAAAACAAAGAATTCCGAGTAGTGGGTTGAATTTCAGGTTTATCTATCCAATGTCGGGATTGAAGCCACCACCTGCAGTATCGCTGATATGGACTTTGTTGTGAGTCAGCTGGAGAGAGAGATGTATAGTGTCACATAGAATGAGCAGATGCGGCTCAAGTAGGCATTTTCCATCCACTTCACTGAATTGGAAGGTTGGTCGCAGGCAAGCAGAATTCAGAAGCTCAAGAAAACAATCAAATAGTGTGTAATCCATATCAGATGTGCAAAGATACTTCTTGTAAGCCATATATCAATGTGAATTCAGCAAATGGGTTCTGGCGACAATTTCACCACTGATAATATTTAATGGCTACATATTGGCAATGTGAACCTGGCATATCAATCTACCAACAAAGTCAATTACATTCAACTGATGCTCAAGCACAAGGGCCTGTGTACCGGTCATGACTATATGGAGGAGACGCATTCCTATCCTGCCTTTCAAGGTTGGTATGAGATCTACTCTGGAAAGGTTTTCATAATACTATGCGCTGCCAATATACGGCGAAATACTCGCACAGCCCAACCTTCAGACCTCCAGCATTTTCAGGATGAGCCATATTCATGAGCAAACTGTATTTTAGTCCCTGGAAGACTCCAGGAGTGTCTGAGAGGATGTGGATTGTAAACTTAGAAGCGTCAATTTCAGGAGAGTATTAGACCCTAGATGGGTATTCCAGCAGGCCTTCAGAGAAACTGGGATCTCTGACGACCAGTACAGGAGTTACCAGGATCTCTGATGACTGATACAGGAGTATGATTGTAGTGATTGTGATGAGTTTGGAAGCACGTCGGAGCGCCAGAGAGAACTTTGGGTGCACCTGGGAGTGTCACCGAACCAACGCGGGAATCACAAACGAACTCTGACAGATGCCTGGGTTCCTAAGGATAATCATTCGGAGGACTGCAGAAGTTATCTGAGACTCTGTGGATGTACATGAGCAATCGACTTTCCTCATCAGCGAATATGATGCATGGAGTATTGTTCATTATCACATCTGAATCATACTAGCTGTCATCTGCAGCAACATTTTATTTTGGGCCTCGCTACATTAATGAAACGAAAGAAACAGGAAAGAGATTCAAACATAAACCCACATACACCGAAACAATAACCCAACTAAGCGATTGAAAAATATCAATCAAACATTGTGTTGACGTCATCCACTCCATTTCCCATCCCATCAGGGCCAACGAAAGCAACAGCACTCAATTCATCAACGGCGCCCAGAAGCTGGAGGCACTCCTGGTATTGGCTGAATAATCGTTCCTGGCGAGTGGATACAATGGAATTCTAATGTCGTTTGGCTCGATTTGTGATATCTAACACAGGTGTAATGAGATGTTAGCTAGCTGAGAACCTAAATGGGTGTATGAGAGGCAATATGATACATTCGAATGAAAAATGGGAACACCTAGCAGGGGAAAGAGGAGCGCCAGATGGGGAGTGTTGTGTGGACAAGAGGAGTACCACAAAAGGAGTTGGAAAAGCGCGGAATGAAAAAGAAGATCATAAAGTTTAAGCTGAGGAGTGCCGAAAGAGGTGGGTGTAGGAGTGCGGAATGAAATTGAACAACGCCGAAAGAGGGTGGGTTAAGAAGTGCGGACAAATAGCCGAGAGCCAATCCAGGCAGAGCGGAGAACCGATGGGATTGAGGAGTGCTTATCCCAGAGGAGATGCGCTGAAAAGGGGTGGGGTAAGGAGTGTGGAATGAATCATAGGAGCGCCAGTGGGAATTGAAGAGCTCCCATCCCGGAGTGAGGAGCGTGGATAGGGGGGTCTAGAGTGCGGAATGGGATAGAGGAGCGCTGAACTCTGAGGAGCAAGAGGTTGTAAATTCTGGGATGTTGTTGGCTGGCGCCCCAAGCTATTGGCGGTGACGAAAATGTGGTGGTATATGAGATTGAGCACTTCCATCCATGTGAACCATGACTTCTTATCATCAACGACCTTGGAGAGGTAAGCATCATCAACCATGAGCACCTTAACCTTGATCGGAAGCTAAGGCTTTAGAGCCCACATTCAACTCTCAACTTCGGACACCAGTTCGAGATGCCCCATCTGCCAACCGTCCTCGAATGGTACCAATCTGCAGTTTCAACTATGTATATTTTCGGGGGTACTCAATATCCATAAGTCTGATAGAGGACGAGTGAACAGACATCAAGACTTACAGCTTCTCGTGTTTGCGGATCCATTTTGAGAGATGGACCACCGGGCAATTGACACACAGATAGTGTACCTACAGGTGCAGCTGCTGATGCCCACTGACGATCCTGGACTACAATCGCTAGTTTCCAAGCTTCTTCAACCATCGAGTACTTGTCATCGGATATCATTGGCCAAGGATTCTTTGTGAATACGATTGCCTCCATGAACCTTTTTGCTAGCTCAAAAGTGCACTTTTGGTGTTGGGGAACATTCTGATCACTACTGGCCTTGGGTTGTGGAATATTCTGGTCTCCACTAGACTTGTTGGGAAGCACCAGTGCCTGGGCGGATGGTGCATGGTCAGACTGGGATAATTTGTTGAGGAGGGATGACTTTTGGCGTTAGAGCAGTGGTGGTGCCATTGCCGCAAGTAGATTTCGGGAATTTGGAAGCTGAGGGCGTGCAATGACAGTATCGGCACGGCTCTGTTTCTTTGGCAGTGGAACTCTTTTAGTGCGTAATGACTGGTCCCGGCGTGCCTGACTTGGTTGAAGGACCTCGTGTTGATGATCCAAATTGTCTTCTTTGATGTCGGACGATAAGGTGGACTCTCCGGTGTCCTCACTGTCATCATCACCAATCTCCTGATCGGTCTCGTCATCCTGATACATTAATGAAATCGGGTATATTCGTCATCCGCAATACGATGCACAAAGGCAGATAATTGGAAGCCAAACAGTTGATGCACAATGAAGATTGGTTGCTTTCTTGAATGCGAGCGCTCTCTCTAGGCGTGCTTCTTGATTCTTCTGCGAATAGTGATTCCTCAACTGGCCGGGCGTAGGTTCCATTTGCTGTATTGAAGATCTAAAGTTGGAGAATGTGGGAGAGAGTGTAAAAGCAGGAAATCTAAGATTAAGTGCAATACGATAACGGGATGAATGGTGCGAGAATTAGCACATAGTCGCGGAGGATGCAATTCGAGGCGTGCCTTGAAAAGGGTTCTGGAGAGATGACTTCAACGGTTTATATCCATATCGAGGATGGCAGTCCGTGTTGCTATCTTGGATAATGTCAGGTGCGCCGGAATGGATGGATTGCTGATGCCGAATGTCAGCAACTCCTATGAACAACACTCTGTACGGATGCAAGAATTGGAGGTTGGCTAAAGCCAATGCACATAGAGAATAGAACCAGATGCACTGGAAGATAACTAGCGACATCAACTAACCCTTTGTGCTGGCCACGAACTGAGCACTGAGAGCCTGAATGAAAACATGAGCCCCTGCATATGACTCCTCTGAACGTAGTCATTATGCTTGAAAGTTCGAGCATTTGTGGTGACCGCATAACATAGATAATGGTGCACCATTGATAATCTGCTGAACTCGATAGATTTGTTTGGGACATTGTCACTGTGGGCAGAGATGCAGGGGTTCATACTGGAGTTTGTAATCGAGTGAGGAGAAATATGACACTCCATATCTGGTATATTTGCCGGAAGGACACATGTATTTTCACGATATGCTATTGTATTAGGATGCTGCAGCTAAGTTAGCTGTTAATATGGCATTATCGTAAGCATAACTTCCCTTTCATGCGTTCATCCGGGCCGTGTCTGCAGAATAGCCTTCACAACAATGTTGCAGTAGTTGATCGAAGAGGGAGAGAATTTGGTACACAAAGGAGAGATAAAGGCGTAGAGAAAGAATGGTAATGTACGATGGATGATTCAGGGGTAATCTTATTGATTCAAGCACTCATCAATGCCAAGATTGCTACCAAATGGGTCATAAATTCTCAGTCACATTCAGATTTTGCACTTATTATCTAGTAAATAGCACACCGTTAAATCACAAATTCATTATGAATCTCACAACTACAAAGTTGACTTAAAGTAAACATTGGGGTGGAAAGCGATATTCTACAATGTTATGAATGTATAGTGAGACATCATGTCACGGCAGGCAGAGGAATGATGGTTGCATGCATGCAGTTCTGGAGAATTGAGGTGCACCGAAGTTGAAATGGTTATGCATGGATTCAATGACTGAGGATTCCAGGCTCGCCTGACTCTGACAGTTAATTGCACTCTTCGTAGCTGTCTTCTCCTAGCTCGAGCTTTCAGGATCCTCTCTCTCAGAGCTTTTCTCGATGGAATTTGGTCCACATAATGTAGTTCCGGATACGAGTTTTGGTGGCCCAACCATACATTTAGCCAGAATACAGTTAAGTCTTGATTCAAAGATTTGACAACATAGGCCTCTTTGAGTAAGTGCGGTACATGGGTGAGCAGGAGTTGCCAGCCATCTTGCAGAGTCACTGAGCAGAATCAGTCTTTTGAGATTCTCGCACTTAAGCTTCCACAGCTCTTTTGACAGAGCTTGAACTTGCAGAAGCTATTTTAGGATTTGGAAGCATTGGTCCAAACATACTACTTAGTCAATATCGAGTTGAATGGGGTTACTAATTGAGCGGGCTTATGCATTTATGGTTTAGTTGCACAGTGGCACCTTCCTCCAACGTACAGTTGACACGGAGCTGACAGTTCAAGGCATGATAGCGGCGGCCTTCAACATACTGATCAAGCATAGGTTAATATCTTAGCAGGCGCGGAGCGGGATGAGCCACCTGCACCTAAAGGTGAAGTGTCATGGTCGATCTGTGTGCACTGGGTCCACTAATTCAAAGTCGAAGAAAACATGATGAGAATGAAGCAAACTAAAATGTACAAAGTGCACTACGTACTGCAAGGACATGCGCTTCGGTAGCTTATTTGTCGCTCTTGAGGCCTGCCTGAGCTGGAATGATAACATCGATAATCACTCGCAGCTTGTCAAAGTTGGCTTCATACATATGCAAGAAGCTCATTCTGGACAGGATTGAAGATCTCAGTTGTGAATGATCTTCAATCATAGGCCAGGAAACCCCCGGCAGTGAAAGCGGCATTTGAGCCAAGAATACCTGAGCCATATCTCAACTTCCAACTCTCTGGGATGCGGATCAGAGGTGTGCCAGAACTTCAATGATATGCCAGCAAAAGCTGCGGATTTGCCATGAATAAGTGAGCCTATGTCTCATATTTTGACTCAAGTACTCAATATTGCCTAGTCTGTTTTGATTGCCAAATGGGATTGGCGCATATGCAGTGCTGGATCTGTCACGAAGATATGCCCAGGATTCTCTGGTGCACTGGAACTTCAACGATACGCCAGCAAATGCTGCGGCTATGCCACGAATATCATGACACTGGTACTCAATATCGCCTAGTCTGTTTTAAGTGAAAAATGAGATTGGCGAATAAGCAGTGCTTCATCACTGCATATTTGCCTATCCCATTTGGCATAAACAGAGTCTAAGCGAGATTGAATACCTGTGTCAGGATATTTATGGCATAGCCGCAGCATTTGCTGGCCTAAGGTTGAAGTTCCGGTGCACCTGAATGTCGATCATATGGGTGCCAAAGCTCCCGCTTTGCCACAAATAAGCGAGCCGTGTCTCATACTCAGACATAAGTACTTGAATATCACCTAGACTGTCTTATCGCTAAAGGTGATTGGCTGATATGCAGTGCTCAATCTGTCATAACGAATCATATGACATTTCCCAAAGAGACTCCGGCACACCAAAAGGTGGATGAATTTTGCTGTTTCATTAGAAATACGGACGTGGCTTCAGGCTTCCGGTGCACCTCAAGTTCGCAACTGACGATTGATTGACGCCCTTTGCTGCATCATTCTGACAATTCGACTCATGCCATTTATCATTCAATGGGTCAGCCGGAGGAACTTCTTATTTTGTGTATCAATTCACTTCATCTTATATGGTCTTTAATTATACACAAGAACGCCAATGAAATCCCACTCTAGCCATTTCTAATTCAAGATACAACAATTCCAACATCAGAACTTTGATTCACTTCAACATTGAAGAGAGAAAGAATCATCTCTGCAGTATAGTGTTCCTTACAAACAACCTTTTTGACTATTTGTATCAGTTAAAAAAATTATGTTGCTTGAATGTCTAAGGAGGAATACCTTGATGAAGCGTCTAACACTCCAAGAGTGACAGTTCATCAGACTGCAACGTGTCTCCACTCTCTGTCAGCCGCTTCGTATGGTCCTCACGAGCCTCCAGAATCTGGTATATGATCGATTTCATAATGTTCGGTCGACGTATCAAGCCATGCTGTACTCTCATTTGCGCGACTCGGGAGTGTTGGTGGAGATCACTCGCGCACTGATCATAGCCACCTGGACCTGTAGTCAGTAACCATGTGTGTGGGACTGATTTTTGCCCTAGCCGTACAACTCGTGCAAATGCCTGCCGCTGCTCATTCAAGACCCAAAATTTCTGAGTTATTACTGCATGATTTGCAGCTGTAAGATTTAGGCCTGTCCCGCCCACTATGGGTGTGGTTATGAATATAGAGGGATTTCGTGAATCCTGGAATTTGAGCTGCATTTCTGTGCGTTCATCATTGCTCATTTCGGCGTACATGTGGAATATATCCACATCATCCGCAAAATACTTCGTTAGCCACCACTTCCAATGATGAACTTGGCCAGAATGAGGACAAAATAGGACTGACTTTTGTGGAGGAGGTGCACTGGGCGGTGCATTTTTGTTTCTCTCTTCTGGAAGCAGAGTCTCGCTTGATGCGTCGTCTTGGTCAGGTTCGGGATACTCTGCAGGTTCCTTGGCAAGCATTGGCCAAAATTTGACCCTCAGCCATCGGAAGATTGGAGATTCCACCCAAGTATCGAGTGGCCATTCATCATGCCATGGTCCAGAAACATTATTGCAATCCTCGGTGTCGCCCAACACTAACGTGATACATGCTTGCCGCCATCTGTGAACGCTCCATGCTGCAGAAGCACCCCGCAAAGTGTACTTTTCCACCTGGGTTGTCAGTTGTGCTTGCTCTTCCTCGGTCCACTCGTGATCAATGAGGTGTGCTTTCCTCTTTTGGTATCTGGACGAGTGGTTTTCCATTGGCGAGTTTTGATTCTGACCACCACCTGATCGTCCATGGCTTTGCAATCTGAATCATCCGGTGAGCCGCATCCTGTTGAGCTTCTTCGTCTTTAGTCTGCATAGCATGCATCAAACTCTTCACAGTGGAATTCAATGCCACAGCACCATGCTTTTCCATCACAGTATCATCCTCTGGATCTTCAGGCGCACCTGAATACAGCCACATTGTCTGAAAACACCACTCATAGAGTGAATGAAATCCCGGTGTAGCTGTGACTTGAAGTTTGAATCCAATTTCTGCCTTCATCGCAATTTGCCAGCCAACACTGTTTCTAGTCTTATACCGATGGAACTCATTGAAAATCCCAAAACTCCATGAACAGTGGGAGAGTTGGCCGTTACTTGATGGTTTTGCTCTGGATGTTAAGGTATCTTACGACACAAGGTGGATATTCCATCGGTTTTCTGGCTCGTCAATACTGGTGTTCAGATCCTCGTGGTTGAGATTCACATTTTCGGCCTGCAATATGTTGACGTGTTTGGAATCGGTTCCATGTGTGATTTTGTCGATAATACTTTTGAAGGTCTCAGCCACTCCGGGCATAGTTACCACCAGGAATGGTTCAAGGGCTGGGATCAGTGCTGCATCCCCGTGGAGTGGTGTTGACTGGATCTCCAACAGGCGGTGGGGCACAGAATTCAATCTCTGGAGTGGATACCACTCCTGCTCTTCGCTGACAATGCCGGGAACGTCATTGTGTGCCGATATCACCCCCTCTTCAAGGGTATTCCCCCATGAAATGGAAAGTGGCAACCCCATTACGACTATCTGAGTCACCAATTTGCAAAGCATTGCCGCTGCAACCGAGGTGAAAGTCTTTCCAAATCCCATTTCATCCGCCACCAGTGCTCCTGGCATATCAGCATCCCAAAGCCATCTCCTCACGATGAACCAGATGGCCCAAACCTGGTGCGCCAGACACTTAGTTCCGGGCTGGCCTGTAATTGAATTCTTGCGGCCTGGAACACGGTCATCTGTTGATTGGCGAATAGGATGCGCATTCAGCAGCCTGACTGTTTCATCAAGACACTCGTGTTCAAATTCGTTGTTGATTGTATCGAGAACCGTATTCAATACTGAGCTTGAATTTTCTGGACTGAGGACCTCCTCACTATCCTCCACTTGCTCTTGAACCTCCCTTGCACTTTTGTCTGTATTTTTTTCGTCCTCAATGATCTCCTTCTGTTGCTCAGATGGAATATAATCAATTCTATTCTTTTGATCAGCACTTACATTAATACAAGTATCATTCTCATGCCCACCATCCTCCTCTCCCTTCTCTTCTCCCTCCCTTCTACCCTCTTCAGAACCTTCCAAAGTCTATGTATAATGCTTAGCAGTTGCTCACGTCCAGCCATAACACGGCCAGCGCGGATTACCATTGTCAGCCTAAATACATGCTCGGCAATCTCCTTCCCTGTCGCTCTCATCATTTCTACCCCAAACATCTTCACATTATGTCCAAGTTTCAACTTGGAAGCATCTGAAAGGCAACAGTTGTATGAAATCTGGCCTTATATGGGGTCGTTGATCATAGGCCCATGTTTGTATATTCCCATATACTCCTCTTCCAATTCCTCCTTGTCCAAGGTGCACTTGAACATTGACGTGAGAATGTATGGCTCTTTCGGGCCGCTGTTTTTGTTGATGAAATCAACCAACACCTCCCAGTGCCTCACATCTGTATACGAGGCCTGGAGTTGTGTGGGGGCTTGAACTATATCGTTGCCATTCGACACCCAGTGAATCATAACTGTGAACGTCGTATTTGGCAACTCTGGGAGGTTACTTCTCACCGGTTTGCCCGCACGCTCTCCCAAATCAGTCGCCAGTCGCTTGTTGGCTCGCCATCCATTTTTCCTTGCCTTTGGAATTTCGCCTGCAATTTCATCTAGAAACATCGCCACCCACTGCCAGCGAATCCATTCAGCATTATCGAAATTACACAACGGCAGCCAGTTCTCAAATGTCGCAAAAAAATCTGTGACTGTTGTCTCCCAATGCTGGGGTCCATCTCGAACTTGTTTCCATCGGTTCTGCCCCCGGATAATGGGCTGATGCTTCATTTCGAGTCACCCCGCCACCCATACTTTAATCCACTTGTTGAATGCACTGCCAGATTCTTTTGGCAAATTGCTTCAAGGAGAAGTCCGTTTGCTTCAGGCTAATTGGAGGTTTGCCTTCTGAACCGCCCGAGTCCAACTAATCGTCGCTCTCATCACCTGCATCATATTCATTGTAGGCCATCTGCAGCAATGGGGGTAAGTCTGGAAACCCTGTGACATCTGTTTTGCACGGTTCCGTTGGCGGCTGGAATCATTTCGTTGGTAGACTTCTGGGGTGTCTCCCAGGTGCGCCGGAAGGAGGTTGAGGTGGAGGAGTCGAGCTGGAAGATGTTGCCTGATTGAGTGGATGATATCCTGGCGGTCCTGGAGGCACTCTCGGTGCGCCTGGAGATGACAGACCTTGTCCTGGGAACTGCGGAGGGGGGAACATTTGAGACCCGTCATGACCACCTTGGTGCAGCTCATATCTTTTCCACGGTGGCCCATAACTTGATAATCATTGGCCTGCGCTGCTGGTAGGTTGCGAACTGTGTGTCATGTTGAATGGAGACAGGTGATAGCACTGCGGAGCGCCTGGAAATGGTGGCTGTGAAGGAGGGTAAATGTACCCTTGCGGCAGATGATATTGATCGGTGTGTTTGCCAAATTGACTGTCTTTGCGAGTGGAATGTCATGAACTTTTATCCGGTGATTCTGAATTGCCGTCACCGCGTTCTTGTGAGCCAAATAGGCCACCAGGTGGAGCCATATTCACTGTCTTTGGTTGAGATCCTTTCATCAACATGCTCTGTTAAACATAGATAGTGGTAAAATACAATAGATGTGGGATGAGATATAGAATCAATCGGAGTATGGTTGAGTATATTGCTGGTAGCAGTGACCTTCAGCGGAATGAAGGGCTTCTTATATTCTATTCTGTTGTCACCATCTGTGGTGTTTCACTACACCTTTGATCCATGAAACAAACCCGGGCCTTGAGAAAAAGAATCCTTCATCGCACACATCCCGCCGTTCTTTGTTATATGCTCCAGTTCGTATACTAGGATATTGGATAGGTGCTCACCTTCGTACGCATCGATGTCTTTACAGGTCATAGATGGGATATGATAAGATATCTCCAGGAACCCAACAAGAACTATATCCAGTATAAAGGTTAGCACGACCAGGGATATGACACTTAAGTTGTGTGTGTATGACCTTGCAACCTCATTCAATAGGAGGCCTGTGAGTCGAGCAGCAACAGTGATTGCTTCCTATTGAGCTCATTGCCTATACGTCTTAGTTGTAACGGGCGGGGTCGGGCGCAGGTGATATGGATGTTGCAGGACTGAACTCGAAGTGCGTATCGAGGAACAAGAATCAGAATATTTTCCAAAGTCGTACTATTGCTTGCTATACAAGAGAACGA
>Ga0307512_10000953_pt1 | contig 42567 bp, 52 predicted proteins | sample 14_EM_MG_FD_200267 | JGI IMG/M metagenome (GOLD analysis project Ga0307512, IMG submission 200267) | Populus trichocarpa ectomycorrhiza microbial communities from riparian zone in the Pacific Northwest, United States - 14_EM | ecosystem: Host-associated > Plants > Roots > Unclassified | place... | reverse complement strand
AGTAGTGGAGCCTAGGAGTTCCTTGAAATTAGAGTGGGACATTGTTACACAACCTCCTGGAATTTGTGGGGTACATTACAAAAGCACTACATCCACTGTTGCGCTGGATGCCCTCATGCTCCGTCAGAATCTCGATTCATCTATATCAATCAGTGCAGCCGTTTTTGGTCTCCCGCGCGGAGGCAACGTGGCATCCGCAGCCCTCATCGATTCGCAGCTCGGTAACCAGTTCACTTATGTGACGCACGGGTATGATCCCGTTTCAAACCTACCCCCGCGTGAGTTTGGGTACCAGCACTCCGCGGGCGAACTACACATCCCGAGCAATGGCGAAGCTGGCACCGTTGCGTGCCCCGGGCAGGAGAATGTGCACTGCCAGTACGGAAACTCGATCTGGCGCACGAGTATTTCTGACCATTTGGGACCCTACTTTGCCGGCACGGAGATGGGCAGGAGCGCTTGCCCACTGTGAACCAATACGTACGGAGGAATTGTAAGGAATAACAACAAGTCAACGACAAAGTTGACGAGACCAGACGGTAGATCGTACTACTCTGTGGCTATCTTACCATGTTGCGTTTTACCTACTTTTTTTATTCGTGCACTTATTTAATAATATTGTACCGTGATTGCCAGGCCAACTTGGGGTTCGAATATAAAGATCATTGGACGTCGGATAACTGGCAAGAGAACCATGAAACGTTCCCCGTGGCCTTAATGTCGTACTGTATCTTCGGCCAGGTCGGCGCTCGGGGTCCCTGAGTGGGGACGTGCCTCGGCCTCACTTCCGTCATGCCACTTACACACCAAAAACCCCAGGTGTGACGAGCGATCCTTCTATCGCTAATTATATCATGGTAAACTCGCCAAGCTGAGTGCGCCCCCTTCCCGCTACCACTGGCAGTAGCATATAAACTCGTGTTTGTGATTTCCTTGTGCTAACTGATCATGAGGCTGCAGATTGACCCGGGCTGCGACATTATTTAATAACTCACCGACCAGCTTGCTCCCTAATGCTGACGCATACCATACTAACTGGGACAATTGCGGTTTAATAATATGTGGTTGGTCAGATTAATCAGCCACCATATCACCACATCCGAAGGGCTCTAACGGCGATTCTTGAACGAACATAACTTTTGCAATATCGATGTCGAGGACGAGTTGCCGGTGGCATACATCTAGTCATAATTCATTTGAGAAAATGAAAGTGAATCAAATATTTTGTGTTTTTGATAGTTGGTCGCAAGATCACTCACTCGCTCATGCGTTCCTGACATTTGAACTTCGAAACTTGACCAAATTAAGGAGCCCTCATGGGTAAGCGCCACGGGTACTTTAGCGTTGTACTAGATGTCCGCTTCAGATTCAACGTTACAGAACGGAAATGACCCAGAGGAATGGTTCAGGTCATGGAGAGACTCTGAATCCAGAATCTAGTAGTCTATACCAGCTCAGTTCTTGACCCATGCTCCAGGCCTGGGGATCGCGCACCCTATGCGCATCTCCAACAACCCTATTACGAGTACATGATGTACAGTCGCGACAGTCAATGTTTTCACTAGTACAGTACAGTAATGCAACGATTTTCCTTCAAGCCGGCAGTACCAGTGTCGCATACTCACCGGACAGCAGGATCTCATGACACAAGATTCGTTATTACTGTAATTCGGATCAAAAGTGGGCCGGTGACCGGATAATTGGTGGCGCCTTGCCGGAACATGTGTCGTAAACAGTAGTAATTGTAAAATTCGGGTTTCTCATTGCTTGGCCAATTTATGCTGTTTGGACACTTCAAGGTGGCCTCAGGCCATTAGCATTACTGTGTTCAGTTTGGGAGCTTCCCAATTAAGGCTTCAAAGGCCCTGCACTCCAGCCATAGCAGAGCTTCGGCACGACTCGGACCCCGAACCGCACACCTTGAAACTTGGCTGGTGATCGAGAATAGCTAATTTATGATATCGTCGGATTTACAGATGCAAGTTCTGTAATTGCCCAACGTGCTTACTACGCAATAGTTCGTTCGCATTCTAGCCATCAAGGGCACTCACCAGGTATCTGCCCTCGGCACGGGCAGGTTTTGACCCATGCGGAACAAGACGCAGAAGAGTGGCATAAAATGTGGATGGGAGTGACTCATGGACATCGCCACTGTATCAGCCAGTATTACTCACCGTGTTGCGGATAATGGGGTCTCCAGAACGTTACATCAAGTTACATGTACAGTAACATCTTTGATTTGATCTCGACTCGCCTATGCCGTCTTGCACAGATGGTCTCGGGCATCACAGACTGATAAGATCGACGTCCGCGCCTGCAGATGGGGGCGATACAAGTGGTCCAAGTTCCGTGTGTTTGCAATGTTTGAGATGAGGTGCCTTATATACGTGGGAACAGAGCGGTGATCAAGCAATTAATCCATGAGAGGGGCCAAGCCGCAGCGGCATTATGACTGCGCCGTAAAATTAATACTGTAACGGCTTTCGAGAGTCAGATCTTGTATCATAACACCAGTGAAAGGGACATCAAGGGACACACACTGGCAGGACAGAGAATGTCCACACGAGACTTAGTCCCTTTCTTCACAAACAAATTGGGTGAAACTTCACGACCTCACCCACAAGACAATCGAGCTGTGTGGGTGATGAGGGTTGTAAATCGGTAACCGCTGACGCCGGGTTGCATTGTTTTGAGTTGTTGTCAAGCCAACAGAACAACACCGGAAATGATGTTATGTAACCAAATGCATCCTGTGGCCGTCCAAAAAAAAACCAAACCGTGAGACAGGCATCAGGGCCGCTGACCCGAAGTTGGTCCGATAAATGGGGAGGACGGCCATTTCATCCCCTCTCACATCCCACCACCGACCACGTCCTGTTCTCCCTTCCTCACGACATGATGTCTGGCTATTCCTCCATATTCTCATCAGGGCTTCTTGCTACCCCACGGCCAAACACTTTTTCCGACTGCGTGGACTACACTCCCTCTCAGCCCTATGGTCCTCAAAATGTGGATAGCGATCCAGACACGACGCCCACGAAGCTGAATACGCTACCGATTCCCTCTTCTGAAGAGGTGATGGACTACTTTATGCCGCGCAGCCGTGCATCAAGCAACGCGAGTGTGGCTTCCTCTGGACTCAACGGTGCCCCGCGTTTGCGGCGACGACGGAGCAGTTTGAACATCGGAACCAACGGGTTGGGTGCTGTCAAGAGTCCCCAGCGGAATGCTGGTATCGCTCTTCAGCGCAGTGCGCTAATGGGAGCCGGCATTCGCCCCCGCAGTGGTAGCACAGACGTCGGCCCGACCGGCATGCCGCGTGCAGATGAAGGAGGCTACGTATCGGCGCCAAGCAGGCCAATGGGTGGACGTTCTCGAAGCGGGAGCACGTGTGGTACGATGCGGTAAGCAGGCACTCGTCTTCGGTCCCGCTTCCTTGGTCGTCCTAACGCGATGTTGGGTGTTCTGCGCGACTGCCCTCTTTAGGCCACGCCGTGCGCTCCGCAAGCCACCTCCCGTTCCTCCGCCAAATGTACCCCTGCCGCCACTCCCTACGTCGGTTGCTGTGACAGAGGTCGGACACCGCCGCCCGCTTGTGCATCGCGCACATACCGTGCAGAATTTCTCCGCCAGTCCAAGAACTGACATGACCCCATCCGCATTTCTTGGGCCCCCTATTGAACTCATGAGCAACTTGAAGGTCACCGCCGCCATGGGCACCACCCTAAAGTCTTCCAGCCCGCTAGCAGAGATCTCTGCTTTTTGGGACTCTGGGTGTACGAACGAAAACTGACGATGGACTTCTGTGCACGGGTCTTATTCAACTACCTGAAGGACCTCCTGACATTTTCCTGGATGCCTATGTTCCGGGCTTCTCATCACCCCATTTACTTTAGGTTTACACTAATACTTATTTGCATAAATACCATATTCTGGACCAGGAGCGGCGTTACCCTGTTATCGGGTTCTCATAGCCATCATTTTTATTTTTATTTTTATGACCCTCATTGACTGAGTCCATTCACAACAAAACGATCCATTTCCCTTCTGCACACGTTGATTTGTTTGTAATTGCTTCATGCACACACATCATGGATATATATGTTATTTAATGACGAATTCCAACTTTCTTTGATTTGTGTGGCTGGTCATAAAATGTGCTTCAATCGGGAATGGAGTACACTACATGTTGTCAAAGGGCCAAAAAAAAAACTGAAAGACAAACTGTCCCTGAGCGGATTCGAGCCGCTGGCTTCACGGATTTGCGGTGAAGACCACAACGTGATGATTTAACCACTAATCGACAGGGACTTGTTATTATAGCACAAATTTGATGTATTCAGCAAAGTACCCCATGTCCATAAACCGATCTTATTTTACTTTTTCGCTTTCCCGGGAGTTTTTTTTTTTTTGGCAAATACTGTACTTACCCTAACTGTTGCTTCTCACATCGTCGCTTCTCACTTTCCGCTCCATTCCCTGTTCGCAAGATCCGGTCACCTCGAACTCATAGCCGAACATTGTTACACCATCGGCGGCACAATCTCCTCTTCCGAGTCACATACCCAGCGATTTGATCCCTACGATGGTCTCCCTTGACTCCACCCCCCAAAAGACTTACCAACGGAATCGAGGATGGTGTTATCCTCGGCAATCACACTTTCCATGGCGTGGTGTAGGTCTCTGCGATTACGCAATAGAATTTACTTCCTGTGGTTGCTCATTTGTTGTGGGTGATCATACGATCATGCGAACTTGTTGTCTTTAAACCTTCACACCCTGCGCCTCCAGGCGCATGGCTGCGCGCAAGGAATACGAGAGCCGCGATCGGTTCCTTATTTAGACTAGGCCACGTCTGACGTCGCCAATGCATGCTATGATGCACTAAAAGTAATTTGGACTGCCACTGCAACATGGCCGTGTACACTCCGAAGCGGCGTTCGTTATGATGTCTTGTATTGATCGTTCAACAATCTGCTGTTGGCCCTGAGACCACTGGTCAGATCCTGGGGTGGATGTGCTCCTCCGCTGTTGTCTGACAGCTGGGATTTATCCATTCGGTGTTAGAATACGCGTCTTTCATGCGGTATTCTAGCTGCCAGTGTATGCTTGGGCGGTTGGCAACAGTTGACCTTCTTCGCCACCGCCATAAATTCTGAGACGGACTCACATGTCGTGTACTCACCTTCGTCGAGTTCGAGGCTCCTGGATGGCCAGCTTTCTGAAGGCATGGATGCATTTCCATAAAGGCACGAACGAATGAGAAGCAATATTGGCACTGGTATCATACCAATCGAGACGTATCTTTACGTCGATCAAGTGCATCTGGCCGCCACTGAATATCATCCGACGTAAGACACTTGGTGGGGTGCTGTCATTTCTCGTCTTTCACTGTCTGGCTTACGTGCAACCCAAACAGCGCGGGTCCATTCATGCCGTCATGACCGTGAGAAGATCGAGAAGTGAAGGAACGTGAAGAAAAACGTTTCTTCGTCTGAGCCTCGACTTGCAGCTCCTTTCACCTTTGTCCTCCTTCACCACCTCCGTCCCCACACTTTTTTTTTCGTCGTGAGTACCCCGCCATCTGAACAGCTTTGTGTATAGATGCGACAACTTATTTTAGGTTTCTTGCCACCTGCTTTCAGAAAAGTAAATGCGTGAAGTCATATCTGTGCACGTCGGTCAGGCTGGAGTGCAGATTGGGAATGCCTGCTGTAATTCACCTCGTCGATTCTATATACCGCCTCAATTGATCGGATACATTTCATAGGGGAGCTATATACTGCTGAGCACGGACTAGGGGTGAGCTCTGCAACCTGCGTGCCGTTTGCGCACGAGGCTGACGCTCGCTTCGCTGTCTCCAGCCAGATGGCCGTCTTCAGGGCAGTGATGTTGTACGAGGAAATGGTGCCGACGGTTTTAGCACGTTCTTTTCTGAAACGTCATCGGGGAAATACGTTCCGCGTTCTCTTTACATCGATCTGGAGCCGAATGTCATTGACGAAGTCCGCACGGGCAAGTATCGCGAACTCTTCCACCCAGAAACAATGATCACTGGGAAGGAGGACGCAGCAAGCAACTGTGAGTACACGCGTGGCCTCTTTCTCGAAGTGCCATGGTTTTGAACAGATTGATAGATGCGCGGGGTCATTATACCGTCGGAAAAGAGAAGATAGACGTTATCCTCGATAAGGTTCGGCGTCTTGCCGATAACTGCACTGGCCTCCAGGGATTCTTTGTTTTCCACTCTTTTGGTGGCGGTACTGGTTCCGGTCTGGGCGCCCTCTTACTGGAACATCTCTCGACCGACTACGGGAAGAAGTCGAAACTGGAGTTCTGCGTGTATCCTGCACCTCAACTGGCGAATTCTGTCGTCGAACCGTACAACTCTGTGCTGACGACCCACACGACGTTGGAGCACGCTGACTGCTCCTTTATGGTAATCCTTTCGTTTTTGCTGCCTCTGTACTGTGATCGATTTCGTTTCAGGTTGACAACGAAGCGATCTTCGGGATCTGCAAGAAACACCTCGGGATTTCCCAGCCAAGTTTCACCAATCTAAATCGATTGATCGCCCAAGTCGTCTCTTCGATCACGGTTTCTCTTCGCTTTACCGGTTCATTGAATGTCGACCTGAATGAATTCCAAACGAATCTAGTCCCGTTTGTCCCCTTTTTTTTGGTTCGGGCGTTCCCAAAACCGACCTCTGTGACCCGCAGCTTCCCTCGAATCCATTTTCCTCTTGCTACGCTCTCTCCGATCGTACCCGTGGATCGAGTTCAACACGAAAACAACGACGTTGCCAACATCACTGCTGCCTGTTTCCAGCGCGGCAACCAGATGATCAATTGCGATCCAATGGAGGGCAAATATAGTGCGTCGTTTCAAACGCGGCTTACCGCTTGTCCTTTAATGGATTCTCAGTGGCCTGCGCATTGCTCTACCGCGGCGACGTCGTCTCCAAGGACGTCAACGCCGCCGTTGCCCAATTGAAGACCCGTCGCACGATCCGATTCGTTGATTGGTGTCCGACAGGTTTCAAGATTGGCATCTCAAATGAGCCACCGGCACACATCCCCGACGGTGATCTTGCCCGTGTGACTAGGAGCGTCTGTGTACTGTCCAACACGACCGCCATTTCTGACGCATGGACCCGGCTCGATCGCAAATTCGATCTACTTTACTCTAAGCGGGCTTTCGTGCACTGGTACGTTGGTGAGGGCATGGAAGAAGGAGAGTTCTCAGAGGCACGGGAGGATCTCGCGGCGCTCGAGAAAGACTACGAAGAAGTAGGCCTCGACTCTGCCGATGCAGAAGAGGAAGGGGAGTATTGAGCGCATCCTCCCGTCTGATTTTTCTTCTGTCACCAATCCTTTCATCGCCACTTTTGTCCTTGTCCACGCACTCGATCATTCCCTAGATTCACTGTCATGTCGGTACGATCCCTCTCACAATTGTAGTATGGCTGTGTTACCGTAAAGTTTAGTTTGCTGCGGTCTCTGTCAGACGGAACGGACGTGCGGTCATGGTGCTGTGCTTGGGTCCAATGGAAGGGAGACGGATCTAATCTTATCTTTGTCCGCGCGAATTATAGATCAACCTCAAATAATTAGGTTAGCCCGCACGGGTAATTCCTCCACCTCCACCTTGTGTCATGACGTTGCAACACCGTGCCCTTCCCCTCCTCACAAGTAGTATGCCTTCTCGCTATTTTCTCTCTCGATCATGTACATCCTTTCGACGAATGGCGACCGACTCGGGTGCAAACGCCGTGAGCGCTATTTACCGACGCTCACCTCATCACTCTCTGAATACCCTTGCTATAGTCCCTGAGAAAAACATCGTTATATGACGTTCATATCCAACATGGTGCGAAGATGGTCCCATTTGCTGGCTATCATATGCCCCTAGTGTATGGTGACGTTGGACAGGGTGCGTTGCTCTCAACTCTCCAAACCCTTCTGCCGTTTTTGACATTTCCCCAGTTGCTAGCCATCAGCACGTGCGACAGAGCGCGGGACTCTTCGATGTTGGACACATGGTACAATCCAAGTAGGCTTTATCGACTGTTCTCATTCGTTCCCTCCCGGCTGAACAAACCAAAACACCGTCTAGCTTCCGCGGTGCCACAGCGACCCAGTTCCTGGAATGGTTAACCCCCTCGTCGCTCTCAACTCTAGCACCGTATACATCCACATTATCGGTGTTTCTTAATGAACGTGGCGGGATTATCGACGATACCGTGATCACGAAACACGCGTCTGACGCATTTTACGTGGTCACGAACGCGGGTCGGCGCACCGAAGATTTGGCATGGTTCAAGGCACGACTAGCAGAATGGAATGCCAGTGAGCGCGCCAAGCGCGGGCACGTGGAACATGAAGTGTTGGATGGATGGGGATTGCTTGCCCTGCAGGGTATGTCATAGCCTCCCCATTTTGGATCGGACCTAGTGTTGACCTTGAAACAAAAATAACAAAAAAAATAACTCGAAAATAGGTCCCGCTTCGGCAGACCACCTGCAGGCGTTGACATCCTATGATTTACGTGCCCTGACGTTTGGGAGCAGCGCGTTCGTTCCGCTTGAAGGAATCAATGTGCACGTTGCACGTGGCGGGTATACTGGTGAGGATGGCTTCGAGGTCTGTCTAAAACCAATATGCGGCTCTTCATTTGCCTGCACTGACTCTTGAACAGATCTCCGTTCCTCCTGCTCATGCTGCTTTCCTCGCGTCGGTGCTCCTCCGACCCCCTGTCCAACTCGCCGGTCTGGGCGCCCGGGATTCCCTGAGACTGGAGGCAGGAATGTGTCTGTATGGCAATGACCTGGACGAGAGCACTACGCCCGTCGAGGCTGGTCTTTCCTGGGTTATCGGAAAAGACCGCCGTGCCGAAGGGGGCTTCATAGGCTCGGAGAGGGTCCTGGACCAGCTGAAGAATGGGCCACCCAGGCGGCGTGTGGGACTCATCGTTGAGGACGCACCAGCACGTCGTACGTGTTTCATTGTCATGCGTCCTACCTCATGATAACGTAACTTTACACTCACCGTTTAGAGGGTGCGAAGATCCTTGCACCTGGGACATCAAACGAAATAGGTGTGTGTCATCTCATGGCCAATATCGACCATGTGCGGTAACACAAGATGTGCGTAGGTGTTGTCACCTCAGGCATTCCACTTGCTCCCACAGTAGGAAAAAACATCGCAATGGGTTACGTCAAGTCCGGTTTTCACAAAAAGGGGACGGCGCTCGCAGTCGAAGTACGCAAGAAAGCCCGTGCGGCCCTCGTCACGCCTATGCCGTTTATTCCGACCCGATACTGGAGGGGTTGAACTACTCGAAAATCTGCTGGTGCTGAAAGATTTTATCTCCGTCACACTTGTCTTTACGCCAGACGTACCAGGTCCTGCGTAAGCAACGCAGAATTCATCCATTGTTATTGCGTATTACCCGGTTGAGTTCTGTGAGTGCCTTCTTACAACCATCCCTCTTCGAGTCCCACTTGTCGGATCCCTCCAACTTATGTGGCTGTATGGTTGAGTCACGTTATGGCTGTGTATTTTCTATTCCCTGTTTGAAATCTCTACGCAAGGGAAGAATATAGGCCTACGGTGCTCACGTTAAACGACCACCTTTGTGAGCGCCAATATTGGCTGCCACGTCCCACTTGAAACGTGGACCGCCCCCAAAACAAGGACCTCGTTGGACAGTACTCCACCTCTTCCAATTCTCCACTTGAGATCACGAGATGGACACCCTTCGCACTCCTGGTAGAATCAATACTGTAAGTTGTCATCAACAGGACCGGAGCTCGGTGAAATATACCCGTAAAAATTCGCCGACGCAGCGGCCGACATGTTGCGCAAACTTTGCCAGGGTGATAGGATTCTTCTGGTGGGTGTCGTCGCGCGCCTGACGTTGGCGCTTCCATACCTCGTAACCAGGCCACTGTAACAGAACGCAAATAAGCGGTGCTGCATGCCCAGCAATCCTGATACCTGTCCGGGTAGGAAGAGGGGGTGGGAGAATGACCGTCTAGTCCTCACCTTAATGCGCACGTGAAGTGTGCTTCGTTCTCCAAGCTGTGCGCGTGTCTGTGCACCGAGGAGAGCTCGACGCGGTCCTTCTACGGCCTCTTGGAGTGATAGGCCCACCGTGTGATCCTCGCGGACGAAGAAGACAGGCCATTGCAAAGTCGCATCTAGGACGTACTTCTTCGTGGCGCCCTGGCCTTGCGGGCACCACAGCGCTTGTGGCACGACAGTCCCCCCCAATCCGCGGACGTCATAGTCCAATAGTCTTGCTGGCGCGGGCGGATGCTCGTGATGGGCTGGTATCTCTAACTCGGATACTTGGCTTGCGAAGCACGCTCCCGGCCAGCCGGGGACATCCCAGCGCAGCAGAGACCTTCTCATGCGTCCTTTGAGCAGGTGTTCAAAGTACCATTCCGAGATTCGGGACCCAAACATGTATGAGATAATCCCGTCGACCAAAATGTCTGCTGGTGCCTGCGAAGCGCACGGAGTGGGGTGGGATGTCCTTCCGGCGTCATCCCTGGTGTGTAGATGCGTTATGGATTCGATAGCGGTGAAATGGGGTGACATGGGACTCGGACAGAGGTGCGAGGTGAAACAGAGGTTTATGCTATAGATGAAGAGTAGAGGGAGAGCAGGGCCTTTTGATAGTGAAAGATACTGACGTTTATGCTATATAAAATCATGCCGGGCTCACGTCTGAGCTTAAGGTGCATGGGAAACTTAAGGTGGTGAAGTGTGAGAGTCACGGTAATTGTGCGTTCGACTCTTTGAAATCATCGGACCAGAATGGGAAGACGTCTTTTTTGTTCACACCAGTTCTTCAAACCCCACTACGCGCTCCTCAAGAGCGCTAATACCTGCACGTCACGGTATAGATTGCAGAAGGTAGAGTTGCTCCATTTGAGATGTTAGCATCAAATTAAAGTTTCTGATGTGATTGCTCGTATCGCATTCTGAAACGCCAGTGGATGTCCTGAGACCAGACTTTACCGCCCAACTTTCAAACAAACAACAAAGCAATCCATTCCAAGAAACATCATGTCATTGACACCATCAAAACATCTGGCTTGAGTGGTTCCAAACGTAAGAATCCAGGGCATCTCTCGTCAACCACTTCGCGAAGGAGATACAAAGACTCGGAATAGGACACCGTTACGAGAGCGGCACGAGGTATGGAAAACCATCAGCCAGTCCTTGGGAGGTCTAATGCATCTGGCCCGAAACTGTGCGGAAGTAACTCTTCGAGTGTCGTCTCGCGAAGACCGCCACTATTATTGCCGCCGCCCCCATATCCAGCAGGCACGAGCAGGATGGGCATCTTAAGTGCACAAAACTCGCGGATAACTTGACGACAAATGCCGCACGGTGCAAGCGGCTGCGCTACATCTCTGGAAACAAACCTCCGACTGTGAGCGGTGGCCCCACTGGCAGTATTAGTAGGGGGTCAGAGAAGGACACACGTGTTGACTGCGAGTGCAACGAAAGAACGGGTGCCTTCGCTCTGCAAAGGTGGGACCGGGTCAACGAGGGACAGAATAGTATGTTCAAACTACACAAGGCCACGTACTACAGCCTTCACTATAGCAGTGCGTTCGGCGCAGATAGCGCCGCCTGTTGAATATATGATATATCTAATTAATCCGCCATCATCAGCAGGCTCAAAACAAAGGACACACCATAAGACGCATTCTCCACATTTGCTCCCTTGATTATCTGACCATCCTGGGTGAGAAGGGCCGCTCCGACGCGGAATTTGGAATATGGTGAGTACGACCCATTCTTGGCTATGAAAGTGGTTAGATTGTCAAGCCGAGGTGTAAGGTCGAGCAACACGAAATGCCTTCAATTGCTGCTTGGATTAGCCGTTCGCGATCTTGGGTGGGTATTTCTGGGGCTTCCGTTGTCATTGTATGTGGTCTACTACGCTCAGGCGTATTGGTCCCAAGATGATGCTGTATGATTGAGCCATCCGATTATTCGGATCTGGACTGCCGAGGCCCGGGACCCCGGGGGCCGCCGGCTGAGGTTTGTTGCAGTCGTATTATTAATTGTCACCCCCACCAACGAACTTGAAGTGTTACCCTTAACATACACTACTACAACTCATGACATTTTGAATTCAAAAGGAGTATAATTGCGCCTAATGGGCCATGGTGGCAGTGGTGAGCTTGATTCCCCAACGGCGGGAATGGGCCATACTATTGTGTCTGCTGGGTTTGAAAGTTATGGGGTCTTTGAAAACTCAAAATAGAGCCCTTCCTCCTCAAACCTGCACCCTCAGATATGTTGGGATGAGTGTTCATACTGCATACAAAGTTGTCTGTAAAGTTTATTTGAAGAAAGTTCACCAAGTTTTGGCTGAACAACAGGAAAAGTACAAAAGATTTTGAGTAATCAGCAGAAAATCATGTCTGGCTCATGTTCAAGATGGACAATTGCAGAATAAATTTGATACAATCAAATATCATGTATATCATGTATATACAAAGCTCTGTGCAAAATCTCAGGCCTTGGAAATGATTGTAGCATACATGGCAGAGATTTTGAAAGGAGTGTGACTATTCAGTGACTATTCATCCTGAGTGGGGTTTCAATGACAAACCCGATTCCGATTGCTGATTGTTGATTGTGCTTGGTGCTCGTGATGCGTGATGTGTCGCGCGTTGCCAAGCGGAGAGTCAATTGGCTCAACAGGCGCTGTGACCGATGTGACGCAAGAGTTTTCAAATCACTCCGGCAAGGGCCGGGTGTTCCTCAGGACACAACCTCTTATATCCATCCTTTATTCTTCATAGACATCTAGGTTAGAAGAATACCTACCTCCTACAGAAAGCCGGAAGTCCATACTCATCAGCAAGTACATTTCCAAGGCAAGTTTTCACAAAATTTCAAAGACCCCATACGCGATAGTACAGGCCAATATTAATCTCAGGCTCTGGGTCGAATTGGATGTGCCAGTCGCATTGAAACCTAATATCTAATATGACCAAATGGTTGAATACTGTGATCATAGCGAATTACCGGCGTATCACCGGTCATCTTCTATCCCAAGGGCTCTTAGGCGACTGTATGATGTGGATGTAAATGAATCCTAGTATCGACATATGATACAATGTGCTCAAGTTCCGACCCTATCCATCTCCCAGCCAGTGATTACTACGCTATCCCCATTTCTCAGCCCAATTTCTGGGTCTTCCAAGATGCACGGGACGGCTGTGATTGTACCAAAGTTCTCAGTGGTGTGTCCTTTGTAACGACACCAGACGGAGATGCCCAATAATGCATTGATCCAAAGCATCGCTTTACTGATCCTTCAGTTGTGTAGGTTCCTGGTCGCTAAGGGGCTTGCGACTCTAGTATATCCTCGTTGCTGTACCTAGACTGCCGAGTATCTAACGTTTAGCAGCATTGAGCGACAGTGGCAAATATGGGGAATTTTTCTGCGCTGTTCGTATTCAGCTTCGGTGCACTCTGGTCATCTCGGGAGGATTGAAATGTTCGTCGAGCGGGTGGAGAGTTGGCTACTGAGTGGCCGACTCGCCACCCGCACGACCTTAGGGGTGCCCACTCCAAGCCGGAGTGGGCACCCCTAAGATCACCGTTCTGGACTGTGCGGAAGCCAGTGGTAATAACTAACTATCCAAGCCTGTGTGTACTATGCTGGGAGATGCTATCCAGGATGCTAACTGACCCTCGAAATAAAGGGAGGCTGGAGCAGGCAAATTGAACGCGGTGATTGGGTGTACGGTACTAGGAACGAAACAGCCTGGCCAATGCCCGAGCTACTACCTGGAACCACATGCAAAAGGCACCACCCTCGGGCGCACATACCACATTCCCTGAAAGCGATCGGCGTTTGGCATTTGGAATGCGATATCCGAGTAGAACCGCCAATATGGCTCGTATTGTATCGAGAGGTCAATGTTATGTTATGTAACCTTTGTTTCACACAGCCTGCCTGGGGTCCTTCGCGGCCGAGATTGGTAGGTCCCCGATGTCTCGGTCGGACTTTGTCGGAAAGGCCTCCAATGGATGAGGGACTATATGAGCTTGTGGTGGCATGTATTCAGGGAACATTATCCGCGGGGCGTCCAGCTCTTGTCCGAGATACATGTATTTGACACAAAGACAACCTGATTGCTAGGTCCCAGTGCGCCCGGGGCCACGCGGGGACCTCGATCTAACCGGGGGATGATTCGGCGTTTGTGGGGGGACATGTTTCTGAAGCGCGATGCTGTAGGAGGCGTGAAACCAGCTGTGACACTAACTTGACCCAAATTCCCTCGTTAGCTATTGTCGATTTACGCAGCACAAGCAAGAAGAGGTGGTTCACTATATCTGGATGATCAGCGGTAAACTGTTCCAGGATGTTTATCTCTGGTTTTGGCCGTTGAGGATTACTTGCCAGGTGGATAGATTATTGTTCCGCCACACCCGACAGGACGGGACGCCGGAACACTGACGGAACTAGGAAGTATTTTTGTGTGCAGGGGTTCAAGCTACCACCAACAAACGAGACATGGAAGTAGATGGTGTGATCCTCTCCACCCAATGCAGGTGGATTCATCTTCCGGCACCCGGACAGCACACACCTATTGCTTGTAGATGTTGGCCATACTGTAGGAGGGGAAAGAGTGACAAAAGTCCGAGGTCGAGTCATTCGACGACGCATTCCCGTTTCAAGTTGTTGAGAAATAATTATAGCCTCGTCTAGGGAAACGACCATGAGTGGCTAAGAGAAAAGAGGAACTTAGAGGAGTGGCACTGGTTGCTTGGAAGTAGTGATAAAAATGGAGGACTACAGCCCATCAGTCTTCAGGACAGATCACCGTGACCTCGCTATTCAAGTTGCAGCCACGGAGGCTTCGTTTCGTCGAACTTCTGGTCCGGAATAATGCCGCGCATACGTTGAGAAAGGTGGTAGATATATAATTGTACACACTCCGAGATTGTCCGATGATGCAACAATCCTTGAGAAAGCCAAGATACTGTGATGAAAAAGAGAGGATTTGGTGTAAGTGGGGTACATGCATGGAGTGGTAACGTCTGATTTTTATGAGCCCCGTCAAATCAAGTAAGCCGGCCTCAACATGCCGGTAATTCGGAAATGTGCCACCATTCTCAAAACATAACATGCATAACAACCCAAAGCAAATGAGGACGGCTCGACACGACCCTGACCGACGATCTCCGCGAGGAGTCCGGCCATGATAGCTGTGGAGAAGTGGGAAGGACGGTTTGGTGCTGGTGCAACTTGAGATAAGATAAGATAAGATACAGAATCGCATTGTGCCACGTTGGATTGTAATTGTAGATAGATTAAACATACTCTACTCGTCCCCAGCCGATTGTCGTCAGTGATGCGCTGGAAAGGTCATCTGGCCGCAACAACTGTCGCTACGTTTCCTTGCACTCACACCCACACAAACCACCTCATAAATTATGCTCGCTTTGCATCCACCTCTTCTTCTGCTTCTTCGTCGACACCCTTCCCCTTCCCAGCTCACCGCAATCCTACTCCACACCAGATCTTTCATCTACCCTCGAATGCCTCACAAACTGAAATAAAAGCGCGATGTACGTATATATATATATCTCCTCCCAACATCTTCCGCAACTCCTCACGTCGAGTACAGATTACGAACTCGTGCGGACCTTCCATCCAGATTCCCCAGCTTCACGAGTCCTCCCCTCGAGTGTGCGCCATGCCCGCTTTCACGCAGTCAGCAGAGCCTACGACATTCTCCGTGGGAAATCACACGCTCGTCTAGGCCAAGGCTGCACAGATGACGTGTACACCACCGAGCTTGCCCGCAGACGACACCAGCAAGCACAGCGCCAGGCACACCGTAGTCGTGCTGCACCGAGATACGCCTCGGAGGCAGAAGCCACAAGCGCTGCAGACGATGCGTGGAAGGACCAATTGGTTATCGTCGTTGGCCTGGCAGTGCGTACCATTTCATTCCTTTCTTCGCATTGTAACCCATCGTCCCTTAACCCGCAGTCGATCGTGGTGGGCTTTGCCCCTGCGTTGTTGTCGTTACATACTATCCCCGATGCGCGGCATCGTGCTGCATCCGCCAACCTTGCGCAGGCACGAGCAGAAGCACGGACATTTGGAGATGAGCGGCGTGCCGCGATTCGCGCCCGCGTCGCCGAGTTTGAGCGTGGCAAGGAGCATGAAGATTCTCCGTCATAGCACGCATGTAAAGTGCTTGAACTTGGCAAACACAACACAGTTAGATTATTGAATATGCACTGTAAACTTTTCTTCATGCCGGTCTCATCGTTCTGCGAGATCATTAGAACAGATGCTCCTGTCCCTGGGCTAGCCCGCCAAGATAGCACGTCAGCGCCTTGAGCTTGGGGCCCATCCACTCCTCTTCCACTTCGACCTGCTCCACCCCAGAAGTGCCACTTTCATCATCCCCAACGCCAGGTACAGACACCGGTAAGAGTGCGGCAATGTCCTCGAGCGCTGTATTACGCGGTACATAAAACGCAACATTTGGCGTTAACAGCCGCGCAAGGCGGAATAGTTCCGCCGCAGGTTCGGGCTGAGTCTGCGCGAGCGAATATACGGGCGCGGTGAGGTACTCGGGACCGCCCCAGGGCGGACTGAGAAAGACGACATCGATCTTGCGCGCGGAGGATGTGCGAGACGTCGTGCGCAGCATGCGCGCGGCAAATGTCCGAAAGTCAGCGAGAATGAATTCGATGCGGGTCGCGAGGCCGTGCAGTGCGGCGTTGTGGCGCGCGAGGGCGAGGCGTGTGGGGGACGTGTCGAGCGCGATGACTGTCAAGCAAACACAGAAAAGAAAAGGTCAAAAGCGAAAAGTGAGCATCGCAATGATAAATGACAAAAGGAACAGCATCATACCGCGTTCGCAGGTCCGCGCAAAGGCGATCGCGTTCCCGCCGACGCCGCAGAACGCGTCGAGGACGACGTCGCAGCGACAACGTTCTGCTATCTGCGTCGCTATCGCTTCGGGCGTTACGCTGTACCATCCCTCTTCGTCCAATAAGCAGCCCTCGTCATATCTCGAAAAGTAGCGTGTCCGTTGAGCAAAGTCTGCATGTTGTGAGACAAATATGCATGAGCCCGATGTCCTACACGCCTGACAGTTTATACACACACATACATTTTTGGAGATGGGCGGGAACCTGGGCAGCATCTGTGTAGAAGGGAACGAGCCCCGTCGCATCGTACGCTTCATTTCCAGGACCCAAGAGACCCGTCTTGCGCTTCACAGCTGCTTGCTGTATCTCCGAGTCGATAGAGTCTGATTCGCGTTTTAAACGAGGCTTTGATAGTCCTGTCGAAGTGTCACTGGCAGTTGGTGAAGAACTGGGCTCATCAAATGCTCGAAGGAAGCGGGAGAGGCCAGACACATTTGTCTGACGCAACTTTTTGACCATTCAAGTCAGATTGCAAGAAACAAACGAAGTGGAGAAAAAGAAAACAAAAGTTAGAAAGTATGGCCAACGTGGGGATCGAACCCAAGACCTTCGCGTTATTAGCACGACGCTCTAACCAACTGAGCTAGTCGGCCAACATATTCAAATGACAATTCTTCACCCAAGATAGCCAACGAGGAACTGACGTTTTGCTGCCAGTGTGATTCTCAACTCAACCTCATGTCCTCTCTGCGGTGACCACACGCGGCTTCAATAATTATGGGGCTCTTCCACATTCACCAGTTGCTAGTCATCAGCCTTGTCAGCATGCAGAGCTTAGCAACTTTGCATGATCTGTCACAGTATGACCAGGATCAGGTCACCTTCTCGCGGCTCCCAGGGTCAACGTCTGAGTCGTTACCCGTGTCCAATTCCACGCGTCCTTTTTGGATGCATGGTGCACCAGACGTAAATCCTCTTGCTCGTGTCGGTAGCACTGGACCCCTCACCGCCAATGCGGATGTTTGCATCATCGGCTCAGGTATCACGGGAGTTTCCGTCGCATATCATCTTTCCAAGCTGCTTGGAGATGATGCGACGTTGCAGGACGCGTTGGATATCGTTATTCTCGAGGCACGAGACTTCTGTTCGTCTCTTTTCCACTCGTTCTCTCCTGAATGTTGATTCCCACTTCCCGTGCAGGCTCTGGGGCAACAGGTACCTTTTCTCCCCTGAGAATCGCCGACCTTGATAGACTTTTATGTTATGTTTAGGTCGAAATGGTGGCCATCTCACAGCGCACAACTTCATGGGTTTTGGAAGTGCCGCCACGATGTGGGGAATCTTTGATGCGGTCAGGGCCGTTCATATTGAAGAGCACGTCGTCGATGCGATTACCTCTCTCGTGAAGAACTCTGGGCTGGAGAATGAGGTGGACCTAATCGAAGAAACGCGCACGGCTCTTTTCTTTACGAAGGAGGAGGAAGCGGCAGCCCGTGATGAGTACGAGGCTGCGAAGGCAGCAGGTATTGACGTCTCTGTCGCGGAATGGCTCATTGAGGGTGAAGTTGAAAAAGTACGTTGGTTATTTGCGTTATCATATACCCCTCGATGATGATTGTTTTGCAGATATATGGAGCGCGATACCCAGCAGTTCGCACCCCAGGAAACACGATATGGCCTCTCAAACTTGTCACTCAACTATTCAAACTTGCGCAGAACGCCTCATCGGCCGTATCCTTGAAGCTACACACTCACACGCCCGTGACGGCAGTTAGACAATTACCCATCAACGGCGACGCGCACCGGTGGCGGTTAGAGACGCTTCGCGGCCCCGTGACATGTACCCACGTCGTACACGCTACGAACGCGTATGCACCTGCTCTGCTCCCACAGCTCGGAGGACTTAGCGGCATTGTTCCGACGCGTGGGCAGGCTATTTCGATTCGCGCGGCTGTGCCCGCGCGTGAGCTCTCACTATCTGGCTTTACTGCCAACCGCGGGATGGAGTACTGGTTTGTGCGTCCTGGCTCGGCGCCAGACGAGCGGCCGCTCATCATCCTCGGCGGTGCACGCCTCACCGAGGGCAGCTCGCGGAATGCTACGACAGATGACTCCGTTCTGGATCCCGTCGTTGGGAGACGGCTCAGGGTATTCCTTCCGGAGGTGTTCCCCGGGAAATTCAAGAAGGGTGCTGAACCAGAGATGGAATGGGTGCGTCCTACAGCGCTTGCCAGCAGTGTTGATCGTTCCTTGCGGGGGCTCATTGTTTGCCATAACAGACAGGCATCATGGGCTTCACCGAACACGGAGATCCGCTTGTGCGTTTTTATCATTCTTCCAAATCGTGGGATTTATCCGGTTCTTCCCCCTCCCCTTGTCACAGGTTGGACCAGTGCTAGATAAATTCAAAGTTGGAGGAGTACCATATGAAGGCCAGTACATCGCTGCCGGGTTCTCGGGTCATGGCATGCCGCGCGCCTTTGGCTGGTGCGTATGCTCTTTCCTACTCCTCTTCCCCGCATGACTGGAAATCTCAGTGCGGAAATCGTGGCGCGCATGATCGCGTCGAAGATTACGGGCCAAGAGTGGGAGCTACCGCCTTGGCTCCCACTACATTATCTTACGACCTTGGACGATTCGGAGCAGCGCTGTAAGGCGGACCAGTCTTGGGCCACTGCAAAGTGCCACACTGGAAATGTGCTATGTGCGGCCCTCCTCCGCTGACTTCTTTAGAGCCCTGTCTCTTCTGAGACTTGACTGTAATAAAGTTGATTAGTCGTCGCATTTGATGGGATATATCCGAGATCCCCTTTACGCGCGCCAAATCCAACTTTCTGGCCTCATCAAGCGGCTGCGGGAAGTAAGTTCGCGAGTAATAGATGCCGCCAACCTGGTCCACCTATTATTGTGCTTCGAACACAGCTGTTGTGGGGTGGAACGCTACTGTACACTCACTCACCCCACTCAATCAACCAAACCGCGGCTACTTCCGTCACCTCTACCAATCTGAGCCAGCCTTGGCTTGGGCTGGTGGCTACTTCAACTCGAAGCTCCATGACTGACGCCACCGCCGACGCCAATTCTGGGAAACCAATAAGATGTCTGACCTTCTTCCCATGAGAATTCCTTGCGGCCGAATTATACTGCTTCGGGCTTAAAGGTGAAAGGTGCAGGATTTCGCGACGCGAATGCTTATGGCACCATCCATCTAGTGTAACGCCCAGTACACATTGTCCATCGCCTTGTGCCGCAGGTAACCCGGTGAGTTGGCATAGCCATGACTCGGAGGGGCTCGCTCTCGCGCTTCCTTAAACGGTTTGTGGTGGCTTTCTGCCCACGCCCGACAGAAGCCCGGACGTATCGGGTTTCAGATTTCGGGGCAATGGAAGGGTAAATTCGAACAAACGATTCTAGCCCAATGCCGCCGAGTCGGATCGTAGGTCCCGGGGCATGTACATTGCTGCTTGAGCGTAGCGCTAGGAGGGGCGCCGAGGATTTGGAGAGGTAAATTTCCAGGTACAGTACACGTATGGCGTGTCCACTTTTCACTTTTGTAGACCAACTTGGATGTACACAATGAAAAAATAAAATAAAAGGTTGGCTGGGCAGATCGTAAGATTCGGCATTCGACGAATCCACGAGACGCCGCCGACGTTCGTTGTTGAAACTCAAACCTCAAAGGCCTCAAACCTTGTCGCAATCCACTACAGTTACCCTTGAAGCCAGTCTCACAGTCGATTGCCAGCAAAAGCGGTGAAAAGGCCACCAAAGATGAGGGTCATGAGTGTACGCCAGTTGGAGCATCCAGCCGATTCCCATTCTGGCAACAGGTTCGCGGCGCGGTTACGAGCCACATCCACTACTACCTCACTTCCCTCCTCTTTCTTCTCCTTATTGAGATCTTGGGTCAAGTTGACGTTGACCAAGTGTGTTGCGGAGAGGCGAAATCCCTTTTTGCAGTATCCTTACGCACCACTGACGATTCAGACGGAGCCTGTCGCCGAGGGGCAGTTTCCTTCAGGGCGCCAATAGTAAGCGCTTAACTTCGTTCTTCTTGTTCAAAACCATGTCCTACGCACACACCTCGGGCGGCGGTGACCTAGGCACACAAAAATGGGGGAGGGGTACGTAGATCTCCTTGTATCGCATCTTGGAACCGGCACTCAGGCTCTCTCCTAGTTCTGATCGCGGGGGGGACCGACTGGTGCGTGCCCTTGCGGCGTCACGAGGCTGTGGCAAATGGCAATTTCAAGTATTGATGATGCTGAGGCAGGCCAAAGTTGGGTCGAAAAGAGCGTGGCGGGAGGACAGAAGATTCCGAGTACGTCGTATTTTCCGACATCGTGGCTTATTACGCTCATCCTCTCCCCCACTTCCACCCCCCCCTCTTTTTACAGTCATCCCGATCTACTCGAACCACACATCCTCCGGTCGCTGAGCAACGTAAAGGCCGTTAGTATCCATGCCTCGTGCGCTGGCTGTCACACGATTGTGCTTGACATTGAGGGCACGGCATGGCTATTCGGACGCAATCAACCTGCGGCGCTTGGGGTACCCGGAGTCGATGCCATATCGGAAAACGCCCCACGTCGACTACGGGCGACGGACCTTGGCGCACCTCCTGGCACTGTGTTTACGAACGCCGCTTGCGGGAGAAGCCATTCTGTTCTCGTCGGTAGTAATGGGCGTGTATGGACTGCAGGGCTAAACACCCTTGGCCAGGTGCAGACAACTTATCCGTCATAACCGTTGCAACACCTATTTACGCTGTTGTTCTGAAGTGCGGGCACCTGCCCTGCCCAGAAGTTAGCACATTCAAGCTCGTGAATGGACCTCTTCACCCTCAAACCGGCGAACAAGAACATGTCGTTGCCACTGCAGCTGGCATCACGTTCACGCTGTTTCTCACCGTGCGCGGAAAGAGCACGTGATGAGCGTTTTTTGTATAGTGCCTGAATCGGTAGCTGACCAGCTTGCTTCACAGTATACGCATCTGGGAGTGGAGAGAAGGGCCAGCTCGGCAACGGGCGCACGGGGGAGCACATTGCGACGGGGAACAGGACAGCATTCGACATTGAAAGCGAGCCCAGTGAGATTTTTTTTTTCAAGCAGAATCGGGAGTTGCAAAGCATTCGGCCGCTCACGGTGTTTGTGCAGTCCCTGTCAGGGGTTTGGATGACAAGAATATTGTGCGGATTGCATGCGGGCAACAACATAGCATCGCACTAGATGAGGACGGGTATGCGCACAGGTCCAACTTGAGGAAGCATGGCACTCACAGCTCTCCTACGCAGTATTGTATACGTCTGGGGGTACAATGGCTATTGTCGTCTGGGCCTTGGGAATCAAAAAGACGTTTTGACTCCTCAACTTGTTCCCCAGGCATGTCATGTTTACACCCTGTCGTCGAGGGGTGGACTCTCATGTGGTATCTGTAGTTTGCAGGGCCACACAAGAACCTTCTTGGTGCAAAGGTGGCCGCAGGCCCTTCAAATTCTGTAGTAATTGACCGGCAGGGCATGTACTATGCAGCAGGGAAGGTCAGGTTTCGATCTCGTTTTGCGGTTCACATGCACTGACTTTGCTCATTGTAGTGGAAAAATACGGGCGATGGTAGGTGCCTCCCGTGCGGCGCCATATTTCCTGTCGTTGATGATCCAAAGGCTCGGGCGGTCAACCATATTCAACTTTCCGGCTTATGCAAGATATCATGGGGTGTAAGATCAAACAGGCCTGCAGTGGTGGTGTCACGCATTTTGCTCTAGCGCCAGAGGAAGAAGATGGGGAGATCATGACCATCGCGTGGGGTCAAAACGCAGCCAATGGCGAGCTCGGCCTCGGACCAGAGGAGCCAAAGAGCGCGACCAAGCCTACACGTAACCAGCCACTAATTGGCATTGACGTATTTGAGTTTGTCCTACTTCTCACCGTTGGTCAAAGGAAGCCCTGCTGATGCGTGCGCAGTGTCACCGCGGGCCAGAATACGACATTTTTCCTCGTCACCCCGAACGAGAAGTACTCTGATCTGCCGAGGCATCCCTTCGAACTTGACACGCCAGATGAGTGCATGGTGTGCCGCAAAGACCACGGCGACCCTCTCGCGTGCGATAAGGTATTCCTAATCTCGGTTCTCCTTGCTCTCCTCTACCCCCGTCCCCGATACTCACGGCTACGCACAGTGCGATAAGCCTTATCACTACACGTGCCTCACCCCGCCCCTGGCGGCCATCCCAGACGGCGAGTGGTTCTGCCCGGACTGCGTACGTCATCCAGGTGCGCCCATCGGCGACGCAGCAGCAGCAGCAGGGATGGTAGCGTCATCAACAACGAATGCGCCCCCCATGGCATCGTCATCATCGCGGAAGAAAGCGTCTCGCTCCAATGCTACGCCGGAATACGATTCCGAGCCGATGGAGGGCGACGGCGATGGCGGGAGTGAGGACGACGACGAAAATGACGACGATGACGAGGAAGAGGACTTTGAGGATGACGATGACGAGGATGTCGGTCGGAAACGCAAGGCGCCGGCGAAGCGCGCAACAGGTTCGTCCCAGATCAAATATCTTTTAACTGTGGTTTCTTTTTTTTTTTTTTTTTTACCTCCTTGATTTCCACGGCGCCGCTGACTTTGGGACTCTAATTTTTTTTTGCGACTTTTGGCGCAGCGTCGAAGAGGAAAAAGTAGCACTAATATAACAAGCAACAAACACAAGTACAAACAACGACTTTCACTCTCCCCCTCCTCCCCAGGCTTCCACCGTCACCCGCTCATTTATATACGCACAATGGGCTGTTGATGGCGCTCTGGGATGACAGAACCTCCTTCTCAACCTTTTTTGATTAACAACCACTTCTACCAACTTTTTCAGACATGTCAAAATTTGTTTTTCTGCCACCTTGAATTGTTGTTTTCCGTAGCCCGCGTGATTAGCGTACTTACGGTGCCTAAAGTTACTTTGGTTTTATCCAGTATAATATATATCAAAATAAGCAAACGGAACGCGTGAGCGCGGCCCAACTCAACGCGGCTGTCCTCATAATTAAGCCAGAGAATGTGTTGACAATTAATTACCCCATTATTTTTCCATTCCTTCATGGGAAAAAATAATGAGCAAAATAATGGATGTTCCTAATGTCAATATCGGCTTCCAGCACGTCTACTGCAGTCCTAACCTGTGTAATTACTGGTCCTTGCCATGTAGAAAAGTAAAGTGATAGTAGAGATGATATACACACAATAGAAAGCGTGCTCCTGAGCAGTGACAAATGAGTGACATCCCCCTTGACAGCTCTCACGCGGTAAAATACAGAACAGCGAGGACGATGCCAATGGACAGAGCGAGGATGAGGAACACCGCACCACCAACGAACAACAACACCTCCCACGGCGGGCCCTGATTCTGAGGACTCGAGGCTGCGAACGTGCCATTACCACCACGCCCACGAATCTCCAGACGTCGCTTCTCCTCGACCGCACGCTTGTCTGTCTCAGCGTCCGCAATCGCGACGCGTGAGCGCGCATCGGCGGGGTTAAAAGAGAGACCTGGTGATGAGGACGTTGGGGGGGAGACGCGGACAAAGGAGGGGTAGTTATGCTCGGCCCAGTGCTCGATTTTTGCACATGCGACGGAAATGCGGAGAAAGTTTGGGTCGGAGGGGGACGCCTTGGCGTGGATTGAACGCGCATAGTGTTTGAAGATGAGAGCGCACTCGCGCGGGTTTGTTGAACGCATGATAAGCTGAGCACAAAAGTCAGGCACGGTAAAAATTAAAGAGAAGAAAAGACACGAACCTCGGCCGCCTTGGCTTTCCGGATTTTGATGTTACGCTGGAACATCTCCGAGTTCATAAAGCAGAGATCGAGAGTGGCGATCGCCATCGTGGCGGGAATCGCAGCAAAGTTGAAGACAGACTGGTTTTTTAACAGGCGCAGGTAGTCGAGGGCATCGCAGGCGTGACGCAGCGCGTCGAGGATCATCGCGCTCTGCACCCAATTTGCCCGCTGTGGCTCTTTGAGCAGCTGGAGGATGCATGTTGCGGGCGTCTGGCCATCTTGATCAAACTCGGCAGAACCCCATATCTCATGGGGCCAGAAGAAGCGCTGCTGCTCGGCGTCTTCACGAAAGTCGCGGATGATATTCGTCTTTTGGAGAAAGGTGCCTAGCGAGTTGGACAGCTCGAGTTGGTGGGCAATTGATGGTGACTCTTTGCCTGTTGCGGAGAAGAGGCGTGAGAGGCCCTCGCCGACAAGGCCGGCGACGTAATGGCAGTAGAGGTCGTATTCTTTGATTGTGTCAAGTGCGAGGGGTTCGGAGGAGATCGCGGCGCGATGGGCAAAGTCGGCCATTCCTGTCTCCATCTTTTGACAAATGTCGAGGATCGTATTGCGACATCTACAAAACAAGGATGTCAGCCATTGATCCTACGAAAAAAGGGTTTGTGAACGTACACGGGCTCAAGCCGGAGTAGCTCCTCGATGACGACATGGTACTCGACGAGAACGGTGCGATCCTTTTCCTTGGGACCATTGCCGTTAAAATTCCAGCCAGGAGTGACGGACTTTTCGTGGAAGGAACGGAGGAGGGGTTGCTTGATATCGTCCGGGATGGTCATGTCATCCTCAATCGTGTCGAGGCCACGGAGGACGATATAGAATAAGCATATCTAAGACGGAGGTTAGCGCCTAATATGTCAATATGCACAGGATCAAGGCGAGCGGGTTTAGACCAGAACATGAAGTAAGCGAGCGGATACACCCGCCACGTTGGATATGACCGAAGAACGACAAAGGGGGAGAGGGACTCACCACTCGTGCGAGGTCGCCATCGAGCTCCTTTATGACGGCGGCAAAGCTCCGGCTGGTAAGATCGAGCAACTGCCAACACCTGCGCATTGTCGGTCTGTCCCAGCCTGAGGTTGGGTGTTCCTCCCTTTTTGTGATATCGCGCGTTGGTTCATAATAGTTCCAGAACTGCAAGAGGATGCGAAACTCGTTTGGGTGGGTGAGGGCGAGGGAGAGGATTTCTAGTGCGCCCATGATAGATAGAATGAAGGGGGTATCTGTGCTGTATAAAGTAAAAGAGAGAGAGAGAGGATATGAAGACGACGATGGTGAGATTGTGAGGTCGTACCACTTTTACTCTAATTTAATTCATCTCGTTCGACATCGCCTCACCTCATTCCCCGTACATCCCATCCCGAACACAACGGGTCTGCCACATCCGCTCAGCGTAGTATAATGTAATACTGTGTTGGCACTTCCACTAAAGGGACGACGAGTAATAAAAGTCGAGGCTCTGCGCCCATTGCCCTACCTTTTCTTTTTTTTTTTAGTGTCCTCATATCTTAAACACTCAGGCATGGCTGTCGGTAATGACAAGAAAGTCGAACATGGTGGTGCTAGTACAGCAGTGTTTCATTACCGTGAAATGAACCGAGAGAGACGACGGAAGCGGACTGGTGGACACCGTTCCGAGAAAGTAAAGTAAACACGTCAGTCAACAACGAGCCACGCATTCGTTGCTGCCCTCTCCTCTCTCCATCTTTGCCCTTCTACTCCCATTTAATCCTTAATCGCACATCCCTGCCCAGCGCGGGGTTCATAATCAACGATGAGGGCGCGCATCCTCGCCACCCTCCTCTTATTACAGGCCCTCTTCGTCCAAGCACAAAATCAGCCCGAAGTCAAGGTCAACTACTTCCAAAATCTCCCCGCGAGGCTATATTTCTTTGATGATGCCACCGTACGTGGCCATATTTCCAACAACAGAGGCATATATCGACGTCGTTCCCCCCCCCTAGAACGTTGCATACCATGACATCGCACAGGGCGACCTCTACATGTCCACTGACGAGGGCAAAAATTGGCAACGCGCAGGGGACATACCCCAAGGAGAGACAGCCATGTTCATAGAGCATCCGTTTGACAATCGTTTGGTGAGCATTATCTATTCAGTTCTATTCGTCACACCGCAATGGTGCCCCTGGATATTGGCTCCCTTGGTCACGGCCTCCTCGATTGTAACCGTATTGATTTCCGCTACGGTTCCGACAAAACCCCCGCGCTACCCTTATGATCCTCTTACTGTGCGCCGGAGATGCTTAACTTCATGTTTCACGGTGGCCGCAAGCGTAGGCCACCGCCAATCGTTCCCCCAAGCTTGATCGGCTTGATGCTCAGTAGTAGATAGACCTTCCCCGCGGGAGATTCGCCTCTACTTCGATTCCTGCGTGTGCCCGTCCGAGTCCAATGCTGACTCCTCTTTCTCGTAGGCATTCGTACTCACTCGCGGAACGACGCACTACCGGACAGAGGACCGTGGCCAAACATGGCGTTCATTCCAGGTGCCCATACCGCCAGCTTATGTCGCCCGCCCATTGTCGTTCCATTCCGACCCAGCAAAATATGGCTATATAATATATCAGGGTACCAAGTGTGAGCGTGAGGGTGGTTGGTCCTCAATATGCCACGACGAGGTGTGCCTCACCTGTCCCTTTGACCATCCCGTTTTCCTGATAACGCGGACAGACGTACTATACCAAGGAGGCGTTCTCAGATCAACCGCAACTACTTCTCTCTGAGACTTCGCAATGCACCTTTGCCCATAGTTCAAAGGATTTCAAGCACGACGCACACACCGATTTAATCTACTGCGTTGCTTTTGATTCGACTTCCTCCACCGGCTATCATTCCATCTCCTCGTCTCGCCTTTACTCCTCCACCGACTTCTTTAACAGCGAGAAGCGCTTGGAGGATCTGGGCATTGGTCGCGGCGCACGGGGTGTAATTGCTTTTGCCGTCGTGTCCAAATTTGGTGTCGTTGCGCTGAAGGATCTCAGTGAGGGTGCAGGTAGTGAGATGCTCCTCTACGTCACCGTGGATACACGTGCTTGGGCCAAGGCACAGTTTCCGCACGCGACCAACGCGCGCCTCCGCGAAAATGCATATACGATCGTCGAGAGTACCACCCACTCTCTTGCAGTCGATGTCGTGTTGAACGACTCAGGTGCAGTGGGTACGCTGTTCGTGAGCAACTCGAATGGTACATTCTTCGTCGAGAGTTTGAAAGACACGAATCGGAACGAGGCGGGTTATATTGACTATGAGACGTTGTATGGAATCGACGGCGTCGGATTGGCAAATGTTGTCGCCAATGCGCAGGACGTGGAGGGTCGCGGTTCCTCGAAACAGCTCAAGACGTTCATTACGTTCGACGATGGTCCGCAGACTCTTTTCAACGAGTTGAGTACGTTTGCTGATATCTACTTGCAGGAAGTTCCTGGTCCCAGCTTCGTCCGCCGGCAGAGGACAGCGAAGGTCACCGAATCAATTGCAACCCCTCCGACACAGAAAACTGCGCCCTTCACCTGCATTCCGTCACCATCCCACATAACTTCGGGCGCATATTTTCCTCCCCCGCTCCCGGGTTCGTGATGGGCGTCGGCTCGATTGGACCCACCCTCCGCCTGTACGAAGAGTCTGATACTTTCCTGAGCACCGACGCTGGCGTGACATGGGCGTTGGTCCGCCGCGAGCCCCACAAATACGAGTTTGGCGACCAAGGCGGCATCATCGTCGCCGTTAATGATGAGGAAACGGTCGACTTTGTGAGTTATTCGACTGACCTTGGCAAGACATGGTGCGTGTCCACTTCCCACCCCCTTCCCTTCCGATCACGCATACGACGGGCCGATCGATCTGAACTTCGCCATATAGGAAATCCCTGGAGCTCGGGGTCAAGATCCGCGCTCGCGCGCTTTCGACGGTCCAGGATTCGACTTCCCAGAAGTTCGTTCTCCTGGGCCAGCTCTCGCGGCAGGACTCGACATCCGAAGGAAACTTTGCTGCTATCTTCCTCGATTTTGTGCCTATGGGCAGGCGCAAATGCGGTGAGGATGACTTTGAGAGGTGGTACGCGCGCTCGGTGAAGAACAAGGAGTGTCTGATGGGGCACAAGGTATGCACACTCCTCGTGGAGGCGTATATATGCCTGATGAGCATGGGGTAGCAATGGTACAAGCGCCGCAAGTCTGGCTCGGACTGTTACGTTGGTGACAAGTTCTCGGACCCTGTCGTACACGAGGAGAACTGCCCATGTGAGGACGACGACTATGAATGGTGCGTTGTATTGGGCTACCGCTTAATATTTTCTAACCCTACTGCCCATTCATCAATGTCATTGCCGACAGTGATTATAACTATGTTCGCCACAATGATCAGTGTGTTCCGGTTGGCCCAGAGCCGATACCCGCCGGTGTATGTCGGGACCCCGACCAGACGTATATGGGTTCATCTGGCTACCGCCTCATCCCGGGAAATACCTGTGACCGGAATAAAGGAGTCCAGAAGGATAAGTCTGTCGAAAAGAAATGTTCTCAAGGTAAATCATGCCTTACTCGGCGGCTATGGGAGCGTGATACTCATGCTTGAACACTTCTAGCACAACCTGGGGAGGGCAATGTTATTCATCAAACTGTGAGCGAATGCCACCACCATTGGGTCCATAGCAGATACTGATATGGCTTGGACGACAGTTCGAATTCCCAGCGCCGATTATGCAACAGGCGTACTTCAAGGAGTCTACGACCATCCTCGTCCGTCTTCAAGACGCGTCTGTCTGGCAGTCCAGCAACGAAGGTTACACATGGAATCGCCTCTTTCCAGAAGAGACATTCCTGACATTCTATCATCACTCTTTCACGCCCGATCGTGCCTACCTCATCACCAACACTGGCAAGTTTTACTACACGACAGACACCGGCCGCTCGTGGTATCATCTCACTGCACCGAACCCACCAAACACGTTTGGCGCACAAGTGCTACAGTTCCATCCTGACCGCTCTGACTGGATCATCTGGACGGGTGACGAGGGTTGCTCAGGTGGTGGCGGGCCTGAATGCCACGCTGAAGCGCACTTCTCCCGGGACAACGGGCGGAAGTGGACCCTGGTAGAGAAATATGTACGCAACTGCGCTTGGGCACGTGACAAGAAGCTTCTCGTGGACCCGTCTCAGATTTTGTGCGAGTCATTCCGTGACAAGGAAGGCTCGCAGCGCTTCTTCCAGCCGGCCATCAACCCGATGCAGCTCGTAAGCGGGCGTGAATTTTTCACAAAGAAGGAAAAGATATTCGATACGATCGTTGGTTTTGCCAAGTTCTCCGAGTACCTCATCGTCGCCGAGGTCCGTCCAGTTACTCTTTCCTGGTTCGTATGGGGGTTGACAAGAACGATGTGTAACGCAGTATCTGCCTGCAGAGCGCTCGCTTGACTTACAGGTCTCTCTGGACGGTCACACCTTTGCCACTGGTCAGTTCCCCCCCTCGATGCGCCCAGAACAACATGTGAGCTTTTCATGTTCCTCCCTTTGCGTTTTAATGACCATCCTTCAATGAAAAGGCGTACACCATACTCGAATCGAGCACTGATTCCGTTTTCCTGCACATCACGACGTCCGAGCCGCCACGACCATACTGGGGCGACCTCCTCAAGTCGAACTGGAATGGCACGTACTTTGGCTCGTCAGTCCAGAACGTGAACCGCGATGAGCGCGGGTTTGTCGATTTCGAGAAGATGATCGGACTCGATGGTATAGCGATTGTCAATGTGGTTTCCAACCCCGAGGCTGCGGCCGTCACGGGCACCAAGGAGCTGCAAACGCGCATTACTCATAACGACGGCGGGAAGTGGAAGCCATTGATACCTCCCAAGTACGACTCGCATGGTCAATCATACGACTGTGATAGTGCGGTATGCGTCTCTCAACCCCGTTTCATCGAACCGTTTGGTGACATTGGACTCAGGCCTGCTCGCTTCATGTGCACGGATACACAGAGCGATTCGACCCTCGCGCGACGTTCAGCAGCCCTTCCGTCGTTGGATTGATCATGGCCGTGGGGAATGTGGGCGAGAAGCTCGCCCCATACGTGGAGAGTGACACGTTCCTGAGCAGAGATGCAGGCTTCACATGGGAAGAGGTCCATAAAGACGCGCATCTCTGGGAGTTCGGTGATTCGGGGTCCATTCTTGTCATGATAAATGACGAGGAGCCCACCGATCACGTACTGTTCACCACCGACGAGGGCCTCAATTGGCGCGAGTATAAATTCACGAACGAAAAGATTCGAGTGCGTTCGATCGTGACCGTTCCATCGGACACGAGCAGGCGGTTCATCCTATTTGGGGGCTATGCACGTTCGCCCGGGTCGGTTGCGGTGCACCTCGATTTTACAGCTCTCACAAGTCTGAATTGTGCGTGCTTGGCTTCGTTTTCCCATGGTGGTGGGTGTATTGACCGGTTCATGTCAGGCAAACTGGATATCGAAGACCCTGGGCATGACGACTTTGAGCTGTGGAGCCCAAGCGAAGAACGAGCTGAACGCTGCCTTTTCGGCCGCCAGGTAAATCCATCCCACGTCTTTCCCATCCCCAACTTTGGTGATCCACATTTTTTTTCACAGACTTTGTACCACCGTCGAAGGCGCGATCGCAATTGTGTCGTAGGGGACCAACCAAAAGCAAAGGAAACCATTGTCAAGCACTGCGCTTGCACACCGTCCGATTTCGAGTGGTGAGCGTTTTGTGTAATCTACTCCTTCGAAATATGGATGCTTATGACATACCAGTGAATTCAATTATGTGCGAAACGCGGATGGCGAATGCGTGCTCGTTAAAGGTACGCAGCCATTGCCCGATGACGACTCCTGTCGGGGCGGCGCGCAATACTGGTACGAACGTACGGCCTACCAGCGCATTCCGCACTCGTCCTGCGAGGACGGCGAGCGACCGGACCGCGGGCGGCGGCACCTCTGCCCGGGCGTGTCGGGGCATGGATTTTTCTTCTGGGTCTTCGTGCTCATAGTCCCGTTCGCGTTCACCGCGCTCATCGCGACGTGGTACTACAAACGATCTGGGCTCGCGACGGGTACGATTCGCTTGCCTGGCGATGGGCGACCCAGGTTCGGCGCGTCCGACGCAGGGGTTGTCGAGACGCTCGCGAGCGTACCGTGGTTTGTCATTGGCATCGCCAACGTCGCGTTCGAGGTGGTTGCCGAGTGGGTTCGCGACGCAACGTTTTCGTTGAGGTCACGGAGGGGATATCGGGACGTGCCCGTCGACGAAGATGCGCAGATCCTCCGGTTTGCGGACGAGGAAGAGTCGTAACGGCAGCGGGGGTTTTTTTGTGGCTTTGTGACTCGTGCTACATGTACAGTCTTTTGATTTTTCTTTCTTTTTTTTATATTATCTCTTCCGTTTTTACCGTCCTACAAAGATTGTCTGCTTTCCTATTTTCCCCACAATCGAGCTGCCCTGCAACAAGGAGAGAAGATCTAGAGTGTTGGTGTGGTGGATGGTAGGTTGTCATGTCACGTGTCTCCTTTTTTGAAAGACGCTCCGCTCAGTTATCGACCTAACTATCCATTGCCACGTCTCGGCCCCCCCACTCGAAATCTCACTTCTCCCCAGATGAGTAGCGGAATGCGTTGCATACATGTTGCGAAACAAAACAGTTCAGAGGGCCGACCTCTGCCAAAATGCCCATCTGTGCGGAAGGGTCAGCTTCACGCGCGACCTTGGTAGAACAGCAGGCGAAAGGGGAAGGAAAGAAGGACAATAAAGAACAGCGATTCACGCACTCGTGTCACGTTGTGGACGACACCGTCGGCGACCTCGCCCTTGAAAGGCTTGAACATGATCGCACGATAGCGTGTGATGAACTCGGCCTCGCCCTTGCCTGAGAAGACCATGCCCTTGCCGATGTCGGAGATGGAGACGACGGCGATGACGAAGCCCAACTGGCCCGAGCAGGTGCCTCCAACATCCAAGTAGAGCTTCGACTCAAGGTACTACTTCATGCACAGACCGAAGTAGGACACTAAGGACAGGTGCAGCATGATCATGTGTGTCAGCACTTTCTGTAAAGAGTGGAGGATTTGTATGTGCTAATGCGAAGGAGAGGTGTGTGTTATGATGAAGAGCATCGTCCGGGTTTGTTCGTTGTGCCTGTGCTCGTGTTCGTGTTCGCTCGTGACATCGTCGTCCCGTCCTGGTTAGTGAGAAGGAGTTAAGTTAAGGAAAGAGAGAAATTCCCGGCCCGAGTCTCCCGACGCGCTCATGTGCCGACCTTACACTTGTGCCGTCCGATGACGTTCCTCACTCACTGGTTAACTCTTGACGCTGTTCCGGTTTCTGTGCTCACTCGCGTGTTACCGTCTATGCTTCAAGGTCTCGCATCAAGAACAGCAAGGCGCAACAGCATCTATCAAAAGTTACACCCGCACCCGAATCGAAACCACCATCTCGGACACGGCAATGCTCCCTTCCTCAGTCGTCCAGTGCTAGTTCCTGGCGGGTATAGCTACGGCTATGTGCCGCGCGTTCTGTCCGTACGCCATTATGCGCAGCAGACGCCGCCTGGCGGGCACGGGGGTAGCGGAGGGTTGCCGGGATTCAAGTTTCCCATGCAACAGCAGTATGCGAAAGGGGGCGCTCTTGAAGAATTTGTGCGTGCCTTCGCTGAGCCCGTTTTGGGGTGTTGCCTTCGACGTTTTTTACGCCGTGTGTGTTGCCGTACTAGTAGAGTATTGACTTGACCGAGTTGGCGAAGACCGGAAAGCTCGATCCCGTGATCGGAAGAGACGAAGGAAAGTGGTTCTGTCCCCGGCCTGTGTATCGCTAGGCTAATCGGCGCGCACAGAGATCCGGCGTACTATTCAAAGTATGCGATTCTTAAAATAATACTGTCCGCTTTGGTTACCGCCTGACCTGGTTTTCGCCAGTTCTATCCCGGAGAACAAAGTCGAATCCTGTGGTGCGTATTTGCAACGGTTCCTTATTGATCGTACATTGAATGTCTACTTGTGCTGCAGCTCATTGGGCCTCCGGGCGTAGGCAAGACGGCTATATTAGAGGGGCTTGCAAGCAGGATTGTTGCAAAGGAAGTTCCAGAGGTAAACCTCACTAACGTGAAGTCGGATCGTCGTGCTGATTCCTGTTATAGTCCCTGCACAACAAGCGCGTTCTCTCGATTGATCTTTCAGCCATCATGGCCGGTTCTGGCATTCGGGGCCAGTTCGAGGAGAAGTTCAAGGCCCTTATCCGTGATATTGAAGACGAGGTCTGACGTCCGCCACTTGCATATCTTTGTCGGATTCCTGACCTCTTTTAAGGCTGGCGGTGTTATCTGTTTCATCGACGAAGTCCGTGCGTAATTTTGATCTAACCCCTGCTCATTCGACGAATCTCTCCGTTCATTGTAATGCTTAGACACGCTCTTCAATTTGGGAAAGGCCGAGGGTAGCATTGATGGTGGTCAAATGATCAAACCCGCCTTGGCTCGAGGATTGCAACTTGTCGGCGCTACGACACGTACGTGCCTTATGACGTCACTCTCAAGGCGATGCACCGACGGGTGTCTTGACAGCGGATGAGTACAGAAAGACCATCAGTAAAGACGCGGCTCTCGAGCGTCGCTTCCAACCCGTGACCATTGATGAGCCTACCGTTGAATCCACCATCTCGATCCTACGTGGGCTCAAACCCCGCTACGAGGTCTGTCCTGCGCTCGTCCTCGACGCTCATACTGTATATCCATGTGTCACATCGATACAGGTCCATCACGGAGTTGAAATTTCTGATGGCGCGCTAGTCACTGGTCTGCTTTCCCTCACGTCAGCGTCGGTGGTCCCCAAGTTGACCACTTCTTCAGCCGCTGTATATGCCGCTCGTTACATATCCGATCGCTTCCTGCCTGACAAAGCGATCGATCTTGTCGATGAGGCCGCGTCCTCGTTGCGCCTTGCTCAGGAATCAAAGCCTGATGCGCTCGAGCAACTTGATCGCGCCGTCATGACGATGCAGATTGAGCTCACGAGCCTTCGAAATGAATCGGATCCTCTTAGCACAGAGCGGCGTGGCACACTAGAGCAAGCCCTGGAACGGACTCGAAAGGAGGCCGCCGCGCTCGAGGAACGATGGCAAGCTGGCACGTGACCCTCCCCCAATGTGAACCACAGCTACAATCATACCTGATATATGGACAGAGCGCGAGCGGCTGCAACGCAACAAAGAGCGCAAGTGCCGTCTCGAAGAGGCCAAGCATGAGCTTGAGGTTGCACAACGCAAGGGTGATTACGAGGCCGCGTCGCGCCTGCGCTACGCTACAATTCCCGATCTCGAGCGCGAGATCCCCGCAGAGGGCAATGACAACGGTGCTATGCTCAGCGAGCGCGTTACGTCGGATGATATCGCCCGCGTGGTAGCGCGCGCGACGGGCATCCCCGTGCAGAGCCTTCTGAAAGGCGAGCGGGAGCGGCTTGTCCATGTACTGTTCCCTCCTCACCCGAGTCGTTTGCGAAGGTATATGTCGGTGATGGCTGACTACGTATTTGACAGATGGAAGATGTGTTGAAGGCCCGCGTCGTTGGACAAGACCACGTGGTACGCGCCGTCAGCGACGCAGTGCGCATTTCGAGGGCTGGCTTGCAGGCGCCTACACGGCCTGTGGCCTCATTTTTGTTCCTAGGCCCGACGGGTGTTGGCAAAGTGCGCAACTGTAGTTACAGTGCTTTTGTCCATTACTGACTGAGATTTACTAGACCGAGCTCAGCAAAGCGCTCGCCGGGTTCTTATTCAATGATGAACAAAGGGCGCTGTGAGTCCTTTGAGCTTTGAGATCCCTTCATTCCTTTTGCATCGCGCTCATTGAATCGTAGCATCAATATCAACATGTCAGAAGTAAGAGCCTCTAGGCTTGATCTGCCAGAATGTCACTGACGTTCACAGTACCATGATCGTCACACCATGTCGCGCTTGATTGGAGCAGCTCCAGGATATGTTGGCTTTGAAGAAGGGGGTACGTGTATTAATATTTATCGACAGGTCTTCGATTCATGTCCAATCATAGGTCAATTGACTGAGGCTGTTCGACGGAAACCCTACGGTGCGATTTCTGTAATGATGGTACTACGGCCTTTCTCAAACGCCTTCTAGCTGTTGTTCTCCTGGATGAGCTAGAAAAAGCCCACAAGGTACTGGACGTGTCCATCCTCAGGGACTTTATTTGGATAAATGAACTTCCTTTTGTAGGATGTTACCATGATACTCCTTCAAATTCTCGACGAGGGCACCATAACAGATAGTCAAGGTAGAAAAGTTGACTTCAGGGTGCGTTTCTATCCCAATTTCTGTTCTGACATGCCTTCATTCCTTCACGTACAGAACACCATCATTTGCCTCACGAGCAACATTGGTGCGTTTTATTTTGTCACCCCGAATTCGTCTCTTATAATCTCGCCATTAGGTAGCGACATCCTTGCGCACCCTACAGCTTCAGACAGCTCCGGGGCTGTCACACCCGAGGCGCGCGCAGAAGTGCTGGAACGCGTCACCGAGCAGTTCCCCCCGGAACTACTGAATCGCCTCGACTCGATGCTTGTCTTCAATCGGCTCTCTCATGCGTCTATCCTACGCGTTGTCGACCTCCGCCTCAACGACGTTGCCACACGTCTCGCGCAGCGGCGCATCAAACTCGACGTCGACGACGTAGCACGTACGTGGCTGGCACAGAAGGGTTTCTCGGACGTATATGGCGCGCGCGCCATTGCGCGCGTTGTGCGCACAGAGGTGTTGTTCCCGCTCGCACAGAAGCTGCTTGTTGGCACGATACGGTAAGCTATATTGCCCTTGTGGGTGTGTGCACACGTGTTTTGGGCTGACGTGCAACTCTACACGCCTCCGTTTTTTCCGCTCAGTGATGGGGATACTGTGGAGATACGCTTGAGTGCAGATGGGAAGGCGCTACACATTCGTGATAACCACTGCGCGGACGAGCGCGTCGACGTATCTTCCGCCCAAAACGGCCAGTAGTTCGGTCGGAATCGCAAGTTCGTTCGATCCCTCACGCATATTTATTGTATATGTACCTCTAGAGTTATCCCCACTCAGCACCCTGTGTCATGGACACGACAAAGACCCCTCGATTTGTTATTCCAAAAACATTGCTAGTATTTTTTCTTTCTATGTGCGGAAAAATAGAAGAAAGGCGGTCGAATTTCGTTCGTTGACCACTGATTGATCGCATGATACGAGAATGCCTATTTTCATTCCCGCATCCCTCGCATGTACGTACTCTGCGGCATCCGAGTGGTAGGATACGCTGTGCTTGTTCTGTTGGCTTAATGGGTCATGGCCACCGACAACAGGAAACCTAATTGAGAAGTGGCCGCCAACACTCCACTCATCGACATAAGGAGCCCTCTCTCAAAACATAGGGACCCGCATTATCTCCGGGATGGCGGCCGGATATGCCCTGGGGTACAAAGGGACGACCGCGGGAGCCGAGGCGCCGAGGCCTCGAGGCCTTTCATCCCCAGTCGTCAGCGTTCGCATTGAGCGCCGACTCAACAAACACCACCCAGTCATGACGCCAACGCATAGATGGGGACCCGTCCGCTCTCTGCTATGTCTAGCCCCATTACTCATCCTCGTGCCATGGTTTTCCGTCCGTGAACTCTACGGTAGGCACTTTAATCTCTTCTTCGTCTCGGTAACACTGTACGCTCATCCATCTTCTTTGTAGCCCTTCCGGAGCCCGTCACAGAGCTGTAATCCCGCGTTTTCATCGACTTCCATGCCAACGCTCACTGCTGACGACGTCTCTCTCTCAGTATCGACCCAAAAACTGGCCTGCCGCAAATTTCGGAAACTCAGATCCTCGCGTATGTTCGGCATCTTTCCGAAGACATTGGATACCGCACCGTTGGGACCTCTGAACATGCCCTCGCGGATAAATGGATGATCGATACGGCTCATGAGATTCAGAAGGAGTGCGAACGATTGGTGCGTGTGGACCCTGGGCGTAAGCTGGAGTGTGAGGTGTGGCATCAACAAGGCAGCGGTAGTCATCGGTGCGTACCTATGCTCCCTTCAATCGAGCTTCCTGTGACTCACGATAATAAATATGATCTTCGAATCCCTAGATTCGACATGATGGGGAAAAGGATTTACAAGACCTACGCCGACCTCACCAACATCGTCATCCGCGTGTCCGATGGCACCCCCGAGGGCAAAAAACACGCCGTGCTGGTAAACTCGCATCTTGACAGCACCTTGCCCAGTCCTGGCGCTGCGGACGACGCGCTCTCCGTTGGCGTCATGCTCGAGTGTCTGCGCGTGCTCACGCATACCCCTGGATGGACGCCCGGCTACGCCATTGTCTTCCGTGAGCTGTAGCTCCATCCAAGTTTTTCTTCTCCAGCTGAGCCAGCGTAGTGTTCAATCATGGAGAAGAGTCGCTTCAGGACGCGTCTCATCTGTTCTCGACACAACATCCGATAGCCCACACGTGCGTGCGTCATAGCGGCTCATCTTTGTATATCCCCTCATGTCATCCTTTAGTATACGCGCGTTTATAAACTTAGAAGGTGGCTCACTGGCATGAGCTCTGTTCTTCGCTGTTTTTAATGCTTTGTGCAGCTGCCGGAAACCAGGGAGGCGAGATGCTATTCCAGGCGACCTCTGAAGAGATGATTCGGGCATATTCCAAAGCTCCAAGGTACGTCAGGTTGTTTGACGTAGATACCGCCGCTGACCGTGTTTAGACCCTTTGGTTCGGTCATAGCGAACGAAATCTTCAGTTCTGGAGTATTGCTTTCCGAGTGCGCCACGCTTGACGTCTGAGTTAGTAGTTCTCGGGAAAGCTGACCTTCTCGCCTTCAGCACCGACTTCCGCCAATTCGAACAATATCTCAATATCACAGGACTCGATGTGTGTTGTACTGAGTCTCCATCTCTCACCCCCCTAATTGTCATATTTGACCCAAGATGGCTGTTATTGGCAACAGCTACGTGTACCACACGCGCCAGGTACGACTTGCGCACGGGTTATGGTCCTTGGACACTGATAATATGCTTAAGGACTTGGTTGAAAATATTCAACCTGGCGTAGCTCAGGTAGGCCACCTTCGCCTCCCTCCGCGGCGCTACTGAATACCCGTAGCGCATGGCCGAGAACACTCTCGCAATTTTGAGATACTTGTCTTCGGACGCATCTCCATTACCCTCATTGACGACAGGCTATACCCGTCCCACCACAGTTTTTTTCACGGAATTTGGCCGCTTCGTACAATACCAGTTCGCAACTGCTCGCCTCATGTACGGCACGTTGTTCTCACTCTCCCTTGCAATGTCTTGGTTCGTCTACTATAAGAGGATCCCTGAGTCCCACTCTGTTGGCTTCTGGACGGCACAGTGGAATGGCGTCCGTGCGATCCTCATCGCCTTCGGCGGGGCACTAATTGGCGCAAATGGACTTGCAGTCATAATTCATCGTGTCCTTGGCCACAACATGAGTTGGTTCGCATCTGAGCAATCTGCGTTGCTCCTATACGGTCCCGCTGCGTTGACAGGTTCGTTTCTTTCTCCTCGAGCTTTAATTCCGTTCTTAGTGGGCTCGCTAGGCATGCTCGCATCACAAACAGTCTCGGCTGGAGTCGCAGAGCGCAACGCACTCACTGCTCTCCTGCTGACGCAGTCAGGCGGCGCGCTGGTGCTGCAACTGTTTGGCATCGGTTCGGCGTGCTTCTTATTCGTCAACTCGGCGCCGCTGTTTGTTGCGCTAGCGCTTGACGCGCTTCTCAATTCCAGTACCGTCGTTAGTCTTTGGGCGTACGCGCTGGGTTTGCTTGTGCCCCTTTTCACTGGAACAAAACTGGCATGCACTATCCTTGATGTCTTCGTCCCACTTGTATGCTCTCGTCTTCGTTCGTAGATGCTGCAACGCAAACTGATCAAAAAACATTTTAGACCGGACGTATTGGCGCAGAAGCGCCTGCCGAACATATTATTGCGTCTATCGTCACTGTTATATTATCTCTCGCCGCACCGCTCGTTACGCCATTCTCGCAACGTTTCCCTCAAAATGTACGGACGAATGCTATTATGGTACTGAACCTCACGACTGTCGCCATCGTGGCGGCATTTGCTCTCCGTGCACCCTTCGATGAACGCCATCAGCGCCGGCTGTTCGTGTTGGGGTCTGATAACGTAAGCTCGCTCCGTGATATTAGGCAATTGTTGAGGCTGATAGTCTCGACGCATGGGTAGATCACCTCTCATGAACGATACCTCCATGTTGGCGCTGCAGACGGCGCGCCAGGGTTCGGCCAGCTCGTCAACGACATTGCAGCGAACTTTGGCGTGGTTGGTACGCAAGCCGTACTCGAAGATATGCATGACTGGAATGGGGACTGGGATATCTTATACCCGTTTTCCGCCGTGGGTGATACTCGTCTTGAGGTTTGCTACTTATTGTACTGACTGTTCTGCCTCAGTTCATGTCCCCATACAAGATACCACTTCCCACTGAATCCGGATTCGTATCTCCCTTTGCAGGAGGCGAACGCGCCTTTAAAGTCGAGGTTGTCAATGATACTGTCGACGCGTTGGCGGGCACGCGTAGCCTAACCCTACAGATAGCTCATCCTGGGCTTATATGGACGGGTAAGCAGTTGTCGCGGTTGTTATCCATGCCACTGGATATAGCCCGTTTACCCAGTGATTGCCTTTGACGCGCATGTTCTCCAATGGACGCTCGACGATGCGCCACCAAACGAGTACACGCGACACCACATCAAAGAGGCCTCATTCTTCGGTGTTGACCGCTGGTCGGTCGACCTTGTCTTAGAGGGCACTGCTCCGCTGGTGATCAACTTTGTCGGCATCGACGAGGCGGTTATGTGGCCCGGTAAAAAAGCAGCCGCCGAGACGCGTGGGGCACGCAGCGACCACGAAATGATGGCCCTGTTTAAGCGCCTCGATGGCTGGTTGACACGTGAGACGCATGGTCGGGTCGATGTAATGTTACTCGCCACGGTCGGCGGCGTGGTAACGGTATGATTGCAGGGCCGTATTGAGTACTTCTGGGAATCTTGGTTATAAGTCCAAGGAACGAAGTAAAATTCCTGGAACCAAAAAGTGTGTGTGCCTTGTAATTCATGTCGACTTGGGGCGAGTGCGATCCCGAGAAGTAACGGGGAGGGTTGGCGCAAGGCTTTTCATAAAAGAAAACAAAGTGTTGTTGCATGGCTCCAGACGTCCTGGAAGGGTATCTTTGGCATGGGCAATGTGGCCTTCCAGGATGCCATCAGAAGTTCTGAGGCATCACCCTACGCATCTACAAACTTGATAACATTCTGGCCGCACAAGCCCTTAATTCCTTCCAGTATTTCTGTGGATGTGAGCCTTGATTTTATTGGGGTCAGTCCAATTAAAATAGCAGAATGGGCATTGGCATCGGTCCATGTGTTTGTCCCTCATATGTCGCTTGATTTCCCGAACTCTTCCGAAGACTCTATTGCATTGCACACAGTAAGGCCGTGCCTTGCCAGTGGTCATTAATCCGGACATTGTACGACGCATCGGATAGTGAAGTGACCCCCATTCCGTAGGGTTGGGGCTGGGATACCTCGCCAGTGTGTACTCAAAACATAATCGTAAAACTTGGTGGTGCTTGCCTCGTCAAGTGGAAATTTGAGTTGTGGCTCCATGACAAGCCAAGTATCGATCTGCACGAAAGTATAGTTGGTAACCCCGCTTTCAACGATCACTGAGCTGGCTCAGCCCATCGAAATCCAAGCACAGCTGGTGCCAGGAAGGCAGCGACCTCGAGACGGAGCTGTGCCTTCGATGAGTTCTTCGGAGAGATCGCATGGCGATAGATAGGCAGTGGGGCTGAGGGTTTTAAAGATTACGCGGAGGTGGACAAGGCGAGGGTCACGGCGAGGTTCTACAACTACGAGGAGAGTGCTTCAGATGAAGTATAACTTAGGACAGGGACAGAGCTTTCTTCTCCAACGCACTGAACATGGATTGTGGACAATCACATGGTGACGTCCAGTGTTAGAACTACAGTTGTTGTCACGGTACAGCCTGAGGGTACGACTCGGACGTGTTGTCGGAATAGAGGATATCAGTAGCCCCGTGCGCACGTGCCAGTACCGCCTTCTTGCCCTTAAGCGCTTAAGCCCCTGCCCGCACACCTGGTACCAACAAATGTCCATTCCCCAACCAAATGATTCCCTAACACATGAACAAACAAGAAAAAATGCCACTCACCTCGCAACTCAGACCGAATGTGGCGGTATTCATACATGCATTTTTCGCCCGCAGTTTCGTCACGCATGCAACGTATCAAGCACGCATCCACCCCCAGTGCCAATCGCCGGAACGACCCCCGCGCAGAACCCATGTGGTGTGTTGGGCTCGGGAGCGAGCACCACGGTGTCATAGCGGGTGCTGGAATAGATGAGTAGCATGCGGCTCTTGCTTGCGCTGTCGCCGGGGCCAGATGTGTCAATGCGGCTGGTCTCAACATTGATGCTCGCTATCTCGTTCTGTAGTGAGCTACAATTATGGTGAGCTTGATGGGAGATGTGCCAGATTGGGTGTATTGGATGTGCAATCTGTCCATAATTCAAAGTGGCAAAGAGAGGCAATATACAATCCACATTAATTCCCCACTCCAAATTGACTTCCCCAAGGCTAGGTAGGCTAAGGTAGCCCAGTTGGAAGAGCACCTGGCATGTCACCACCATGAAGTGAGGGCAACACTAAGACTCAGTGTTGGAATATGA